>JAEEGL010694742.1_pt1 | contig 21625 bp, 15 predicted proteins | sample 9134231 | NCBI WGS metagenome assembly JAEEGL01 (sample SAMN16246548, study PRJNA631951) | gut metagenome | biome: gut microbiome; feature: rumen; material: fiber-attached | host: Bos | place: Iran: Karaj | collected 2018-10
ATGAAAGCCATCAAAAAGACGTTCATGAACGAGCTCTTACTGCAGAGTAGGACATCCACGGCGATGAGGACATTTTCGTTCGTGCGCATAGCGCGCAACTTCTTAAGCATAAGCGTATTATACTCTCTTTTGTGCCAGAAAAAAAACTGGCTCCCCCGGCCAGTTTTATTTATAGATGCTCTGTTTGATGAGTTTTAGATAAGTTTTGGTGGCGTTTTTGAAGTTTTCGAGCTCTTCGCCAGTTACTTTCGTATACCTATCTTCTTCATTGACGCGTTTATAGACGCCGTTCTGACGGATTTCGTAGCGCATCGTGTAGCCATCTTCGTACCAAATCCAGACATTTTTCTTGAGGAGGAAGAACTCGCGCTGATGACCTGGCATAACTGGGCCGAAAACAGTGCGGCCGAGCGTTGATTCGGCATTAATTAGATTACTTTCGGCAGACTGAACGCGCTTCAAATGAGTCGGATCGTCTGGCTCGGCGAGAATGCGCTTTTTTAGCTTCTTGGCGCCGTCGCGAGTCTCTAGTAGACGTTGTTTAAGATTGAATTGCGGCATGCGATAACCTCATCTGATACGGCAGTAAGTTCTTTGTATAATTCAAGCTCTGGGGCATTCGAGGAGTAGCCAGGAAAAGCCTGCTCGATTACGACTGGCGTAACGGGCGTGATTTTTTGTTCAGTAATTGCGGCCTTCTTGGCTTCAAGTACGAGCGTGGAGACCGGAATATGGAACACTGAATCGTCTTCTTGGTTGTTCATAAGTCCTCCCTGACTAGATCTTAAAGATTTTGGAGGCGTTCTCGGTAGTAATTTTCGAGACAGCTTCAAAATCCTGCTGATAATAACCAGCTGCCCACTCGGCTATGCTCTTCACATAACCAGGCTTATTAATTGTACCACGAAATTGCTTCGGTGTCAAGAAGGGAGCGTCGGTTTCGAAGACAATTCTCTCGAGTGGAGGGTGCGCTATGTCTGCAAAAGTCGCCAGGCCATTCACGCCAAAATAGAAACCTTTCTCGAGGCCGATTTTGAGGTTTTTCTTGGAATCGGAATAGGAATGCAAAACAGAGGTCGGAAGATGAAAATTCTCATAAATTGGCCAAAAATCGTCAAAGGCTTCACGGATATGGAAACTAACCGGTAATTGGTAATCTTGAGCGATTTGGAGCATATTTTCAAGCAAATACCGCTGAAATTCCTTATTGTAACCATCGAAATGGTAATCTAGGCCGATTTCGCCGATAGCAACGAGGCGTTTATCCTCCAAAATCGACTGGGCGGTGGCTAAATCGGCCTGTAATTTAGCCTTATCGCCGTCATAATCGTTCGGATGATAGCCAAAAGTCCACCAGACTTCAGGATGCTCATTGGCATATTTGCACGCATTTGCTGAATCTTCTGGGTCGGTACCGATAGTAATACACTTCTCTACCCCATTTTCATGCATATGGGCAAGAATTTCGTCGGTCGGGCCGGCAAAAAACTGCTTATCGTGGATATGGCAATGAGTGTCGACTAGCATATTAGCCTCGTGGCGGTTCGCCTTCAGGATCGTCGAGGAGTTTCTTGCTCTTGATTTCGTAGCGGCGGCCATTTACTGGCGAGACATAATAATCTTCACTGAGGAGATTAATGAACATGCCGAGGTCTTTATCATCCATAATGATAATCTTACCGTCGTCATCAGTCATGAGTTCGAGTTGCATTTCGTCGGCATAGTCAAGGAGCTGGTCCTGCTTCATCTCGCCGATTTCGATGTTCTGGAGTTTCTTAACGAGAGGCTTCTTATCTTCGAGCAAAGAGTTAAGGGTTAGGCCTTCTGGGAAGCTAAGACTATAAGCATCCTGGAGCTCTTTGGCTTTTTGCTCAGAAATAACTTGAGATTTGTAATCGTACTGGAAGAGTTTTTCGAATTTTGGTTGGTTGAAGATAACGATTTGGCCATCAACGATAGCGGTTTCGTTACCATCTGGGACTTTAATGGCGACATCGGCGGTAAGCGGCTCAAAGCTTTCGCCGTTGAGCTCCCAGCCGAGCTTGCCTTTAAGAGCGGCGCTAGCAGCAAGGTTCTTAGCGATATAGAAAGTCTTTTGGCCATCATCGCCAGGATAAGTAAACTTGGCAACAATACCTTTGATGCGCTTAAACTCGTATTCATCGTCGGTAAAGAAGGCGATGTCTTTGTATTCGTGCTCAATGAGATGAATCAACGTTTCGGCGCGGCCAACTTTGGAAAGCTCAATGCGATAGACGACTTTATCTTCGCCGTCGGAAAGCTCATATTCGCGGCATTCGAGACCTTTGTCGGCTTCTTTATTGATATACTCGACGGCCTCGAGCATGAAAAGCGACTTAATGGTCTGCATAAGCGCATCGCTATAGCGCACCTTATATGGGGTGTAGTTCTTATTGAATAAGAATAATTCTACGGAAACGTTATTTTTGACTTCATCGACAGCATTTGCCCACTGGAATACATCGAATTCTGAACTGTTTTGGTCCATTTTCTCCTCCTTGTACTTATCTATTTTAACAGATTATTGGTTTAATGCAGCTTCGAGTTGTGGATCGATTTCTTTGTTGATTTGCTCAAAAGTGCGCTCAACTTCAACGTCTGGACTGATGCCCTCACCATTAATATTCTTGCCATTTGGCGTATACCACTTAGCAATCGTCACGCGAAGAAGTTCGCCACCACTAAGCTCTTCGAGCGCCTGAACGCTACCCTTGCCGTAAGTCTTCTCACCAATCAAGGTCGCCTTGTTGTAATCTTTGAGAGCACCAGCGACGATTTCAGATGCGGAGGCGGTCGAGCCATTGATTAGGAGAATAGTCTTCATGTTAGCCAGAATTGCATTACCGGAGCTAGCGTAAGATTTCTCGGAGTAAAGACCGGTCGTAGATCTCTGCTCAACAACTAATTCGCCACTAATCCAAAGCGAAGCAACCTCTTTAGCGGAAGATACGTAGCCGCCACCATTACCGCGCAAATCGACAATCATCTTATTGACGCCCTTGTTAATGGCTTCCTGGGCAAGTTGTTTCACGAGTGAGCCAGTATCAAGATCGAAGCGAGAAATCGTCAAAATAGCTGTGCTGCCCTTGTAATCAATATAGGCACTCACATTATTGATGGTCTCGCGCGTGAGAGAGAAACTTAATTCCTGATTATTGCGAACAACTGTAAGCTCAACCGTACTGCCCGCGTCGCCACGTAGCTTCTTAGCAACATCTTCAACACTGAGAGCGGAGATATCTTCGCCGTCGGCTTTATAGATGATATCGCCAGCTAAAATACCCGCGCGACGAGCTGGATTATCCGGAGTAGTGCGAAGCACCTTCACTAAACCGTCACGTTCGCCAATTTCGACGCCAATGCCGGCACCGACATCGCCGTTAAGATCCTTCTTGAATTCTTTCGCTTCATCAGCGGTGAGATAATATGTATATTTATCACCAGCCGCGTTGACTAGGCCGCGCTTGGCTTCTTCGATGACTTTCTTCGTATCGATCTCGCCATCAAAGTTTAGAGCAAGCGTATCGTATACTTCTTTAAGCTTATTAAAATCTACTTGCTTTGCGGTTTTGCCACCAAGGTAGGCATTAAAGCCCTGAGTAATGCCGTCCCAGTTTTTCCCCGCCAAAAAGCCAACTATGAGGGTAATAAAACAAACGATTATTACGGTCGCAAGATTGACTTTTTTCTCAGCAGCCGGACTCTTGTAATATAATTCTTTAGTTTCGTTAGTAGTGCTTCGTTTAGTCATAAGACTATTTTAGCACGAAGCTTATGCTTGAGGCGTGATTCTAGCCACCAAAATAGATATATTGGAACATGGCCTTATTGACGGTCATTTCGGAATACTCGCCGCGAACCCAGTTGTACTGAGAGACATGGACATTGTTACCGGAAACATATTCTACCCAAACAGCGTGGCCATAAGGACCATTCATAGAAATACCGACCGTGCCCGGTTTCGGTACGCTACTGACGGTATAGCCGGCGGCGCGAGCATTGGCGAGCCAGCGGTTAGCGTTACCACGGCCACCCCAATATGGCATATAGCCGTAGGTGCTATAGACTTTCCAAGCAGTGTAACTTACGCATTCACAAATATACATACCCCAACGGTCGGCGTAAGCATCCTTTTTCTGCGGACAAACGTTGCTATATGGATAGCCGCCTTTATTCGGGTCGCCAGGAGTGGTGACGCCGCCATATTGGCGAGCGAGATCGGCAAGAATAGCGCTTTGTTGCGCTTCGAGTGCGGATTTCTCGGCGCTGGCCGAAGCTTTTAATTTATTATATTCCGCTTCACTGCTGCGAGTTTCAGCGAGAAGCTGCGCCTGCTCGAGCTCGTTTGCGGCGAGCTGGGCTTTTTGAGCACTCAAATCTTTAATGATGAGCTCAGCGTTCTTCTTTTTAGTGGTAAGCTCTTCCTTAAGATTCTTATTCTCTTCTATAATTTCGGAAAGCGTATCGGAAATGCTACCAAGGCGGACCTCCTCGTCGACGAAGGAGGAGAAATTCTCTGATGAGGCGATGCGCTCAATGGTTGAAACACTGTCGTTGTAATAGTATTGCGCGATAATGTAGCCAATAGTCTCGGAGTTATCATTGATGCGCTGTTGAACTTTTTCGATTTCAATCACAAGCTGATCATGCTCGGCCTGTTTGAGGTCAATTTGAGTCTTCAAAATTGCCTGCTGGTTTTGAAGGGCGGCAATTTTATTTGCGAGCGTAGCCGCTTTTGAAGCAAGCGCATTGGCTTCGCTTTCGTAGCCCTTAATTTGCTCGTTTAGGTCTTTGATTTTATTGTTGACTTGATTAAGATCTTCCTGAGTATAAGCGTAAACTCTGGTCGTATAGACACATGAAAAAACTATTACAATAGCGGTTATCAGACAGAATAGATTACGCCATCTTTTCATGGGTTATATAATAGCATAAGCAAAATGGTTTTGCAAGTTTTTACTTAGTCTTGGTCTTGATGTACTTACGAGAAGCTAACAATGCAGATATTATACCAATTAATATGCCAACTATCAAAAGTGCAGCGGCTACGAAGTACCAGTATTGAACCATAATATTAATGGTCGGTTCGAGCGTTGATCCAAGGCTGCTCTTGAGGGCAAAAACGGTTGCATAAACTGCGGCGCCAGCGATAATCGCTGCGACTACGCCGTAGAAGCTGGCCTCGACGAGGAATGGCCCCATAATGAAACCGCGGCTCGCACCGACCAGATTCATCATGTAAATCTCTTCCTTGCGGCTGAAGATAGCCATACGAATCGTATTGAAGACGACGAGAATAGCAATAATCGCGAAGACAGCGGCGGCACCGAGACCAAAGAGCTCAACACGGCCCATGATGCCAGCGATACGATCAATAGTATCGCGGTGGCTGGTAGCATAGCTAGGTGGACGAGCATCGAGCATATTTTTCATCGACTCGTCGTTATTTACGAATTCTTCGAGTTCGCTCGTATCGTTCAAATCTTTCAATTTTACATTGATAGTCCAAGGAATTTTATTTGGCGCTTCATACAGTGCATCAATGTAAGCCTGGTCGGTAATATTGTTTTCTTTGATAAGTTTTTTGATTGATTCACGGTTAGCATCTTCTGGCGAAGTGGCGCTAACGCTCGTAATAGACTTAAGCTGGCTCATGCGTTCAGTAATATTGTCTATCTGGCTCCAAACAGCGTCTTGGCGAACGTATACCGACATATCGACCTGAGACTCAACCATGCCAATCATGGTACCCATAGCGTGTGTTGCTACCAAAGTAGCGGACAGAACGATGAGCGTAATTGCCATGATAGCGATAGCCGCTACACTTAACCAAGTATTGCGCACAAAACTCTTGGCACCATATTTCATCACGCGAGCGCCAGTGCGAAGGCGATGTTTGCGCGTTTTAGTAATGCGCTTCAAACGCTCGCGGCTAATCTCGGCGGTCTTTTTTGCCTCGAGCTTCTCTTTCTTGGTTGGTGCTTTTTTCTTGGTTGCCATACTAGTTTATAAATCTCCTTTTTGGAGCACGCGTTTTTGGCTCTGGTTCTGCGACGGGCGCTTTTGGAGTATTAACGTGTACACGACTGGATGAAGCATGGATGATATGTGGCTCTTCTTTTGGTGACTCGGCCGGAGCTGGAGTTTCAACTGATAAATGCGAATTTGAATGCGCAAGTGGGCGTTTAACGATTTTGCTGTGATAACCATCAAGATCGTAATGACCGTTATTCTTCTGGTCGCCAACGATTTCACCGTGTCGGAGTGTAATCACGCGTTTGCGGAGTTGGTTAACGATATTTTCATCATGCGTCGTAACGAGAATTGTGGTGCCAAAGTTATTAATTTCCTCAAGTAAGCGCACGATACCCTGCGATGTTTCGACATCGAGGTTGCCAGTAGGCTCATCGGCGATGAGAATCTTTGGCTGGCGCGCCATTGAGCGCGCAATTGCGACACGCTGACGTTCGCCACCAGATAGTTCTGATGGGAATTTATGGCCTTTGTCAGCAAGGCCGACAAGTTCGAGCACTTTTGGCACAGTGCGACGAATTTCGGCATTAGAAACACCAACAATTTCAAGTGCAAAAGCAACGTTTTCGTAGGCAGTGCGGTTCGGAAGAAGCTTATAATCCTGGAAAACTACGCCAAGACGGCGGCGAAGATGCGGAATATGACGGCGTTTCATATACTCATAGTCAATGCCACCCACCATAATCTTGCCCGAGGTCGGAACTTCCTCGCGCGTGAGCATTTTGATGAGAGTAGATTTACCCGCACCAGATTGACCTACTAGAAATACGAATTCCTTTGGCTGAATGTGCAAAGAAACGTGATTAAGCGCTGGCTCTTTATCGCCAGGATAGTACTTGACGACGTCATCGAGTAATATCATACGGGTATATTAACATAAGCGGGACTAGTTGTCCAGGTATGCAGAGATGAAATTATCAATTTTGCCGTCGAGCACCGCGTCGGCATCATTTTCTTCGTATTTTGTACGAGTGTCTTTAACGAGTTTGTATGGGTGAAGAACGTAATTACGAATTTGTTGCCCCCAGCTAGCGGATTCGCCGGCACGAAGTTTGTCGACCGACTCAGCGTTTTGGTCCTGCATCATTTGCTGGAGTTTACCGCGCAAGATTTCCATGGCTTTTTCTTTGTTTTGCAGCTGGCTGCGTTCGTTTTGAATCGCCACGACCGTGTTGGTTGGAATATGCGTAATACGCACAGCGGAATTAGTCGTGTTAACAGACTGACCGCCATGACCGCCCGAATGATAAACATCAATGCGCAAATCTTTCGGGTCAATTTGCACTTCCGTATCGTCTTTGATGACTGGCAAAACTTCAACTAGTGCGAAGGATGTTTGGCGGAGATGGTCAGCATTAAACGGGCTAAGGCGCACGAGACGATGGGTGCCATGTTCGGATTTAAGCTGGCCATAGATATTGTGGCCAGATAGTTCCATGACGACTGTTTTTACGCCCGCCTCTTCCCCGGCAATGCGATCTAATAATTGTACTTTAACATTGTGGCGTTCGGCCCAACGCAAATACATGCGCTCGAGCATGCTCGACCAGTCCATCGCTTCGGTACCGCCAGTACCGGCCGTAATACGTAAAATCGCATCGTTATGATCATATTTGCCCGTAAAACGTAGGGCCTGACGAAGCTCCGCAAATGTTTTCTCCATCGCATCGAGCTGGCCAGAAAACTCATCAATGAGCGAATCGTCGCCCATTTGCATAAGTTCGGAAATATCATGAATTTGAGTCTTAAGTAGAGTCCATGGATCTAGTTCGTCATGAAGATTAGCAAGTTGCGTAGTTTTTTCGCGAGCATTGTCGGGATTGTTCCAAATTTCTGGAACAGCAACTTCCTCCTCGAGCGCGGCAAGTGCTTGAAGTTTATTGTCTATGTCGAGTTTTTGCCAAACGTTTTCGAATTCGGTTTTCAACGAATCAAGGCGTTTCTGGAGATCGAACATAATCTTATTTTACTATATCTACTCTGGGAGTTTAAATAATGGCAACTTAGCAATGTCGTAATCGGAGATATTAGTACGGCGAAGTTCGGTTGTATATGCACCGCAGCCAAGCGCGTCGCCAAGGTCTTCGGCGAGCGTGCGAATATATGTGCCGCTACCAACATGAGTGCGAATTTTGAGAAATGGCGAATCATACTCGACAATATCGATGCTAAAAATTTGGACTTTACGCTTCGGCATTTCAACTTCTTTGCCGGCGCGCGCGAGTTTGTAAGCGCGTTGGCCATTAATTTTAATGGCAGAAAAAGCCGGAGGAACTTGTTCAATATCGCCGATAAATTGTGGCAAAATTTGCTCAATTTGTTCGCGCGAAATAGCCGGTTTTTCGTCCGTGATTTCGATTTCACCCTCTGGGTCGCCAGTGCTCGATTTGGCGCCAAGACGAATTGTGGCTTCGTAAACTTTGTCGAGTTTGGTGAGTTCAGGAGCCCTTTTGGTTGCTTTGCCGGCAAGTAAAATTAGAAGGCCAGTCGCAAAAGGATCAAGTGTGCCAGTATGGCCAACTTTAACGCGATGTCCTTCGCGCTCGGATAGTAAGCGACGCACGCGCGCGACGGCGCCAAACGAACTCATTCCGGCCGGCTTGTCGACAAAAATAATTTCTTCCATATGTGAGCCTATTTTAGCACATTTCTCCCTCTTGACGTTCCCTATTGCTTATGCTTAAATAATTGTTAGTGGATTGTGGAAAACAAACAATAAAATAAACCAACAAACAAAAATGTTATTTTTCCACAAAAACAAACGACAGTTTGCATACCGTTCGCAGCGCAGGGTTTTTGTTGCGCTATTTTTGTTCGTGTTTTTAGCTACAGCGATTATTTCTTCGATTCTAAAATCAAGTGCTGAATCTGGGCCAATCGCATCGGTCGTTTTCCGCTCGCAAAATAGCAGTTTCGAGAATGTCGACGCGGGTGCTTGGAAAGTTACAAAATCAGCCAAATGGACCGGCGCTGGAAAAGCAGAGATTTCTTTTGATGTGGTATCTAGAAGCATGGTTGCAGCGCAAAAGCCAAAAGATATCGTATTCGTAATTGACAATTCCTCATCAATGGAAGGGTATAAACTGGATATTGCTAAAAATCATATGGCTATTTTAGCAACATCGCTACTTGACGGCACGGATAATCAAATCGCTTTAATATCTTTTAACCATGCAGCAAATATCTTGTCGGATTTTTCCGACGATGCAAGTGAATTGTCGCGATTAATACAACAAGTCGAAGCTATGAGCGATACCAATTACTACGCCGCGATTAAAGCAATTGAACAACTGCTAGAAAACCATCCGCCATCAAGTAACCGCGAATTGATTATTCTATTTTTAACCGACGGAATGCCAATAGCTGACGTACCAAATGAAGTGGCGGAATTTCAAATATTTAAGAGCCTATACCCACAATCAACCGTAAATGGCATTTTATACGAGATGAGCGACACTATCCCGCAGGAATTAATTAACGTTTCGGACTATCAATACGTTGCTGATATGCAAACGCTTTATGGCATACTATTAGATGCCATAAGAGTGTCATCAATGTATGATGAATTCTCAATTACTGATTATATAAATGATACTTATTGGACGGTAGCAAGCGAGAATGCAATTACTGTAGATAAGGGCTCGGCCAGCCTATCATACGATGGATCGACGCCGATTATTAGTTGGAATATGGACGGACTATATCGTTCCGGCACGACGGCGCGCATGACGATAGAAATTAACTTGAAAGACGAATACCTCGATTCCGTCGATTCCCTACTGCCAACAAATCGCCATACTTTCATCAACTCTAAGCTCGAAAACAACACTGACGAGAATGAAGATAAAAACAGCACTCCGATTCTTAAAGATGTTTATACGGTGGCCTACGATTCCAACACGCCGAGTGGATGTGTTGTCTCCGGCACGACGCCGGACGACGAGGTTCATTCGATTTACGCAAGAGTAGCGATAGCCGACAATACGCTAAGTTGCGAAGATTATGAATTCAAAGGTTGGTACCCTACCTCAAATAATATTACGTATATTAACGATGAAAACATTATTATGCCAGCAGAAAATGTTTTATTTAAAGCTAGGTGGTCAAAGTTGAGCATTTCAAAGTCCATGGATGGCGGAGTAAACGAACGAGCGTCGGCTACATTCGATCTTGGCAATACCGTTAACGAAAAGATACGGCGTCTTTCTGGCGAAGAAGGTGAGATTTCGCCATACGTTAACGTAAAATGGAATGAAGCGATTACCGATATCCTGCGCGCCACTTCCTTATCGAGCGTAGTCGATATTAATGATAGTCAGTATATTCTCTCGTCTGAAGACTCAGGTCTACCAATATATGGATGGTATAACAACGGCATAATTTATTGGTATACGGATGCTGACGACGTTTATTTAAACGAAAATGCTAGCGGAATGTTCAAAGCGCTAAATAATCTTGGCAATATAGAATCATTTACCTATTTCAATACTTCTAGAACTATTAATCTTCAGGCGTTCCTAACGGCCACAGATATAAAGATAACGAACATCGAGCCGTTACGTTATTGGGATGTCTCTAACGTGAAGTATTTCACTTCCTTACTGTCATTCCGAGACGGGTCATCACTAGTTGACTACAGCGCAATTGATGGTTGGGATTTGTCGAATGCGGAAGATATTGCCTGGATGTTGAGTGGTTATCCAGGTACTGATTTGACGGAATTTTCAGGATGGATAGTCGATAATGTAAAAGATATGTCGGGGTTATTCTATGGAGCACATAATCTGACTAGCCTAACTGGGCTCGAAGGCTGGGAAACTGGGAACGTCACAAGAATGAGCTATATGTTCCTGGATGCGGTAGATAACGTGAAAAATCTAAAGCCACTCAAGGATTGGGATACAAGCAACGTGACCGACATGGCGAATATGTTCTACAGCGAAAAAGGCGGCAACTATCAGCGCACTGTCGATTATGGGCTAGAAGATATTAGTGATATTAGTGGGTGGGACGTTAGCAAAGTTAGGTTTATGGATTATATGTTCTATGGCATGAATAAGCTAACCGATGTTTCCGCACTCAGTGGCTGGCAAACAGATAGCCTCGAAGAGACGCCGTTAATGTTTTACTTTAGTGATTTAAGAAGCTTACAGCCATTATCTGGTTGGAATATGAATAAAAACAAATATATTTCGTACATGTTTTGTGGCAACGAAAACCTCACGACTGCCGCTGGCTTGGAGGGTTGGGGCACGATGCCAGCTTTGCTTGAATTAGACGGTTTGTTTGCGCTGGATAAAAACCTTGCCAACGTTAGCGCGATTAGGAACTGGGATGTAAGTAAAGTAAAAAAGATGCAAAATCTATTCTATGGCACAGAAAAACTCAAGAATATTAACGATCTAAATAGTTGGACGACGACAAGCCTTGAAGATACCCAAGCCATGTTCTATGAGAGTGGTATAGAAACGCTAGGCAGCGCCGTGTCGGGTGAAGAAAGCGGCATGGCAACCTGGGATGCGTCACATATAACGAATACGTCAGCAATGTTCTATCGCACAAAGAGCCTTACAGATATTTCCGCATTAAGTACATGGATTACCAGCAGCCTAACAAACATGAACTCAATGTTTGACGAGGCGACCAAAATTCAGAACGTTAATGCTCTAAGTAACTGGGACGTATCAAAGGTAACCGACATGGCGCACTTGTTCTGCTCTGCCTACTCATTAAGCGATATCAGCGGTCTAGCTAACTGGACTTTAACGAACCTCGAAAATGCCTCCTCAATGTTCCGATATACTACATTTACAAACGTCGATGCACTTACGAACTGGAACGCACCAAAGTTAAAGTATATTACATATATATTCCAAGGTCAGTCGAAACTAAGTGATCTTACTGGTTTAAGCGGCCCACATTGGAGCACTAATATAGCAAACGTCGAGAGCTTGGAAGGTGTATTTTATAACGTCTCAAGCATCACGAATGTTGATGCGCTCGCAAGTTGGAATATCAATAAAGTTACAAACACATACGCCATGCTCAGAGGTGCAACGCATCTAGCGAACGTGAATGGCTTATCAAGTTGGAATGTATCTAAAATGACATCATTAAATTATATGTTCTATGGCGCCAAAGAACTGACAAATATTAACGGTCTTAGTACATGGTATAACGACGCTAGCACTTCGAAACTAACGACCATCAGCTACACATTCTATGATACTGGAATCGCAGATATTAATGCGTTAGCCAATTGGAAGACGCCAAATCTCACCACGATGAATTATACATTCAGTAATAACACTCATCTGACAGATATCGGCGGTTTACGAAATTGGAATACGACAAAATTGACAAGTATCAATAATCTATTTAGTGGCGATTCGGGAATTTTGGACCTAGAACCAATATTTGATTGGGATACGACAAAACTTACCAACAAGACTGATGCGTTTACTGGCATTCCAGACGAAATAGATCGCCCAACTTGGTATTAATAACCTGTACTACCCCTTGACTATTTTTGCCTCTTATGCTTAAATAAAAGCAGTGGATTGTGGAAAATAAAAATCAAATATAAAACCAATACAAACAATGGTATTTTTCCGCAAAAACAAAAGACATTTTGCATACCGTTCGCAGCGCAGGGTTTTTGTTGCGCTGTTTTTGTTTGCGTTTTTGGTGACCACCGTTGTTTCTTTAATCTCAAAAGTAAATGCCGAGACTGTGCCAGTGGCTTCCGTCACGTTCTTGTCTCAGAATACCGACTTTAATAACGTCGATCCGGGTGCATGGAAAGTAACAAAGTCAGCCGAGTGGATTGACGAAGGTAAAGCTCGCATTACTTTTGATATAGCCTCGAGAAACTTTATTGATAACCGCGCAAAAGACATCGTCTTGCTGACTGAAAATTCCTGGTCAATGGAGGGTTGGAAAAGCGCAGGCGTTAAGGCTGACGCGACTCAATTCGTCGAAGATATACTTGGCGGAACAGAAAACACCGTCGCATTAATCACATTTAATGAAACCGCCAACCTGCTCTCGGACTTTTCCGACGATATCCACGATTTACAAGCTAGAATTCGCAATATTTCAAACTATGGTTGTACGAGTTTTTATCAAGCGCTTCTGAAACTTGAAAAATTACTAGACGACCATACTTTTGATGCGGAACGCGATACAGTGGTAATTTTCTTGGCCGACGGATCACCGTGTATCGATACGCCAAACGAGGTAGCCGAATATCGCACAATTAAAGCCAAATATCCAAATGTAATATTTAATAGTATCCAATACGAGGATACTGAAGAGATTAGTGAAACTTTGGTGAATATCTCCGAATACCAATACATAGCCAAGTCCGGCCAACTAGGAAGCGTGCTTACACAAGCGGCGAAAACTCCATACGAATACGATAACTTCGTTCTAACCGATTATATCGAGGATGAATATTGGACGATTTCGGGCGCGGATGCTATTACTGTACCGTACGGCTCCACATCCTTAACTTACGAAAATGGAACGCCAAAAATCGAGTGGAATTTAAGCGAGATTTATCGTCTTGGCACGATCGCAAGAATGACGATTGATGTCGATCTGAAAAGTGCATATTTGAATGCCACCGATTTATTATTGCCGACTAATAAACAGACGATTATTGAATCATCGCTTGACGGTGTTCCGGACGAAAACGTGTCTGAAAATACGACGCCGAAATTAAAAGACGTTTACCAAGTATCTTATTCAGCTAATGCGCCGAGTGGCTGTACGGCCACGGGCACAGTCCCCACTGCAGTAAATTATTCGATTTATTCTACAGTCGAATTACCGGACAATGATTTATATTGTGAGGGTTACAATTTCCAGGGATGGGCTATCGGCGTAACCGGCGTAACGCGCACAGACGATTCTCATTTTGTGATGCCAGCCATGGACGTCGAGATTAATGGCGTTTGGTCTAAACCGAGCATTAGTAAATCGACGGAGGGCGAGATTAACACGCGCGCATTCGCAATGTTCGATACTGGTTCGGTCGTAAACGTAAAAATGAGGAATCTCGCGGGCGAGAATATTGACAGTCCGTACATCGAAGGCAGTGAAAATCAGAGCTATAACGAAACAATTACAAATATTGCTCGCTCTGATTCACTTCCAGGGATTGTCGATGGAAACGACGAAAAGTATATATTATCAGCAGCCGATTCACCTGTTCCAATTTATGGTTGGTTTAATAGCGGTACGCTCTATTACTACACCGATGCGGATGACATCTACCTAAATCCGGATGCTAGCTACATGTTTATGTCATTAAGCGCGCTTCAAAATCTAAATGCGCTAAGAGCTTTTGATGCCTCCAGGGCAACAACTATGACCGGAATGTTCAGTAATCCAAATGTACTTTATACGGATTTGGAACCAATTAGATACTGGGACGTATCGCATGTAACAAATATGATGGGTATGTTCTCTTCGAAAGCGGCCAACATTCTAAGCCTTGACGCACTCGAAGATTGGGATGTTTCGAGTGTGGAAAACATGAATGGTATGTTCTCGGGGAATCTAAACTTTACGGACTTAGGACCCCTCGCTAAGTGGGAAACCGGCAATGTTATAAACATGTCTGGGATGTTTACAGGCGAAGATAAATTAACTAGCCTTACGGGTTTAGAGGATTGGGATGTTTCGAGTGTTCAAAATATGTCCGTCATGTTTGGCGGCGGCGCTTCTGATCATCTAACATCACTTGAGCCGCTCGCAGACTGGAATACGAGTAATGTCACGAATATGGCTGGAATGTTCTATAGCGAACTTGGCTGGAACGATGAACGCGAACAGGATTATGGCTTCTCGAGCGTGCACGGTCTCGAAAATTGGGACGTCAGAAAAGTAGAAAATATGTCCGGCATGTTTGAGGGTATCAATAATTTAACGAATATTGACGCTCTGGCTAACTGGGAAACGGATAGCGTAACGGATATTAGTTCTTTGTTCTATCAGGGTGGTTTGACAAATGTTGATGCACTGACTAATTGGAATGTTTCGAAAGTGACAAATATGGGTTGGACTTTCTACCAAAATAAGCCATTACAAAATGTGAACGGACTAAGCGAATGGGAAACCGGAAAAGTAGAAAACTTTAAGAGCACTTTTTGCCTAAATACGAGTCTATCAGATATTTCTGGTCTCAGTGGCTGGAATACTTCTAGTGCTATAAATACGCAATATATGTTCTATGCTGCCGGCATTACGAATATTAATAGTACTAGCGGATGGAGATTCAATAACCTTACCAACTCGAGCTGGATGTTTGGATGGACGGAACAATTAACGGACGTGAGTGGCGCTCATGATTGGGGTATGTCGAAAGTCGAGAACATGGATGGCATGTTCTATGGCGCCACGGCACTGAGCGACATTACCGCACTCGATGGCTGGACAACGTCAAGCCTCACGAGTACCCGTTCGACGTTCGGTAATTCCGGCATTACGAACATCGGCACCATGACCGTCGATGAGGAAACTGGTGAGATTTCTGTCAGTGGCGGACTCAGTACTTGGGATATGTCGCACGTAACCGATATGGGCTATATGTTCAGCTTTGCCACTAAGCTAAAAAATATTGATGGTGCCAGAAAATGGAATACCAGTAGCCTCGTTAATATGGAATGGATGTTTAATGAGGCGAATAAGCTGGAAAGCGTCGAGGGTGCTAGAGGCTGGAATGTCTCTCATGTCACGAATATGGGTTGGTTATTTGACGCAAACTACTCACTCTTAAGTATCGAGCCTCTAAGTGGCTGGAACACCGAAAGTCTTACAACTATGTCAAATACGTTTAGTAATTTGAGCAAGATTACGAGTCTGGAAGGTTTACGAAACTGGAATACTAGTAAAGTTACAAATATGTATTCAGCAATAGATTTTACATCTTCCCTTCATAGTTTGGACGGAATCGAAAACTGGGATGTATCAAAAGTAACAAACATGGGTTACATGTTTAGAGGTTCCAAGATTGAAAATGTGGACGCGCTAGCGAACTGGCATCCAGATAGGGTCACTAGTATGCTCAATATGTTCAAGGAAGCTTCTCTGCTCAGCGATATCAGCGGCCTGAGTGGTTGGTTCAGCACAAACGAAACATCGAAGATAACAAGCGTTGAGGGCCTCTTCGAAAAGACAAAGATTACAAATGTAGATGCGCTCGCAAACTGGAAGACGCCGAACCTAACCAACATGAAGTCTATGTTCTTGAACGTGACGACCTTGACGAATATTGACGGCCTAGAGCATTGGAATACGGCTAAAGTTACAACTATCGAAAACATTTTCTCAGGCGACACGGGACTAACCGCCGCGAATGCATTCGAGAAATTGAATGGCTGGGATACAACTAAACTCACAAATACTACGAATGCCTTCTTGAATGTACCAGACACGGCCATACGCCCAACTTGGTATGTCGCCCCAGACCCAGGAAGTGGCGATTAGAAAAGAGCAGGTTTCCGCCCTGCTCTTTTTTGTTATTTTAGACTTTGTTGATGACCGGAATCACAATTGGCGTGTGGCCGGTGGCGTCATAAAGAATGTGCGTGACGTCCTCTTTGATTTCTTCCTTCAAAGCTTTAATGTCTTCGTCAGTCGAAACTGTATGATCAGTTTTTGCGCGGAGATAATGGCGAATCTTGCCAATTAACTCTTCGGAATTATCAAGGTAGATGAACGCGCGCGAAACGATGTCTGGCGTTTTAATGAGGCGACCGGTCTTCTTGCTGAGCGTGAGGATAACCACGAAAATACCTTCGCGCGAAATATGAATACGATCCTTCACGACGGCTTCGTTAACCTGGCGGTCGGCATCATCATAAAGCTTGTTGCCGACTGGGATACGACCGTTCTTATGAATGGTTTGGTCTGGCATGAGCTCAACGATATCGCCATCATCTGCAACGATAATGTTATCGTGCGGGATACCGACAACGTTCTCGGCCATCTCGGCGTTGTGCTCGAGCATATAGAACTCACCGTGATACGGCATGTAGTTCTTCGGTGCCATGTCGGTAACAAATTTAACATGATCTTCGTAGTAGGCGTGGCCAGAAAGATGGAGTGGGCCAATATTCGTGAGGTGCGTGCGACCGTTTTGAATGACCTGAGCGCCCTCACGCAAGAGACCGTCAACCGTGCCCATAACCTTCGGCTCATTGCCTGGAATTGGGTTGGAACTAAAGACAATAGTATCAGTAGATTTAATCTTAATATGGCGATGCGCGCCAGTAACCATGCGGTTCAAAACCGCGTTCATTTCACCCTGGGAGCCAGTACAAACAATTGTGATTTTATCGTCTGGAAGCTTAATGATGTCTTCCATCTTCATGATGGTGTCTTTTGGCACCTTGATGGAATGGGCACGGAGTGCAACCTCGACGTTATTAATCATCGAGAAACCGGAGAACGCAACTTTGCGGCCACGCGCGGCGGCTTCTTTGAGGACTAACTCGATACGTTTAACCTGCGATGAGAAGCAGGAAATAATCACGCGACCATTGGCATAATGATCCATGACGCGGCCCATATTATCGCCGACATCATATTCGGAATGCGGGTGGGTGCCTGGAGTATCGATGTTGGTCGACTCATTCAAAAGCAGCGCGAAACCTTCCTTTTCCTTAATCTCCATGAGGCGATCATAGTCGGCTGGAGTGTCCATTGGGTTGTTTTCAAAGCGCCAGTCGCCGGAAAGCAAAATATTGCCGTTTGGCGTGCGGACCACGATGGAAGCATTACCCGGAATGGAGTGCAAAGTATGAATAAACTCACAGGAAAGATGCTCGGAAAGTTTGATATTGTCATGATGAAGCGGTTCAACCTCGTGATAGTTCATATCTGGAACTTCAGCGAGCTCAGACATTTGTTTTTTAATCATGCCAATCGTAAACGGCGTAGCATAAATCGGTACGAGTGGGCCAAAGTATGGGAGAAGATGGCGGCAAGCGCCGATATGATCAAGGTGAGCGTGGGTAAATAGAATGGCTTTAACCTTGTCGCGGTTGTCATCGAGCCATTTGGAATCTGGCACCATATAGTTAACACCTGGATAATCTTCGCTCGCAAAGAGCGTACCCATATCGATGAGGATAATTTCGCCTTGGTATTCGATGGCGGTCATGTTCTTACCGATACCGAATTCGCCGAGACCGCCAATTGGAATGATGCGGACAGCGTCTTTGTGCGGACGCGCGGCGCGAATTTGGTTAATGGTAAGCTGAGCACCCTTAAATCCGTTATAGCGAGATTTGTTTACCGGAATACCGATGATATGCTGAGTGGCCTGGGCATTCACGTCCTGGCTGAGCATACGCTGATGATGGACCATCTCGCCTTTGCGAGTGGAAACTAAGAGGCTAACGTCACGCTTTTTGTCGGTCGTGGCGGCCTTGGTAGTTTTAGCGGCTTTGGTAGCCTTGGTAGTTTTCGCAGTTTTAGTGGCTTTTTTAGCTGCCGGCTTAGCGGCAACTTTTATAGTCTTCTTTGGTCGAACGAGCTTTTCGTCTTTACCACCAGGGGCAAAGTTCGCATTGAAATTGCGTTTTTGGTTCTCCTCGAAGGCCTTTTTGATGTCTGGCAGACGCTCGTTGCGCATTTTCAATAATTTCGCGCGGCGCTCAGCTTCTGCTTGGCTTTTTTCGTTCATTATTTCCTTTTGTTATAAATTGATATAAATTTCCCACACTTCATGGCGCTACATTACTCCTATAAAAAGAAGTAGTTATTGGAGATTGTTGCGCTAAAAAGTAATAACTTAGTGATTTCATTTTAGCAAAGATGAGAGATGTTGTCAAAAAAGAAACCCCGCCGGGGGAGGCGGGGTTAAGTGCAGCAGAGTTACTTTTTGCGCAATTTGCGCGGCTTGCGATGCCATTCGACAAGTTTGCGTGGGCTGTCGACATAGATGTCTTTCCGTTCCAAGCCTTGCTCGCGACGCTGAGTTTCCTTGCGAACGTTGGCGGACTGACGCATAATGCGCCGACGCGCCCTGGTCCGAAAATCGGAGCGTTCTTCAGTAGCTTCAGCTAAAGCGCGAAAATCGCGAATTTGCTCAGCCGTGTTATGGATTTTCAGGCGCTTCAGAGAGTCTTCGACTTTGTCCCAGTCGATATCAATATCGGCCTGAAATTGCGCGTACGCGTCTTTGACCTGTTCAGGGTTAGAGTTATACTTCTTGCGATAGACCGCCTCCAACTGATCCGGCATCCAAGCTTCGTCTTGGTTCTGATTCAGCAGCTTATAGAGCGGCCGGACTTGGTTGAATTTCGCGATAGCATCGAAGTAGATCAGCAAGTCTTTGTAGTACAGCTCCACTAGAGACAGTGGTATCCTCTGCTTATTCGGAGTGCTTTGATTCGCCACGCATATTTCCCCCTTTCTCTTGTATGTGGCAACCCAACTCTATAATTGCAGCACATACTGGCGAAATTGTCAATTTGCTGAGTCGTTATATTGACTTTTTTGCGAAAGTGTGCTATAATAATATATGTTGGCGTTAGTCTCAAGGCTCTTTTGGATAGGGGGGATAAAAATGGGAGTAAACTCTGACGAACACTCTTATGCGCAGTACGATTTCGCGGCTCGCAGAAGCAGGACTCGGCGTACTGGTTACGTGTCCAACATGTTCGAGAGTCTGCACATTCCGAGAATGTCGCAGATAAATGAACATTTTGGCATCACGTCCGTGAGGCCCGAGAGCGGCATCCTGGGCATGATCTGGGATCGACTGCCGATGATTGCGGTATACGCCGGCATCATCTGGCTGATCACGCTCTTCACGAAGCTGTTCCTGCTGAAGAACGTCTCGGCGTTTATCAACACCGTTTCCTGGTGGGTCATGATAGTCGCCTTGTGTCTTCTGTTTCTGGGATGGCTCCTGGGAGTACTTCGTCGAATCAGAGAATGGATGATCAACACCTTCTGATGTGCTCTCGCCTGTTGGGCCCCTTCGGGGGCCCGTTTTTTATTGTTGATTCTTGCGACCAGTGATGGCGTTAGAGATCTGCTTATAGAGCTCCATGATGACTAGGATGATGAGGGAGACGCCGAAGAGACCAAGGATTTGAAGCGGCGGAATGGAAACGGTTTGAAGAACAGCTGATAGGAATGGAACTTCCATTACGATAATTTGCAACAAGATGGTGCCGGCAATACCAAAGAGCATAACTGGGTTCTTAGTGATTGACACTGAGAAGGCAGAGCGTTTTTCGCTGCGACAGTTGAAGACATGAACGTTCTGAATGAAGACCATCAAGCACATCGCGTAAGTACGAGCTTGAATGACGTCCAAATGGAGAACATTAAGGAAGATCCACCAAGCCGCGAAGACAACACCCGCAATAACGGCGGCGGAAACGAGAATTTCGCGCACGAGTGAGCCATTGAAGAGCGACTCTTTTGGGTTGCGCGGTTTTTCGGTAAGGATACCCTTCTCTGCTTTCTCGAAGGACATAGCAAAATCTTGAATACCATCTGTAACAACGTTGAGCCAGAGGAGCTGGACGGCCACGAGTGGCATTGGCATATCGCAAGCAATGGCAGCGCAGAAGAATACGGCTTCGGCGATACCGCAAGAAATGAGGAAGAAGATGATTTTACGGATGTTCGAGTAGGCAACGCGCCCCTCCTGGATACCAGCAACGATAGATTTGAAGTTGTCGTCGACGATAATCATGTCGGCAGTCTCGCGAGCGATGTCGGTACCAGAGCCCATAGCGACGCCAATGTTGGCAGCTTTAAGAGCTGGCGCATCATTAACACCATCGCCAGTCACGGCGACGAATTCGCCTTGACGCTTCAAAGAATTGACGATATTAAGCTTCTGGAGCGGCGTCACGCGAGCGTAAATGATATGCTCGGCGACGAATTTATCGAAATCGTCCTCACCCTTCGCAAAGGCCTCTTCAACCTCGGCGGAAGTAGCAACTTTGGCGTAATCGTCAACGAGTTTCAGATCGCGGCCAATCTTGAAAGCGGTGAGCGGATGGTCACCCGTGACCATTAATACCTTAATACCAGCCGTGCGGCATTCATTAATAGATGTGACAACCTCTTTGCGGATTGGATCAATAAAGCCAACCATGCCCATGAAAGTGAGGTTTTTGATGTCATTTGGACCATAGTGGTCTTTGCGAGCAACTTTGCCGTTGGCGAGCGCAATTACACGGTAGCCATCGCGCGCTAAATCGTCGTTTTGCTGATTGAGCTTGGCGAAATCTTTGGCGCGGTCGTGCGAGAAATTAATCTCGCTACTAAAGCCCTCAATAACTTCGAGCGAGCCCTTGGCGGTACAATACACTTCCCCGTCTTTTTCGTAGAAAACGGCGGAATATTTATTTTCGGATTCATAAGGGATAGTTTCAAGGATCTTGATGCCATCTTTTTTAACGCCAAGTTTTTTACCGAGCACTAAGAAAGCGATATCGATGGAATCGCCAAGAAGCTGACCATCGTCGATATTAGCTTCGTTATTGAGAACGCCGAGCAAACCGACTTCTTCGGCATATTTTAGCGCAGCGCC
>JAEEGL012592494.1_pt1 | contig 21623 bp, 16 predicted proteins | sample 9134231 | NCBI WGS metagenome assembly JAEEGL01 (sample SAMN16246548, study PRJNA631951) | gut metagenome | biome: gut microbiome; feature: rumen; material: fiber-attached | host: Bos | place: Iran: Karaj | collected 2018-10
ACGCGCTGCCCCTCGACTTGCATGTGTTAAGCCTGCCGCTAGCGTTCATCCTGAGCCAGGATCAAACTCTTCTTTGTATTTTCTATAATTCTTAGCTTGATTCCTGACACCTTAATTCCTTAAAGAAATTAACGCTCTCGATTTCTTGTTTCTCGGTACTTGCTTGTACTTATCTTCCAGTATTTTCAATGATCTTTTCCGCTTCGTTTCCGAAAGGGATTGCAAAGGTACACCTAATTTTCAATTCTGCAAATTTTTTAGAAATTTTTTCGAATATTTTTTTCAAACCGCCCATTGAGTATCTTTGCAATATGGTTTCTCTGTGGAAAATATTCCGCGTATTCGCCAAGGTCGGCGCCTTCACCATTGGCGGCGGCTATATGATGGTCCCTGCCATCGAGGCGGAGATGCGCAGGCAGAAGTGGATCAGCGACGAGGAACTGCCGGACATAGTGGCCATCGCCCAAAGCGCCCCCGGCCTGCTCACCGTCAACATGTCCATCTTCGCCGGCTACAAGCTGCGCGGGGTGCCCGGCAGCATAGTCGCCACCCTCGGCAGCATCATCGCCCCGTTCTTCGTCATCCTCCTGATAGCGATGTTCTTCTCCAGCTTCAGCGAGAGCCCGGTGGTGCAGGCAATCTTCCACGGAGTGCGCCCGGTGGCCGTCGCCATCATCGCCGGCTACTGCTTCAAGCTCCTGCGCCGGCAGAACCGGTGGTGGCAGTGGGCCATCGCCCTAGGCACGCTTGCGGGCATAGTGCTGCTCAAGGTCTCCGCCGTCTATATCCTTCTTATAATAATAGTGTTCGCGGCTGCCATAGCCGGCCTGCGGGAAAGGAGGAACGCAAGATGATCACCCTGTTCCTCCAGCTCTTCTGGGCGTTCTTCGTCATCGGTCTCTTCACCGTGGGAGGCGGCTATGCGGTCATCGGCGTCATCCAGAGCCAGATAGTGATGGGCAAGGGATGGATCAGCGAGAGCGCGTTCACCGACATCGTGGCCATCTCGCAGATGACCCCCGGTCCCGTCGGGCTGAACTGCTCCACCTACGTGGGATACGAGGTCCTCAAGGAAGCCGGCGCCGGCGAATTCCTGGCGAGCCTGGGCTCCCTCACGGCGTCGCTGGCGCTCGTGCTGCCCAGCTTCATCATCATGCTGGCGATAGTGCGCTTCTATGCCAAATTTCACGAAGCGCCTGTATTCCAGGGGGTTATGTCCGCCCTCCGGCCCGCCGTGGCAGGCCTTATCGGGGCCGCCGCGCTCGCGCTGATGGTCAGCATAAACCTGGGGGACGGCGGGTTCGGGATGACCCTGCTGGAATCCAACTTCCCCGACTGGAAGGCGTGGGCGCTGTTCGGCCTGGCCTTCATCGCATATTCGTTCCTGAAGGCCGGCCCGATGCTGCTGCTCGGGTTGGGAGCGGTTATGGGATTCGTCCTATACTACCTGCTCTGACGGCTTCTCCCTCAGAAGCAGGAAAGCGCAGAGCGCAAGATAAGCCACGCATACCGCGATGATCGCAAGCGAACCCGCCTGCGAGCCCATCTTGTCCGCCGTCACACCCATCAGGAGCGTCACCACGCCGCCACCTACGATACCCATTATCATAAGGCCGGATATCTCGTTGGCCTTGCTCGGCAAGTGATTGATTGCCAGGGAGATGATGACGGAGAAGACGCTGGCGGAGAAGAAGCCGACCATGCCCACGAGGGTGAGGATGAGGACCTTGCCGCCGGCGAAGAACAGCCCTGCGAGGGCGGCGGCCACTATGACTATCGCAATCTGGAAGAACTTCCTGTCAGCCATCTTGCTGAGCACGAAGGCTCCCACGAACGCGCCTATGGTCTTGCAGAGGAAATACACGCTCGTCCCGAGCACGGCGTGGTCGGCGTCCAGGCCGCAGCGCTCCATCAGGAGCTTGGGAGTGACCACGTTGACGCCCACGTCCAGGCCGACGACGAAGAAGATGCCGAAGAAGCAGCAGAGGATAAATTTGTCACCCAGGATGCCGAGGGTGTCCTTGATGGACGTTCCGCCTTCGGCCGGGGTCTCCTCTATCCTGGTGGAAAGCAGCCATACGGACGAGATGAGCGTCAGGATGGCGAAGGCCGGGAACATATATTTCCAGGACCCCAGCAGGGACGCACAGCCGAGCGCGAGATAAGGTGCGCTGAATGCGGAGAGTGCCTTGAGCACCTGGCCGGTGGAGATGTAGCTGGACAGCGAACCCCTGCCGCCGACGACGTCGGAAAGCAGCGGATTGAGAGCCACCTGGATGATGGTGTTGCCTATTCCGAGGAGGGCGCAGGCTATCAGGCAGGTCACCAGGTTGTAGCTGAAAAGCGGGATGAGCATGCCTATGAAGGTGATCACGTTGCTGACCTGCACGGCGTTCTTCCTGCCCACCTTGTTCATCAGGATGGCGGTGGGGGCGCTCAGGAACAGGAACCAGACGAAGATTGCCATGGGCACGAGTCCGGCGAGGGTTTCGCTGAGGTTGAAGTCTTCTTTCACGTGGGTGACCAGCACGCCGGAGACGTCTCCGAATCCCATCACGATGAATGCGAACAGGACCGGAAGGATTGCTGCTTTCTTGTTGCTCATAACTAAGTGGTTGATTCGTTCAAATATAAGAAAAAATCGCTTGAAGCACAGCGTTTTTGCCCGCGCGGGCGCGCGCCTTGCCATTATTGTACAATGATTTCGGTTTTTGACAACTCGCAAGGTTTCTTGGGCTAATTTTCTTATTTTTGAAAGATAAAACGAATAACCAAACATATCATATATGGCACATGTAGTGATCATGCCCAAACAGGGCCAGTCCGTGGAAAGCTGCATCGTAACCGAATTCAAGAAGAAACCGGGCGACAAGGTCGCCGTAGGTGACGTTCTGTTCAGCTATGAGACGGACAAGGCTTCCTTCGAGGAAGAAGCCAAGGTGGAGGGTACCGTCCTCGCCGTTTTCTTCAAAGACAATGATGAGATTCCGGTCCTGACCAACGTGATGGTCATCGGCAACGAAGGCGAGTCCTTCGCCGAATTCGCCCCTGCAGCCGACGGCTCCGGCGCTGCCGCGGAGGAGACTCCCGCAGCAACCAGTGCCACCCTCGGCAACTTGAAAGGGGGGACCGCAAGCGAAGCGGGCGGCGGGGTCGAGCGCAGCGAGACGGTTGTCGGGGGAGTTTCCTCCGCGGCAGCAATCCCCGGCGCACCCGTATCCCCGCGCGCAAGGATGATCGCGGCGGAGAAGGGCGTCAACACCAACCAGATAGCCGGCAGCGGCCCTTACGGACGCATCATCGCACGCGACGTCGAGGCCGCCGCGGCAGCCCAGGGCAGGCTCAGCGGACTCGCCAAGGCCATGATGGCCGAGGGCGGAGTCGAGGCCGGCAAGGGCACCGGGCTCGCAGGCACCGTCAGGGGCGGCGACCTCAAGACCTGGAAGCCCGTCGATACCGAACTCGCAGGCGAAGGAGTCGACTTCCACGTGGAGAAACTCTCCAACATGCGCAAGCTCATCGCCAAGAGCATGTACAACTCCCTGCAGAACACCGCCCAGCTCACCCATATGCTCGGCGCCGATGCCAGGAAGGTGCAGGCCCTCCGCAAGAAGGCCAAGAAGGCCCTCGAGGAAGGCAGGATCGACGCGAACGTCACCATCAACGACTTCGTATGCTACGCCGCAGTCAAGGCGCTGCAGAAGTTCCCGAAGGTCAACTCCCACTGCCTCGGCGACGCGATGCGCCTCTTCGACACCGTCAACCTCGGCTGCGCGGTGGACACCGAGCGCGGACTCATGGTCCCGGCCGTCAAGCACGCGGAGAAACTCAGCATAATCGAACTCAGCAAGCAGCTCAAGAAACTCGCGGACGACTGCAAGAAGGGCAGCTGCAACCCCGACCTGCTCGCATCCGAGGCCGCTTCCTTCACGGTTTCCAACCTCGGTGGCTTCGGCGTGGAATGGTTCACCCCCATCATCAACGTCCCGCAGAGCGCCATCCTGGGAGTGGGAACGATAGTTCCGCGCCCCAAGGACCTCGGCGGCGGGGTCTATGCATTCGTTCCCTACATGGGCCTTTCGCTCACCTATGACCACCGTGCGATAGACGGCGGCGAGGCCACCCGCTTCCTCAAGCAGGTCGCGGTGGAACTCGAGACACTCGATATTGATTTCTAAAGACACCATTGATATGTACGATTTAGCGATTATCGGCGGCGGCCCCGGTGGATATGTGGCCGCAGAGCGTGCCGGAGCAGCCGGCCTCTCAGTTGTACTGTTCGAGAAGCGCGAACTCGGCGGAGTGTGCCTCAACGAAGGCTGCATCCCCACCAAGACGCTCCTTTACAGCGCCAAGGTCTATAACTACGCCAAGAACGGCGGGGACTACGGCGTGAGCACGGAAAATGCAAGCTTCGACTACGGGAAGATCGTTGCCCGCAAGGACAAGGTGGTGAAGAAGCTGGTCGGCGGCGTGAAGGCCGCGATGAAGGCCGGCAAGGTCACCGTCGTGAAGTCCGCGGCAATGATCGAAGGCCGCAGCGCGGAAGGCATCACCGTCAGCGCGGAAGGCGAGAAATACGTTTCCAGGAACCTGCTCATCTGCGCCGGTTCCGAAGCTGCCGTTCCCCCGTTCCCCGGCCTCAAGGAAGCGGGCGACGTGATTGTTACCAACCGTGAGATCCTCGCGCTCCAGGAGCAGCCGAAGGAACTCGTGGTCATAGGCGGCGGCGTGATAGGAATGGAATTCGCGGCATTCTACAACACCCTCGGAACCAACGTCACCGTGGTGGAGATGCTGCCGAAGATCCTCGGTCCGCTCGACGACGAGATCAGCGCAACCCTCCAGAAGATCTACGAGAAGAGGGGCATCAAGTTCTGCCTCCGCTGCAAGGTCACCGGCATCGAGGGCAACGCGGTCGTATATGAGGATCCCGACGGCAATGTCTGCAAGGCCAGCGGCGACAAGATACTCGTCAGCGTGGGCCGCAGGGCCAACCTCACCGGCTACGGCCTCGAGAACCTCGGAGTGGATTATCTGCTCAACCGCGGCGGCAAGCCCTGCGGAATCAAGGTGGACGAGAAGATGCGCACCAATATCCCCGGCGTCTATGCCGCAGGCGACGTCACCGGCTTCTCGATGCTCGCGCACACGGCATCCCGCGAGGGCGAGGTCGCAGTCAACGACATCCTCGGCAAGGAGGACAGGATGCGCTACGATGCCATCCCGGGCGTGGTCTATACCAATCCCGAGGTCGCGGGCGTGGGCCTCACCGAAGAGCAGGCCAAGGCCTCCGGCAAGGAGTTCGAGGTCATCAAGCTCCCGATGGCATACGCAGGCCGCTTCGTGGCGGAGAACGAGCACGGCGAGGGCATCTGCAAGCTCATCGTGGGCAAGAAATACCACGAGGTGCTCGGCGCCCACATGCTCGGCAACCCCTGTTCGGAGATCATCCACAGCATGTGCATCGCCATAGAGCAGGAGATGACCGTGGAGCAGCTCAAGGAAGTGGTCTTCCCTCACCCTACAGTATCAGAAATCATAAAGGAAACATCATTCACAATCAAATAAGCCATGCCTAAATCATTATACATCGACCCCGAGAAGGTCCTCCGCCCGGAAGAACACGAGATAGTGTTCCCGAAAATCCCCGTGATGCAGTACAAGAAGACTGTAAAGGATGAACTCAAGGAAGGCAACTTCACCAAGGAAGACCTGATGCACATCTATCGCGACATGTTCACCATCCGCGAGTTCGAGACGATGCTCAACCTCGTCAAAACCACCGGCGGCTACAACGGCGTCGCATACAACAACCCGGGTCCCGCCCACCTTTCCGCAGGACAGGAAGCGGCCGCGGTCGGCATGGCATATGCCCTGGACACCGACGACTTCATCTTCGGCAGCCACCGTTCCCACGGCGAAATCCTCGCCAAGGGCCTCCGCAGCATCGAGATCCTTCCGGAGGCAGAACTTCAGAAGATCATGGATGAGTTCTGGGGCGGCGCAACCGTAGCCGTAGCCAAGAAGGGATTCACCGGCTCCACCAAACAGCTCGGAATCCGCTTCCTCCTCTACGGTGCCATGGCCGAGATCTTCGCCCGCACCACCGGCTTCAACAAGGGCCTCGGCGGATCCATGCACACCTTCTTCACCCCGTTCGGCATCTACCCCAACAACGCCATCGTGGGCGGCAGCGGCAGCATCGCAGTGGGTGCGGCGCTCTATAAGAAGGTCAACCGCAAGAAGGGCATCGTGGTCGCCAACCTCGGCGACGGCGCAATGGCCCGCGGCCCGGTCCTCGAGGGCATGACCTTCGCATCCATGGACCAGTTCAACACCCTCTGGGAGGGCGACATGAAGGGCGGACTTCCCGTCCTCATCAACGTGATGGACAACCAGTACGCGATGGGCGGCCAGACCCGCGGCGAGACCATGGGATACACCTTCCCGGCACGCCTGGGCGCAGGATTCAAGCCCGACGCCTGGAACGCCGAGCGCGTGGACGGCTACAATCCCCTCGCCGTCATCGACGCATTCCGCCGCAAGAAGGCCCTCCTCGAGCAGAAGCTCGGACCGGCCCTCCTGGACGTCGTGACCTACCGCTACAGCGGACACTCCCCGAGCGACCAGTCATCCTACCGCACCAAGGAGGAGATCGAAGCCTGGCAGAAGGAAGACTGCATCGTGGCCTTCGGCAACAAGCTCATCGAAGCGGGCGTGGCCACCCAGGCCGACCTCGACAAGGTGCAGGCCGACATGAAGGACGTCATCTTCGAAATGTACAAGCTCGCCATCGATCCCGAGGTATCCCCGCGCATGGACCTCGTGAAGGAGAGCGAACTCCTCGGCGACATGATGTTCTCCAACCAGAGCGTGGACTCCCTCTCCGACGCCAAGCCCGACGTGCTGATGCCGCTGGAGGAGAACCCGCGCGTGAAGCAGATCGCCGGCAAGGAGCGCTTCTGGCTGGACAAGGACGGCAAGCCCGTCAGCAAGATGAAGGTCTACAATATCAAGGACGGTCTCTTCGAGGCCATCGTGGACCGCTTCTACAAGGATGCATCCCTCGTAGCATACGGCGAGGAGAACCGCGAGTGGGGCGGCGCGTTCGCAGTGTACCGCGGACTCACCGAGGCACTCCCTTACCACCGCCTGTTCAACTCCCCCATCGCCGAGGCTGCCATCATCGGCACCGCCATCGGCTATGCGATGTGCGGCGGCCGCGTGATCCCCGAGATCATGTACTGCGACTTCCTCGGATGCTGCGGCGACGAGATCTTCAACCAGCTCCCGAAGTGGCAGGCGATGTCCGGCAACATCCTCAAGATGCCGGTGGTCGTACGCGTGTCCGTGGGCAGCAAATACGGCGCACAGCACTCCCAGGACTGGACTTCCCTCTGCACCCACATCCCGGGTCTGAAGGTCGTCTTCCCCGCCACCCCGTATGACGCGAAGGGCCTCATGAACGCAGCTCTCCAGGGCACCGACCCGGTGATCTTCTTCGAGAGCCAGCGCATCTACGACAAGGGCGAGATGTTCCACGAAGGCGGCGTGCCGGAGGGCTACTACGAGATTCCCATCGGCGAGCCCGACGTGAAGAGGGTCGGAAAGGACGTAACCTTCCTGAGCATAGGCGCAACCCTCTACCGCGCGCTCGAAGCTGCCGACATCCTCAAGGAGAAATACGGAATGGAGGCCGAGGTCATCGACGCCCGCTCCCTCGTTCCGTTCAACTACGACAAGGTCATCGAGAGCGTGAAGAAGACCGGCCGCATAATCATCGCCGGCGACGCATCCGCACGCGGATCCTTCCTCAACGACCTCGCGGCCAACATCGCGGACTTCTGCTTCGACTACCTCGACGCGGCACCCGTGGTCCTCGGCTCTCGCAACTGGATCACCCCCTGCCACGAACTCGAGGAAGCCTTCTTCCCCCAGCCGTCCTGGTTCCTCGACGCCATCCACGAGAAGATGGTTCCCCTCAAGGACTATGTCCCCGTCAGCAACAGGACCGTCGCCCAGGAGATCCTCAGGGCGAAGAAAGGCGTCTAGGATATGAAGGTCGTCGACGTAAACGCCCATCTGCACACGCCCTATTCCTTCAGCGCGTTCGACTGCGTCACCCAGGCGCTCGACATGGCTGCCGAGGAAGGGGTCAAGGTAGTGGGTATCAACGATTTCTACTCGCTGGACGGGTACAGGGAATGGAGTGAAGAGTGCGGCAGGCGCCGCCTCTTCCCCCTTTTCAACATAGAATTCATCTCCCTCAACGTGGAGGACCAGGCCGCCGGAGTCAGGGTCAACGACCCCAACAATCCGGGCCGCACCTACCTCAGCGGCAAGGGCCTCGCCTATCCGGTGATCCTTTCCGGAAAGGAAGCGGAGCAGCTCGCCGCAGTGAAGGCCGAGTCCAACGCCCAGGTGGAGAGGATGTGCGGGAAGCTGAATGAGCACCTGACGGCCGTGGGAGCGGGATTCGCGCTCTCTTTCCCGGAGATAGAGAAGACCCTCACCCGCGGTTCCATACGCGAAAGGCATCTCGCCAAGGCACTGCGCCTCGCCATCGACGCCAAGGTCCCCGAGGCCGGGAAGGCGGCCTTCTACACCCGTCTCTTCGGCGGCAAGGAGCTCAAGAGCGACCCTTCCGACGCGGCGAAGGTGGAGAACGAGATCAGGGGCAACCTGCTGAAGTCCGGCGGCGCGGCTTTCGTGCCGGAAGATCCCAAGGCGTTCCTGCCGATGGAGACGGTCCAGCGCATCATCGAGGCTGCGGGCGGCATTCCCACCTACCCCTTCCTCGCCGATGACGCCAAGGGCTGCTTCACCGATTTCGAGGGCGACCTGATGAAGGCTGCCGACACCCTGAAGAAGCGCGGTTTCCGTTCAGCCGAATTCATCACCACCCGCAACACCACCGAGGTGCTGGAGCAGTATGCGTCCTACCTCGTGGACGAGGGCTTCACGGTGACTTTCGGAAGCGAGCACAACACCCCGGCGATGGAGCCCATAAGGCTGCGTACCCGCAACCATCCCGAGGGCCTGAGCGAAAAGCTCCGCGAAATCAACTACCGCGGCGCCTGCATGGTCGCCGCCCACCAGGCCGGCCTGGACAGCATGGACGCCGGAGACGAACTGATTCAGAAAGCGATATGAAAGAGATAGACAAGCTCATAGAGGTTTCCCGCAAATACGGGTCCGACCCGCGCTACGTGATCGCAGGCGGCGGCAACACTTCCTACAAGGATGCGGCCCACCTTTGGGTAAAGGCCAGCGGACACGCGCTCGCCACCATCACCGAAGACGGTTTCGCGGTCCTGGACCGCTCCCGCCTGAACGGGATGGGCGACAAGAAATACAGCTCAGTACCCGCCGAGCGCGAGGAGCAGGTCAAGAACGACCTCGCCGACGCGTGCCTCACCAGGGACCGCCGCCCGAGCGTGGAGACGTCGCTGCACAACTGCATGGGATTCGCCTACGTCGTGCACCTGCACCCCACCGTCGTCAACGGCCTGATGTGCGCAAAGGACGCGAAGGAGACCTGCGCGAAGATGTTCCCGGACGCCCTCTACATAGAGTACACCGATCCCGGCTACACCCTTTTCAAGAAGGTGTACGACCGCATCGGGGAGTGGAAGAAGGCCAGGGGCTGCGAGCCGCAGGTCATCTTCCTCCAGAACCACGGCATCTTCGTGGCAGCCGACAGCACCGAGGAGATAGACGCCATCTACGCCGGCGTGATGGGCAAGCTCGAAGCGGCCGTCAAGCCCCTCCCCGAGGGTGAAGCCGCCATTTCGGATGACGTCACCGAGGTCATTCCGGCCGTGAGGACCTTCCTCAGCCGCAAGGGCCGCGGACTCAAGACCCTCCAGGTGACCAACAACGCGCTCGTGCAGGAGTTCACCGCCAATTTCGCCGCGGTGAAGGCTCCGTTCACTCCGGATGCCATCGTCTATTGCAAGAGCGAATTCATCCACGTTTCCGGCAAGGACGCGGCCGACACCGTGAAGCAGGCTGAGAAGAAGATCGAGGCCTACATCGAAAAGCGCGGGCACTGCCCGAAGGTCCTCCTCATCGACGGCATCGGGCTCGTGGCCGCAGGCGACAACTCCCGCGGCGCACAGATCACCACCGACGTCTTCATCGACGCGATGAAGGTGGCCTGGTATGCACAGAGCTTCGGCGGGGAGCATCCGATGAACGCCCGACAGATAGGCTTCATAGACAACTGGGAGGTGGAGAACTACCGCCGCAAGGTGAGCGCGGGAAGCGCCGCCGGACGCGTGGAGGGCAAGACCATCATCGTCACCGGAGCCGCCCAGGGCTTCGGCGAGGGAATAGCCCGCAACCTCCTCCTGCAGGGGGCCAACATAGTGGTCGCCGACCTCAACGAAGTGACCGGACAGGCCACCGCGGACAAGTTCAACACGCTCGTGAAGAACAACAAGGCCATCTTCGTGAAGACCAACGTCAGCGAGCTGGACAGCATCCGCGCCCTCGTACGCGAGACCATCGTCACCTTCGGCGCGCTGGACGCTTTCGTGAGCAATGCCGGAGTGGCGCGCGCAGGCGACCTCGAGACCCTCACGCCCGAGACCTTCGACTTCGTGACCAAGATCAACTATCACGCGTTCTTCTACTGCTCCAAGGTGGCAAGCCACGTGATGAAGATCCAGACCGGGAACGACCCGGAATACTTCGCAGACATCATCCAGGTCAACTCCAAGAGCGGCCTGGAAGGCTCCAAGGCCAACTACGCCTACGCCGGCAGCAAGTTCGGCGGCATAGGCCTCACCCAGAGTTTCGCGAAGGAGCTCGCCCCGTTCAACATCAAGGTGAACGCGGTCTGCCCGGGCAACTTCCTCGACGGTCCGCTCTGGAGCGACCCCGAAAAGGGCCTCTTCATCCAGTACCTCAACGCTGGCAAGGTCCCCGGCGCCAAGAACGTGCAGGACGTGCGCGAGTACTATCTTTCCAAGGTCCCGATGCACAAGGGATGCACTCCCGAGGACGTGACCAAGGCCATACTCTATGCCATCGAACAGACCGGCGAGACCGGGCAGGCCATCCCTGTGACCGGCGGCCAGATTATGCTGAGTTAAAACATTGACGATATGAAAACCAAAGCAGTCCGCCTTTACGGCAAAGAGGACATGAGGCTCGAGGAGTTCGAACTTCCCGAAATGAAAGAGGACGAAATCCTCGCTAAAGTGGTGAGCGACAGCATCTGCATGTCCACCTACAAGTCTTCCCATCAGGGAACCGACCACAAGCGCGTGCCGAACGACATCGCCACGCACCCGACCATCTGCGGCCACGAATTCGCAGGCGAGATCGTCGAGGTGGGCGCGAAGTGGAAGGATCAGTTCAAGCCGGGAGACAAATTCTCCATCCAGCCTGCCCTCAACTATGCGGGAGGCCCCGTCGGAATCCTCTCCGCTCCGGGCTATTCCTATCAGTACATAGGCGGCGACGCGACCTACGTCATCATTCCGAACGAGGTGATGGAGACCGGCAGCCTGCTCCCGTACAAGGGCGAAGGCTTCTACCCCGCATCGCTCAGCGAGCCGCTCAGCTGCGTCATCGGCGCCATGCACGCCTGCTACCACACCACTCCCGGCTCCTATGTGCACCATATGGAGATCAAGGAGAACGGCAAGATGGCGCTGCTCGCCGGCGTGGGCCCCATGGGTCTTGCGATGATCAACTACGTGCTCCACCGCGAGGACAGGCATCCTTCCCTCTTCGTCGTCACCGACATCAACCAGGAAAGGCTCGACCGTGCCGCAAGCCTCTACACCGTGGAATACGCGAAGTCCCGCGGCATCGAACTGCACTATGTCAACACCGCCATCGACAATCCCGTCCAGCTGCTCCGCGAGCTTTCCGGAGGCACCGGCTATGACGAGGTGGTGGTGATGGCTCCGGTACCCGCCGTGGTGGAGCAAGGCGACGAGATCCTCGGCAACGACGGCTGCCTCAACTTCTTTTCAGGCCCCGGCCGCACCGATTTCAAGGCCCCGTTCAACTTCTACAACGTCCATTACGCCTCCACCCACGTCGTGGGCACTTCCGGCGGCAACACCGACGACATGAAGGAAGCCCTCCACCTTATGGGCAAGGGAATGGACCCGGCAGGCCTCGTGACCCACATCGGCGGTCTCAACGCCGTGGTAGAGACCACGCTCAACCTCCCGAACATCCCCGGCGGCAAGAAGCTGGTCTATACCCATATAGACATGCCTCTCACCGCCATCGCGGACTTCGGAAAGGTCGGCAAGCCCGTCTATGACGAACTGGACCGCATCTGCAAGGCGCACAGCGGCCTCTGGAACGTGGAAGCAGAGAAATACCTCCTCGCCCACGCCGCAGAACTGTAGTTGATTTCTATTCCCCGACGTGGAAGGCGACGCGAAGGTCCTCGACCTGGGCGTCGGTGATCGGGTGAAGCTTCCCTACCGGACCTGCCAGGATGAGGGATTTGGCCGCGAATTCGGCGACCTCAAGGCGGTCGAAGGCATTCAGCAGGGTATCCGAGCACACCACGACGGAATCATTGGCAAGCATTGCACAAGGTCGCGTACGGAAAACGTCCGCGACCTTGTCTATATCGTTGTACTGCGATCCGAAGGGGAACTTGGGGACGTCCTGAAGGAAGATCCAGCTCTCCGGGATGGTGCGCACGTCGAACTTCGCATCGGTGGTGCAGAATCCCATCAGGGAAGGGCACTGGGTGAGGATCACGGCGTTGACCTTGGGGTTGCGGCGGTAGATTTCCTGATGGAGCGCAACTGAGCGGGACGGGATCTTGCCGGCCTCCACCGCGCCATCCCTCACCTGCACAATGTCCTCTTCATCAATGTCCCAGCGCTGCACGAAAGGAGGAGTGATGAGGAAGTCGTCTCCCCTCCAGCGGACGGAAACGGTGCCGTAGGAGCTGCACATCAGCTTCTGGTCGCACGCGCGGCGGACTATCTTGCAGATCTCCGAACGCAGCGCCCTCTCGTCCGAAGGATACTTCACGTCCATATAGTGATGGAAGTTCGTCGGCAGGCAATTGTCGTGGAACCCTATCTGGTCGTCGGTAAGATATGTGGGCTCGCCGAGGGTGCGGGCGTTGATGATGGTCCGGGCGCAGAGCTCGAGGGTCTCGAAGCGCTGGTATGCATCGGCGATGTCCTCACCCATCAGCACCACGCCGTGGTTCTCCATGATTACGGCCTTGTACTCGGGGTTCTTCTTGAACTCCTCGGCTATCTTGATGCCGAGCGCCTCGCTGCCGGGGACATCGTACGGGGCGAAGCCGACAGGACCGCAGGCACCTTTGGCCTGGGGGATGATGTTGGTGTTCGGCACCTCGTGCACGATGCTGAAGGTCACGAGTCCCGGAGGATGGGCGTGGATGACGGAACGGAGGTTGGGGCGGATCTTGTAGAGCGCCCTGTGGAAGGGATACTCGGAAGAGGGCCTGTGCGGGCCTACGACGGTGCCGTCGGCCTTGACGAGCATAATGTCCGAGGGCCTGAGCGAACCCTTGTCTATTCCGGTAGGGGTGATCCACATGTCGCCGTTGTCGTCCATTATGGAGATGTTGCCGCCTGAAGTGGTGGTCATTCCGGCGCGGTAGATCCTTCCTATGATGATGCAAATCTGCTCTGCAGGATGCATGAGCCTCGTGTTCAGCTGTTTCATGACTGTATCGGTTTTTCCGGCGGCAAAGATAGCAAAATCGCGCAAGTGTTGTTATATTTGTTAACCATGAAAAAGATATTCGTAATCATCTGCGCAGCCGCACTGACCCTTGCGGGATGCGCACAGCAGGAAAAGAAAACGGAAGACACACCCCTGGCCTACGCCGCCGAGCCCGACGGATTCAAGGTCGTGGAATTCGACCAGGTCTTCGGGGACGTGAGGATGATGGGCGTCAGCGAACTGCATTCGATGATAGTGATGCAGCACGGGGAAGTCATCTACGAGAAATATGCAGTCGGCCAGGACCCGGACTACCTCCACATCCTCTGGTCCGCCAGCAAGACCTTCACCGCCACCGCCATAGGATTCGCGGTGCAGGACGGCCTGCTGAGCGTGGACGACAAGGTGCTCAAATTCTTCCCGGACGAGGCCCCGGCAGAGCAGAGCGAGTGGCTCAAAGCGCTGAGCGTCAAAGACTTGCTTACGATGTCCAGTGGCATCAGGAAGGATTACCTCTGCCCCATCGAAGCCCACCGCATCAAGTCCCCGGTGGACTCCATCCTGGCGGAGCCGTTCATCTTCGAACCCGGCAGCGTGTTCAAATACAATTCCTCCAATACCTACCTCCTTTCCGCGATCATCACCAAGGTCACCGGGAAGAAACTGGAGGAGTACCTCGATGAGAAGCTCTTCACCCCCCTCGGCATACGCAACCACTCCTGGGAAGTCTCCGACGAAGGCTACAACATGGGCGGATGGGGCCTCCACGTCACCACCAGGTCGTTCGCCAAGATGGGACAGTTCTTCCTGCAGAAGGGCTCCTGGGACGGCAAGCAGCTGCTTCCTGAGGCCTGGATAGCCGATGCGATGGCCGCACAGATAGACAACAGCAACGCCGGAAGCCATCCGGACGCATCCGCCGGCTACGGCTACCAGATGTGGTGCTGCCACACCCCGGGCGCGGCAAGGCTCGACGGAGCGTGGGGACAGTTCTCCATCATCCTGCCCGACAAGGACGCGGTGGTCACGGTCAACGCCCATATGGGCGGCAACTCATACAGGCTGATAGACTCGATCTACGAGCACGTCTATCCTAATCTTTAATTGGGGATAACTCCCTGGTTCACAGGGACTCTTCTTCGGGCCAGCGGCCCATGATCCAGCGCTCCGTCGCGTACTTCGTATCGCACAGGGCGCTGATTTCGTCCGTCTGCTCCGGGCTGAGGACGAGTTCCCCGTCACCGGCGGCGAAATGCTCCTGCAGGGCGGCGCGGAAGGATTCGATGGTCGGGAACTGTGGCAGCAGCTCGCGCAGGTTGGCCACGCGGCTCCTCACGGACGCGACGCCCTTGCCGTGCAGCTTGCTCTCCGGCGTATCCAGGGCAGCCGTGAGCGTATCTATGTCCACGTCGTACATAAGGGTGCCGTGGATGATGGCGCGGTCCCTCCACACCCGCTTGGCATAGCCCGAGACCTTGCGGCCGTCCACGAAGATATCGTTGCGCCCGCTGACTTCGGCTGCTACGCCGAATGACCGCAGCGCCCCGGCGATGAGGTGCACCGGGTCCGGATGCCCGTCCCGCTTGTCGGAAAGCAGGCTCAGGGGCCCTGCGAAGGTATAATTGAGGTTCTGGAGGTCGTGATAGACCGCTCCCCCGCCGGTGCTGCGCCGGACGAGGTCTATCCCGTGATCGGAGAGGTACTGCAGATTGACCTCGGTGAACGGATTCTGGCTGATGCCGATGATCACGGAAGGGCGGTTGCGCCAGAGGTAGAAAACCACATCGTCCGACGGGCAGTGCCTCAGGCACCACTCGTCGAACGACATGTTGAAATAAGGGTCGGTGGAATTGTTCTGCAGGTAGCGCATCGCGGCCTACATCTCGTTGCCGACCTTGCGTGCGCGCTTAGGCTTGTCCAGGTTGATGCCAAGGGACATGGCCACCTCCACGAGGACGTTCCATCCCGCGCAGAGGTCCACGTACTGCTGGTATTCGCCCGCATCGGGAACGACGATGGTCGTGAACGGAGTCTGCTCAGGAGCGATGGCCACCACGTGCACGTTGGCGCCGCCGAAGACGGTCTGGTACTTGGCGTATTCGCTCTTGATGGGCTCTATCACGAAGACGATGTCTCCGTCCTCCATCACCTCCTCCGGTCCGTGGAGGGCATAGGTTCCCTCGAGGAAATCGGACTTGTGGCGCACGATCTCGTTGGTCTTGAGGGTGAGCTCCTCGGCCACTCCGTCGTTCATTCCGGCGAAGTAGATGGTCTTGGCGCCCTTCACCCACTCCACGATTTCGGCGGGGATGGGAAGGGTCAGGGCGGTCTGCGCCTTGTCGGCGAGGGCGTCCATTCCGTCCATGGGCTTGCCGGCGAGATTGCGGACAATCGCCTCCTCGAAGAGCACCTGTTCCACCACGCTCTTGGTAGCGGCCACGGCGTTCTCCCAGCCGCACTTGAGCACGTATCCCTGGCCACAGGCGGCCTCGATGGGAGTGTTCTCGTTGGCGGTGAGGGCGAAACGGTCCGCGTTGCCGTCCTCCTTGAGCTTGTTGGCGAGCATCAGGGTCTCCTTGGTGCGGCCGGAGTTGGACGAGCACACTACGGCATAGTCGTCGAGCTTGTACTCGCAAGCCTGGTGCGCTCCATCGGTATGGACCTGCTCCTTCACGCCCCATACGTGGGCTTTACGGATGGCGTTCTTGGCCGGCATGATGCGGCTGGAACCCTCTCCGGAGAGGAGCAGATGGCCTTTCCTGCGCGCGGCCCCGGCCACCGGAGCCGCGCAGGAAGGATCGAATTTTCTGATTGTTTCCACGGTGCCCATCATCTCCTGAACGAGATAGAACTGGGCGTAATTCTGCTTGTCGAGAGTCATTTATTCAGTGGGTGAAAAGATTGCGAATTCTTCCTCGAGATAAGCCTGCTCGGCCGCTGAGAGGGCGGGGTTGCCTATCTTGGCGATGTTGAATGCGCGGAAATTGAAATAAGAGAACCAGTCTGCAGTCACCTCGGTCGCATACGCGGTCACGTTGGCCGGGCGGATGGAATTGGCATTCACCTGCTTCATGGTGACCCATCCCTCGGGACGGAACATATAGCCGGGAAGCTGTACGATCACGAAGCCGGGAAGGAGCATGTCCGAGGTATAGATGTCGGATGCCGCGAACTGGGTGCTGTTGGAAGCGGAAGTCCAGAGGCCGTCGGGACCGGGTGCGCTGCCGTTGGTGGAGTTGTAGAAGGCGTTGTGGGTCATGTTGACCGTCTCCCTCTGGTACTTGGAAGGATCGTATCCCATGGCCTTGAGCATGACGACCGGAGACTTGATGTCCGCGAACGCGGTCTTGGGCACATAGATGCAGAACCCTGCAGCCACTGCGGAAAGCTCGGCCTCCGCAATCTCGGTGCCGTCCGCCTTGGCGAGGTTGAACGCACGGTAGTTCCAGCTGCCCCACCATGCGTCGTCCACGACCACGAGGGAGGTGGTGACGTTGCCCGGACGGGTCGCGGAGGTATTGGTCGCATTGAGTGCGGTCCATCCCTCCGGACGGTACTGGTAGTTCTTGCGGACCACGATGACGGATCCGTTAGGCAGCTGCGACTTGTCATAGATGTTCGTTGCGCAGAACTTCTTGGCGGTGGTGCCCGTGGTCACGAGCGCGCTGGACTGCTGGCTGTTGTAGAACGCATAGTTCTTCACGCCGAGATTGATCTTCACGTAGCTGCTCACGTTGTAGCCGGCGTTCTCCATGATCTCGTCGCAGGTCGGGTCGGTCACGACGATCTCCTTGTTGGGGACGAAGATCGCGAACTTGCTCCTGATGTTGGCCATCTCGCTGTCGCTGAGGTTCGGGTTGCCGATCTTGGCGATGTTGAACGCACGGTAGTTGAAGCTGCCCCACCATGCGTTGTCCACGACCGTGATGCGCGCGGTGATGTTGGCAGGCCTGTTGGTGGTCTTGTCCTTGAATTCGGTCCAGCCCTCGGGACGGGTCATCCAGTTCTCCGCGAGGACGAGGAGGGTTCCCTTCGGCAGGTCGGCCTTGGTGAAGAAGTAGTGCGTGGCGGCGAACTGCTTGAAGTTGGTGGCGTTGACGCCGTTCTGCTTGTTCTGCAGGATGGCGTTGGTGCCGGAGTTGTAGTAGGAGTTGCTGATCACGCCGTAAGGAAGTTCGTCGTAATCGGCGAGGTTGTAGCCGGCGGCGACGATCACCTGGCGGAGGGCGGCGTTCTCGGTGTAGTCCGAAGCGGGGTTGTTGTCGGTGGCTTCGGTGACCGCGAACGGCTTGTCGTATGCGGCATCCACGGCTTCCTTGATGGCGGCGAGCTCACGGTTGGACACGGGATAGTCCGCAGGAGTCCAGCTGAGGTTCTTCACGCTGCATCCGGTGAGGGCCTTGGCATACATGAGGGCGGCGGTAAGGCGGCCTACGCTGTAGTTGAGGTGGTATCCGTCACGTGAGAAGTTGTCGCGGATGAAGCTGGTGCGCGCGTTCTGGATGGCGGTTCCGCTCGGGATGATACCGGCTATGTCGTCGCGGGGGACGATCTTCTCCTGCACGGCACCGACGATGGCGTCGTACATGGTCTTCTGGTTGTAGCCGTAGTTGCTGAACTGGGAATAGTTGGCGCTCTGCTGGTATGCCCAGGTCATGTGCCACCAGATCTCTGCGCCGGGGCAGTTGGCCTTCACGGAGTCGATGACTGCGGAGAGGTACGGATCGTAGGTGGCGGGCTTGCCGGAATACTGGCTGGCCTGCTGCACGGTCACGTAGTCCCACTCGCGGGTCTTCATGGAAGCTATGGCCTCGGCTCCGGAAGCGGTGTTCCACTTGCCGGCGGAATTGGTGTAGAAGGTGTAGGACTTGGCGGCGTTCGCGAAGTTGTTCGCGTGGGTCTCGAGCGAGCATCCTCCGATGTAGAGGTTGCCGAGGTTGATCTCGGTATAGCCCACTTCCTCGAGCACGTCGTAGAGATACTGCATCGCATCCACGCTGAAGCTGTTGCCGACGGCGAGTATGCTGATGGAGGTCCTGTCGGGCTCGGTGAGCTCGGCGGAGGACATGTCCACGCTGAAGGTGGCCACCTTGCCGGCGGTGAGGTTCGCGCTGGACGGCAGGGTGACTTCCCTGGAGAGGGTGCCAGCGCCGGTCTTCACGGCCACGGTGACGGTCTTGCCGGAGAGGTCGGTCGGAATGACGCCGAACCATACGTCGGTGCCGGTGGAGGTCTTCGCGGTGACGGTCTTGCTGCCCTCGGAGGCGGAGATGCCCATCGTGGCCACGTTGAGCGCAGCCTTGCCGGCGAGCTCGGTGTCCGCGGTGATGGAAGCGCTGAAGACGGCGGCGCCGTCAAGTTCCATGTTGGCGAAAGTCACCTTCATGTAGGCGGTGAGGTGCTTGAAATGGAGGCTCACCTTGTCGGGGAGGGTGCTGTATGCCGGAGAGAATCCGTAGAGCACCTGGGCTGCCTGGTCGGCGGAAGTGGCGCTCGGCTCCTGCTGGGCAGGGACGGTGTAGTATGCCGAATAAGCGGCGAGGTCTATGCCGGCGAATGCCGTTGCCGGTGAGAGCGCGAGGAACTGCGCGCCGCCGGTGGGAGTGGGGAACTCTGCCGAGAACTTGGCGGTCTTGCCGTCAGCGGAAGGAGTCACCTTCGCATTCACGGGAGCGGCATAGTTGAGGGATACTGCTACTGCAGTGTCCTGTGCGGTCCAGAGGACAGGGTAGGAAGTTCCGTCGGGGGTGTCGAACACGGTCCTGGTAGCTATGTCCTCCACGGTGAATTCGACGGTCTTGCCTCCGAAATCGGGATCTTCGGAGAACTTCTCGCAGCCGGAGAAAACCATTGCTGCAGCGGCGAGGATGGCGAAAGCGTTGTAAATCTTCTTCATGGCTGCATCAATTAAAGGTCACCCCAATCTTCGCCCTGGCCGGGATCCACGAGGTCTCCCTCAAGGCTGGTACATAACAATCCTTCGGTGCCGAAGGACAACTCTTCGGCACGGGGAGCCTCATAGGTCTCCGTACGAAGGGCATCGGTTAAGTAGTGTTTCATTTCCATATGGTTTTGAAAGTTTATGTCAGGACTTGTAAATTTATTCATTTTGAAGCATTTCCCCAACTGCCGGAACAAGATATTTCTTCAGTTCCGGGAAATTCGGCAGATGGGTGCCCGGGTATGACAGTCCCCGGCCGGGGTAATGCAGTTCGAATTCATCCCCGCAGCGCACCCGCTCGTCGGCATCGGCGAAGAGGCCGCGCGTGAGCTGCACCTCTTCGGGAGTGATTCCCTCGAACTGGGTGGCCTCCAGGGCCTCGTAGGCATCGCAGATCTCCGGAGTTATGGTGAAACTCGCAGCGCCGTCCGCCCTTGGCGAAAGGTACTCCACCTCCCCGACCATCGTACGCATCAGGCGGCTTATGTGGAAGGAGGGATTCACCAGGATCTTGCGCTGCCCGCGGAGCTTCTGCGCCCAGAATCCGCCCAGCGAAAGGCCCACCACGAGGTCAGGCCGCTGTTCCCGGCATATGCCCTGCAGCAGCGCCAGAGCCTTGTCCGGCTCTATCGGCACGTCCGGAGCGATCACTTCGCAGGGCTTCAGGAGTATCCTGAGCGAATCGGCCATCTTGTAGGCGCCGGAAGATGCAAGTCCGTGGATGAATAGGATTTTCATTGCAGGGTCATAGTTTGCAGGCGGCCAGATATCCGGTGGACCAGGCGACCTGGAGGTTGAATCCGCCGGTGATGGCGTCGATGTCCAGCACTTCCCCGGCGAAGAAGAGGCCGGGATGGCGGCGCGATTCGAGGGTGGACAGGTCCACGGCGGAGCAGGCCACGCCGCCGGCGGTGACGAATTCGTCCTTGAAACGGCTGCGGCCGGTGATTTCATAGCAATCGGCGGTCAGCGTATTGGCAAGGCGGTTCTCCCCCTTGCGGCCGAGCTCCGCCCAACGTATGTCCTCCCGCAGGCCGGAGCGGGTCAGCAGATGCTTCCAGCAGCGCTCGGAAAGGCCTTCTGGACGCAGCGAGGCCACCATTTTCTGCGGAGCGGCCTCCTTGGTGGCGGAGAGCCAGGCGCGCACGTCGTCCTCGCCCGCCGAGAGCCAGTTTATGAGCAAGCTGCCGGCATAGCCCGAGTCGGCGAGATGGCGCGCGGCATAGGAGGATAGCTTCAGCGTCGCGGGGCCGCTCACGCCCCAGTCGGTAAGGAGCAGGGGGCCGCGGGAACGGAATTTCGTGCCCGCAAGGCTAAGCGTCGCATCTTCCACGACGGTGCCGGTGAGGGCCTTGATGCCGTCGTCGGCGAGCTTGAAAGTGAAGAGTGACGGCACGGGATCCACTATGGGGATGTCCAGCCCGTCCAGCAGGGCAAGTGCCCCGCCGCCGGTGGTCACGACAACCCGGTCGGCGCGAGCGGTGCTGCCGTCGGAGAAGGTAAGGGTGAAGCCCGGAGCGTCCGCGGGGTCTTCCGGAGCGATGCCGGCGACCCTGGCTCCGCAGCGCAGTTCCACGCCGAGCCGGCGCATCAGGTTTTCCAGGGTGCGGACTATCTGCATCGCATCCTGCGAAACCGGGAAGATGCACTGGTCGGGCTGGGCGGTCAGGCGCACGCCCTCGTGCTCCCACCAGCGGACGGTATCGGCCGGGGAAAGGGCTTCGAAGGCCCTGCGCACCAGTTTTTCGCCGCGCGGATAGGCATCGGCGAGGCGGGCGACGTTGCGGAAGGTATTGGTAAGGTTGCAGCGTCCCCCTCCGGTCACGGCGACCTTTGCCAGGGGCTTGGAGCCGGCTTCGAAGACGCTGACCTGCGCATCGGGATTCCTGCGTTTCGCCTCCACCGCACAGAAGCATCCGGCGGCTCCGGCTCCTATTATGGCGATGCGGCGGGTCATCATTGCGGACTTGGGGGTCGGCGTGGGGGTCAG
>JAEEGL014544093.1_pt1 | contig 21623 bp, 29 predicted proteins | sample 9134231 | NCBI WGS metagenome assembly JAEEGL01 (sample SAMN16246548, study PRJNA631951) | gut metagenome | biome: gut microbiome; feature: rumen; material: fiber-attached | host: Bos | place: Iran: Karaj | collected 2018-10
GATATCATGCTACGAAACAACAGACTATGGAGATGCGAGCGTAACACTGGAAGGAAGGCTGCTTGATCATGCACTTGTAGGAATAATGATGATTCACGATGAGGCAAAAGAGGGATCATATGATCCGGAAAAACTGATACAGCTTGAACATTTACTGGCTTCCCACCATGGAAAAAAAGAATGGGATGCTATTACCACTCCTGCTTTCCCGGAAGCAATGATGTTACACGTTATAGATCTGGCGGATAGTCGTATGAACATGTTTGAAGAAGCATATAAGGAACAGAAGGCCGGTACTATTTCTGATGATAAGATATATGGACTTGAAAATAGTCATATCTATAAGCCTCTCATTTATGAGGAGAATTCTATAAATATTTAGTAAAAAAGGAGATGAAGAACAATGAATAAGAGAACAAACAACAGAAAAGTTAAAAGGATAATTATAGTAGCAGTGTTTGCTATCGCGCTGAGCGTAATAACGGCCTTTGTGCTGGTTCCATTAGTGAATAACAAGGGCGTGAGAGCTGATAAGAAGCCACATGAAACTAGAAATGTGCACATTCCATTAGTGAATAACAAGGACGTGGGAGCTGATAAGAAGCAAGATGAACCTACAACTGAGCTGATGCCATTAGCGAAGGACGAGGAAGTGAGAGCTGATAAGAAACCAGATGAACCTACAACTGAATATTTAAGCGATGATGGATGGACGGAGTATATATTTGCCAAAAAAGTTCACTGTGGTGAATGCGGTAAATGGTACGATTATGACGAGGCATTATCGATTTATAGAGACGAAGATCATTGCCATGGATCATACAGTATACAGGATGTTCTTGTAGATACAATCTGGCATGAAGCTGAGTAATTATGATGGTGATTTAAAAGTCGTAGAAATATGACTATAAAAAGAAAGTGGTGATGTATATGTATTACGAAATAAAGAATTATAAAATTGGGAGCGATATTACTCCAGGTATGGTTTTGTTTAGCGATACAGTAATGCAGTATGCTGAGGAACATCGCAAGTTTTCACTTGCGAAGAAGAGATGTGCTCACATACATGCAGTTTTGGCCGGCCTGGTTTATTATCTGGGGATACTTCCGTTTGTGGATGATTATCTAAGGAGGAGAAATACATTATTTCTTCTGACAGTTTTCGTGCTTGCTCCGCTGGCAATCATGGCGATCGCAAATGTGATTACTATTATAACGATGAACAGGAGGTTCCAGAAGTGGGTGGATGATTCGTATGATGTATATGTGAACCCAGTGGTTAACGGTGTCAATATGTTATTATTCCGCCAGGATCTTGGCCGTGGAAGAATCTGCCTCAAGGCAATCACGGAAAAAGGGGTGTCTTACGATGTAGAGCTTGATGGCAAAAAATACGAAAGAAAAATCGAGTTTAAAACGTCTGTGACGTGGGGGTGTGAGGATACCGTAATCAGTTTTGATAATGATTCAGTGAGGTTTGAATTAACCGGAAGCTACGAATCATAGATTGTTTTTAAATCATAAAGGAGGTACAGCTTATGAGGGAGCCTTTTGAACCTATTGATTATGAAAAGTTTGCAAAAAGACTCCGCAATCTTCGTGATTTGAGTGGTATCGAAGATACGGAAATTGCGAAAAAACTTAATATTTCTGCACAGGCAGTAGGTAAGTGGATGAATGCCAGGAATCTTCCGGATTCACAGCATATCTGCGATCTGAGTGATCTGTTTGGGGTGAGTACAGATTACCTTCTTAAGGGAACGCCTGATGATAACAGAAGAAAAGCCGAAGTAAATGAGGATGATTCAAATAGTGCCGATATAAAAACGTCATACATCTTTGGGGATGCAAGCATAGAAGTTGATCGTTTTGACGAAACCAGCAGATACGATATGCAGAAGCGTCTTAAGTTATATGCAGCGAAAGCTATTGAGTTATTTGCAGCATGAAACTAAACCAGAGGTTGATTTTTTTGGATAAAATTCCGTCCGAATAATACATATAAAACTAAACCAGAGGTTGATTGCCTTGGATATTTTAGTGGTTGTACAATAAAAGGGGTTAGTACGTTTCGGACGTCTGCTGGGGGTATCGCAAGATGCATCTGTCAGCTCTAACCCTATTATATGTGGGATACAGAAAGTATGGAATACTCGATGATTGATTAGGAAAGGCGTAAATACATGATGTAAAGGAGTGTGAGGATTATGACTGAAAAATTAGAAAAACAACTTGTAGAAGATTTTCCATTTTTAAAGAAAACCTATCCTTTTTATGGGGAGGGAGATATAGAAATAATAAAGATGTTAAGGACTTATGGAATACAGTGTAGTGAAGGATGGTATGACCTCCTTCATAATCTGTGCGCTGAGATTACAGATGCTTATGCAGATGCCGGTAGAACGATAGACATGGAAGTTCTCAGAATTAAAGAAGAGTTTGGCAGGCTATGCTTTTATTATAAATTTGCAAAAAATCATAATTCAGATTTTGAACGAAAAATATCTGATATTGTCTATAAATACTGTAGGGAAAGTTTTTATACCTGCGAGGAGTGTGGAGCTCGTGGAGAACGTAGGTCAGATGAAGAGACGATGTGGCAAAGGACACTCTGCGATGACTGTTATGAGGCATTGTTACGAGAGGATGAGGAATATTGGGATGATTAAAGTAAACTGGAACGTAAGCTAAAGGAGGTATAGAGTCTATGTATGATGGTCATATTTATTGCGAAGAGTATAAAGAATTAAAAAATTATATTGTTGATATTATTAATGGTGATATTGAGGATTATGATATGAAAGTCTGTCTGAACATATTCAGGAACTATATGATTCCGGGAAAATGCCTGCGACACAATATGGTTTCGTAAGAGAATGTCTATGCGTCGGACTTTCTCTATGCATGTAATACAGAAGGAAGGAATCGTGAAAGGAGGTGCCTAAGTATGGCAACAACATCAATAATAAAACAGGTTGTTATTAAAGATAAAGATGCGTTGAAGCGTTTTGTCGATATAAATAATAACGAGAACCCATTAAAATTGAATGATGTCAAAACAGGGCAGTACGAGCAGGGTAAAGAGTTATTAAAACGATTCTCATCTCGTTAAGGGAATTATTATCGATGGGACTTTCAAATTCAAGCATAAGAAGGTTGCAAAAGAGTTTTCGAAATACTGGCGAAATTAACGGAACAGCTTATATCGTTATGGTGGTCTATACGGAAAGAGGAGAAGTGACAAGAATAATATCAGCGAGAAAAGCTACAAGTCAGGAAAGGAGAGCGTATTATGGTTAAGAGAAATATTGATATAAATGCACCATTAACAGAGGAGCAGAAGGCTATGCTTGATAGATCTGCATCTATGCCGATAGTGTTTGACGAGGACTGCCCGGAACTTACAGAAGCTGAATTACTGGAGTTCAAGAGGGTGGCTGATGTGAGAAGAGAAAGCAGATGAATTACGTAAGATTATTTCTGAGATGGATAATGGTACGTGTTCCTGAAGAAGGCAAGCTTAATGATTCGATCGATCCACCATCAGCTCTGCACAATATGTTGTATGAAGTGTTTGTTCGCAAGAATGAGCCAGAAGAGAAAATGACGATAATGAAGGAAAGATTTGGTTTAAATACCATCATGGAAAAGGAGGTAAACGTCATGTGTAATTTAAGTGAAGCGGTTGCTGAAGAAGCTGCAAACTCAAAGACAACTGAAATAGCAATCGAAATGCTGAAAGACGGTTTATCTGTCGAAAAAACAGCACAATACTCACATCTTTCAATAGACAAGATTGAAGAGCTTAAAAGAACCCTTGAAGCAACTGCTTAAGGGTAAACAAGTAATCTTATGATATTTAAAAGAAGAGCCATATCCAGTGATGGGTATAGCTTTTCCTATTTTGGGGATATTCTAATTATGGAGAGGACCATTGTCAGACGAAATGCTATTATCAATAGCTTTAGGTGATTTATAAGGAAAATATCGCCAGGTATAATGCAATCGTTATAAATTTAGGTAGAAAATAAAATATCATTCTACAGAAACTAAACCAGAGGTTGATTGCTTTGGATATTATATCGGTCGTAATATATAAGGGGGGCTATTAGATTTCGAGAAAGGGAAGTGTGACAGAGAATGAGCAAAGTATTTGTTATACCTGATGTACATCTTAAACCTTGGATGTTTGAGAAGGCGGCGGAGAAAATATCAGAAGGTGAATATGATCATATAGTAATACTGGGTGATCTGGTTGATGACTGGGGGCAGGAGAGGAATCTTGCTCTATATGATGAGACCTTCGATGCAGCAATAAAGTTTATTGTTGATCATCCTAATTCATTGTTCTGTTACGGGAATCACGATCTGAGTTATCTATGGATAGCCCTTGAGTCGGGATACTCCGCGTATGCACAGCCTCTTTGCGAAAGAAGATTGAAGGAAATGAAAGCGGAATTGCCGGATGGAAGGGCTGCGTATATTCACAGGATAGGTAATGTCCTGTTCAGCCATGGTGGACTGACAGAGAGTTTTGTGAATCTGCATTTTGGAAATAAGGCAAAATATGATATTGACCAGATGATCAGCTATATCAATACCATGGGTAAGTCTTATATGTGGGTGGATGATTCGCCTATATGGGCAAGGCCTCAGTATGGAAATATGAGGCTGTATCCGTCGGATATGATGCAGGTGGTTGGTCATACACCTGTTAAGGCACCAATTCGTGAATGGAATCTGCTTACTCTGGATAATTTCTCAACATATAGAGATGGAAAGCCGATTGGGCATGAGACATTTTGTTGGGTGGATACCGAGAGTATGGAATACTCGATAATAAATTAGGAAAGGCGTAAATACATGGTTAATGATAGATATCTAAAGTCTCTGGAGGAGACACCGGGACCGGTAGATCCGCCAGAGGACAAGAGTTTTGATCTGAGAGGATTATATAAGTATTTAAAAGAAACAGGGAAAAAACCTTCTGATCTAACGAATGAGGAGAAGGAACAATTTGTTATGTATCTGGATGATAACAAAAAAGGTCAAGATGACATAAGAGGATGTTATCTTATTGCAACGAAGGATGATATGCATGGCTGTATTGCAATTAAAACTGTGAGAGGTAAGGTATTGGCTGCCTTGGTCAGATATCTGAGCCTGAGAACTATTGACAGAGGTGTTGAGATTATAACGCTGACAGATATGGATGTTTTCAGTGAATACAAGCCATACAACATAATTGAGTCGGAGGGTGAATTTATTTCCAAAGTTCTGGAATTGTAAAGTTGGCAGAGTCTGATGTGTCTTATGACACTCTGCGATGACTGTTACGAGGCATTGTTACGAGAGGATGATGAATATGGGGATGATTAATACTAAGTATGTTGACCGTCTTGAACGAGTAGTCAGAAATATACCATATAGTGTCTGGGAAAAGGCGTTGGATATAGTGGTTGATAAGGTTGAGGTGGAACGTTGGGATAGTAAGGGATACCATGGCGTTGCAGATCAGATAATAGTTACTATCACATTCGGTGAAGAGACACTGTATTATAATTTGAACTCATTTGACTGTGTTCTAGGACGACTTGCGTGCATATGGAAGCCATATCGGGACATAATTGAAGATATTTTCTATGATTACAAAAACATACTTGAACAACCAGAAGAGTATATAAATGTTTCTATGACGATGAAGGAATTTGATACAAGGCTGGATATGTTTATCAAAGATTCTGAGGGGAAAAATCGATTCGGATATTGCATTAAAAGCCTTGGGATGGAGAGTAATCTTAGAAAAAAGTGTTATCGAGAAACGTATAATGATAGTTTTATCGAATATGAAATAATGAAAGAAGTACTTGAGGAAATCGTTCTATTAGTCAAATATGCTTCTGATCATCCGGATGATAATGAACTGTCATCTTTTGCAAGACATAATGGTATAAATGATTCGGAATCAGCAATTCATATAATAAGAGAACTGGCCAATTATTGTACAGATGTAATAATGATAAATGCAGATGACGATTCCGTTGATTTTTTACATATTTTGGGCGTGTTTTTATGCCACAATCATACTATTCAGGAGAGATATGAGAGGGCTGAACGTACTCAACAGGTGGCTTTTGGCAACTGTGGACTTCGAGAAAGAGAGTACTGTTTTGCACTTGGAATTGACCAAAAGATCAGATCGAACGCTTTAAATATGATAGACGGAGATAGCTGCTATTGGCGTCGATTAAGATGGGATACTTTTGAAAAGAAAGTTATTTCTTTATATCAAGCTGCTCGTGATACGTTGGAAGAAAAACTTAAGGAGCAAGATGAAAATCCTGTATTGCGAGATTTATATACAAGAATCATAGATACGCAGGAAGAATATCAGACTGAAATGAGCAAGTCCTTTGAGGACTACGATATGACCATAATAGAAGATATAGATGACAAGACAAGATTTGTACTGAGTATGCCGGCATTTAATATATCCGCATGTAGCGATAGTAAGGATGGGGCAATACAACTTGCAAGACAAATGTTTGAATCATATCGGAAGGAAGATACTATCAGAAGACTGTTAGATATCGAGGAGAAGAAATGATAGCAACTTTATATGAACCCTTCCGACATTGGTCGGAAGGAGGAAGTGTATATATTTTGTCAGATCTGCATTTTGATGACGATGACTGCAAACTGATGGATTCAGACTGGATAACACCGGAAGAACAGATTGATATTATCAATAAGATGGTGGGCAAGGGTGATACCTTCGTATGTCTTGGCGATGTAGGGAATCCTAAGTATGTTCCGATGATAAATGCAAGAAGAAAAATACTTCTTCTTGGAAATCATGACTCAAGAGGGGCATATACCGGTCTCTTTGATGAAATTTATACGGGACCGTTATTTATTGCTGAAAAGATATTGCTTTCACATGAACCGGTCTATGGACTTTCCTGGTGTCTCAATATTCATGGCCATGACCACAACAATAAAGAAATGTACAAAGAGGGCTGCAAGCATATAAACCTTGCTGCAAATGTCTGCGGATATACACCGCTAAATCTTGGAAAGCTGATAAAAAGCGGTGTTTTGGCAGACATCGACAATATTCATAGAGAAACGATAGACAGAGCTATAGAAAATAAAAGGACGCAGAGATACAGAAATGCAAAGATGAGATTACTGAACCGGAAATGACGTACAGCAGAGGCTTTAATCCTTCTCTGGAACAGTGGGAGAACATTGAAAAATGGCAGAGGCGACATATTTACAGGAAACATAGCCCACGAACTGATAATGATGAGTCCATGGTTAATCCGAACACAGGGAGTTTTAGGTACGAATTTGAGGATACATCACTTGGACCTATGGGAAGAGTTGTATGTAACGATTGCAGAAGGCTGGCTGAATCAAAAAGCCGAGGGGATAGAGAAACATATAAAAAGGTAATGAAAAGAAAGAATGCAGAATTCTTTTTGGTGAAGTGTGATGGATGAACATGAGAAACATAAACAGTACTCGATTTATTGTTCATAAATACTAGCAGGGCATAATCATAATAGAGAGGTACTTATATTGAAAACTATACAACAGATTATGAAGAAAATGAATTGATAATGAAGAATCAGGAGAAAAAGCATGATTTTTATAACAGGTGATACACACGGCGATTTAAGAAGATTCAGCACGGATGCATTTTATGAGCAGAGAGAAATGACCAAGGATGATTATGCGATAATCCTCGGTGATTTTGGTATGGTCTGGGATTATAAGGGCGAGTCAAAGCATGAGAAAAACTGGCTTGACTGGCTGGAGAGCAAATCTTTTACAACTCTGTTTATAGATGGTAATCACGAAAATCATGACAGACTGGATGTCATGAAGGTTGAAGAATGGCATGGCGGTAAGGTACATAAGGTACGTCCGACAGTTATTCATCTGATGAGAGGTCAGGTTTATGACATAGAGGGCTTGAAAGTATTTACCTTTGGCGGGGCTAGTTCACATGATATAAAGGATGGAATTCTTGAACCGGGTGACCCAAAGATAAAAAGATGGAATAGGGATTATACCAAGTTATTCCGTGTTAATAAGGAAAGCTGGTGGGACAGAGAACTTCCGTCAGCTGCTGAAATGGAAGAAGGCCGGAAGAACCTTGAGAATGTTAACTGGAAGGTGGATTATGTGCTGACTCACTGCACTTCTGCCAGCACAACAGCACTTATTGGTAACAGTTATTATAGTCAGGATATTCTGACAAATTATCTTCAGGAAATAAAGGAGAAGTTGACTTATAAAAAGTGGTTCTTTGGCCATCACCATATGGATAAGCAGATAACAACTGAGGAAATCTGCCTGTATGAGCAGATCGTGCAGGTGCACTGAATAAGATGGTATGAATAGGTACTTGATCGTCGTTGGAGGTCCTTGAATTGAAAACTATACAACAGGTTATTAAGGAAATGAATTTGGTTCATATTGAAAATGCTTATTTTTATAAATATCCGGTTAATCTCCACAGTATAAAAGAATCTGATGATATAGCATTAAGTGCGGTTAAGGATAAAATATCAAAGCGTTTTCAAAAATATCTAAATAGACTCCTGACTATGGAAATTGAAAGAGATGATAAAAACACGTGGATTCTTTTTGCATATAAGTCCTATTCGTTTGATCAATGTAACGAAGTTGGATTGATTAAAGCTGTTGACCTTGTTAAAGCAAAAGATTTATCAAGTGTCAACACATATGAATATGTTTTGACAGAGCAGAAAGAGGCTCTCGGATTCCTGGTGGCAGATAACAAGTTGACACAGGATTCGATAATGGATGTTGTGGTTGAATTTCTGTATGAAATGTCATGGTTTGGATATGAACAGGAGGGGCTTGAGGAGGAAAAAAGGTCTTTGGATGACGCTATTAAGGAATGTGAAGAGCATCCTGAGAGAATGAAGGCCTTTGATTTTGATGATCTGAGAGATGAATTCGGACTTCCTATAAAAGAAGAATATCCAAGGGAAGAAGAATTGAAACATGAGATATTTAATGCTGAGCACGCATACACTATGTACTGTAGAAATATAGAACTCGAACGAATAAAGAAGGACACTATTGAACAGGGAATTGCATAGTTTGGGTGCTTCATTGATGAGAGGGAAAAAGCATGACAGATAAGGAACTTGAAATAAAAAAACAGAATTATATATCTTTAGTATATGTAGAAATGAAATGCCGCGGGTTTTTATCTTCAGAAATACCTAGAGTGATTGAAAAAACCGGATTTATGGATGCGTTGGAAGAATATCCTTTAGAACAATTGCATCAATCACCTTCGGCAGCAGTAGATGAAATACTCCTTACAGCGGCGTTATGTGATTAATGTAATGGTTTGGATGCAAAGTGGAGTTTTGGAGGGACATTAAATGGAAAAGACAAATGATCAGAGATGTATAAATGCATTAAAGGCGGTATTGTATCGTTATTATCCGGAGCTGTCATTCGGATTTATCGGATATAAAGAGTGCGCATTGTGTATGCTGGAAGAGAATGGAGAATGGCATGTATTTGAGGCTGAAAGAGGAAATAGGTATAAAGAAGAAGTCTTTCCATGTGTGATTGAGTCATGCATAGCTATGATCCGAAGAGTGGCATTTCAGCCGGATGAAATAAATCGTAGAGAGTTTGAATTTCTCGACAGATATAAAGGCAACGTTGTTGTTGAAAAAAAACTTAGTCCTAATCAACAGGTAGAGTTGTTAACTAAGATTATTAATGACGAGATTGAACTTCTCGATTCCTTACCTAAAGAAGAAGCAAAGAAGCGGGCTTTGAAAAATCTGTACGGTGCTGGAATTGTAGATGAAGATGGCAACTACACGGAACCATATAAGATTCTGGGCGAAGTGGATAATGAAGCCGGAGACAATAATTAAAAACGTATATTACATATGAGGAAATAGATATGAATTTATATATTAGTGATCTTCATTTTGGTCACAAGAATGTGATTACATTTGATCATAGACCATTTCTGGATGTTGACGAAATGGATAGGACAATGATCAAGCTTTGGAATACTAGGGTACAGCCGGATGATACAGTTTATATTGTGGGAGACCTCTGTTATAGGAACTCGCGGCCGGCTGAGTGGTATCTCCGACAACTAAAAGGACATAAGTATCTGATTCTTGGGAATCACGATAATCCTATTTTAAATAATCCTGCTGCGCAGAACTATCTTGAAGGAATTGACAAGATGATGCAGGTTGAGGATTGTGGGGAGAAAATCACATTATGTCATTATCCGATTGCAGAGTGGAATGCTTATTATCGTGGTGCGTGGCATATCTATGGGCATATCCATAATCGACGTGATGAGGCATATCAGTTTATGAAGAAAAAGAAACATGCACTTAATGCAGGTTGTATGATCAACGGATATGCACCGGCTTCGCTAAAGGAATTGATACGTAATAATGAACGATTTCAGGAAGAGGAGAAGAATTGAAAGGCGTTATATTACCAACTGATATTTTCCATGTACACACATTCAGATGCGGACATGCAGAAATAATAACAGATGAAGCATACATACAGAAAGCCATAGAATATGGAGCAACAGGAATATGGTTCACGGATCATGCACCATTTCCCGGTGATCCGTTCGGGAATCGAATGAAATATGATGAACTGGAAGAGTATATTTCTACACTGTCGCATTATAAGACGGCTTATTCAGACAGTATTTCTGTGCACATAGGTCTGGAAATAGAGTATTTTCCGTCGTTTGAGGCATATTACAAAGAACTACGCACAAATTCTGCCATAGAAATGCTTCTTCTTGGGCAGCATATGGCTGAAACTGTTCCGGGGAAATATACTTTCTCATGGGATAAAGAACACCTGAAAAAAGAAGAATTCTTAGCACTTGGAAACGCAATCGTTGAGGGAATAGAGACAGGATACTTTGATGCTGTCGCGCATCCTGACAGAATATTTCGTAGATGTAAGTTATGGAATGATGACATGCAGTCAGTTTCAGAAGAGATTATTCATGCGGCTCAAAAACATATGATTCCGTTGGAAATAAATATCTCGTCTATGACGCAGAAGCATCATTTCTGGCAGCAGTTTTGGGATATAGTTCCTTCGGATGTACAGAAAATCATTGGAGTTGACGCTCATTCGGTACAGGAATTGGATTATCATACGGAGATGGTTTAGAGGGCTGTTAAGATAAGGTGGTTAATATGATATGGGTACTTAATGAAAAACGTTCATTGTTTGGAATTAAAAGAAAAATGAAGAGAATGTCATACGCTCAATGCAAACCACGACATCCAAAGATAAAGTCACTTAAGGAAAATCGGTTATACATTGAAAAGGCTGATAAGCGGTTGATGGAGATGGGGTTAATGCCATCTGAGTTGAGTGATACATTAAAGCTGGATGTGAAGATGAAAAACAGAATTGTATTTGAAAATGAAGATGTAATCATTGAAACATTCGAACGTAATCATGATTATATAGCGACGATAACAAATAAAACAGCTAAGGATTTGCAGTTAGGAATTGCAGAATTTGGTTTGGAAGCGAATTGGGACATAGAACCCGGTGGTTGGGTTGGAATTAAGGCAGATGAAATGGGATATGAAATCCTTGATGCTTTAGAAGCTGGAAACTTTGAATATATGGAATAACATGAGGTTTTAATATGAAAAGAATGAACGACTCATTGCTTGAACAGGAAATACCAGTATATTCCGAGAAATATGATATACATGGGGTAATCAAGGACTATGGTGTGGTGATAAAACTATTCTTTTCTTATAATGGGAAGGATATCTGTATGGGAATCAGCAGACCTTTTGGCAGAAGAAAACCCTTTGAAGAGGCTGGACGGGAACTCATTGAATCCTATGTTTCGAGTATTGCGGCGCATGATGGCAAGCAGAAACTTCAGCTTCATTACTGGTATATCGATGAACGGGATTATGAAGGGGAAAAATACACATTTGGGCACGGCATCGTCACCGGACACCAACGTCTGATGGATTCAACGTATATGCATACTTCCGAGGTGCGGGCGATTCGTGTGGACGAGGAGAATAAAGAACTGATTTTGATCACCAGGAACAGTGTATATCATTGCCCACTGGCCTATTGCAGATACAAAAAGCAGGATTCATTTCCGGATATTATTCCAGAGTATGAGGAATTAAAGAAAGAATATCAAGGAACAATTGAAATACCATCCATTGAACCTGGGAAGGTGCTGCTGGTGCTTGCGGACTTTTGTGAGTATTATTTTCATTCAATATTTTATATCCCGAAGGATTCAGAGCAGAAGGAACCGTTAGACTACAATGGAAGGCCACATATCGGAATGTTTACGGACAGTTTCCTGGTTGATGTAGAGGGGGCAGATATCGATCTTCGATATTTTCCTCATTTCCGAAATATTGAGTTTTATATGATGATAACGGACGAATGTCCTATCTATCTGCAGAACATCGGAGATACTGTTCTCTATGCATCGACACATTGCGGAAAGATTCGTCTGGAACCCGGAGACCGAAAGGAAGTAACTAAAGAAAACGCAGAATCGGATCCTCCGGCACTACCTGATGGTGATCTGTATCCGGCGGTGATAATGGATGGGGGAAACGAGTAGTCAGTAAAACATAAGGTGTTAAATATGAATATTAAAGAATATAAGAATACTCTTGTAAAGAACTTAATAGTTTTCTACAGGTTGGATACTAATGAGGCCATCGATGCTGTGGATAGCTCTACAGTTGCATATATGCTTAACCGGTCAGAAGAAGGGGCGAAATGGCAAATGCATCAATCTTTAGACTCCACCCTTAAAGAAATCTATCAAGAATATGAAGGAATACGTTCTCTATTATAACAGCATTTAATTTTCTAATTTACACTCGTGAAAGGAGGTGCCTAAGTATGGCAACAACATCAATAACAAAACAGGTTGTTATTAAAGATAAAGATGCGTTGAAGCGTTTTGTCGATATAAATAATAACGAGAACCCATTAAAATTGAATGATGTCAAAACAGGGCAGTACGAGCGGGGTAAAGAGTTATTAAAACGATTCTCATCTCGTTAAGAGAATTATTATCGATGGGACTTTCAAATTCAAGCATAAGAAGGTTGCAAAAGAGTTTTCGAAATACTATGGATAAGGATATCGATACTTTTATGCGGCAGAATGCGATTAAGTTTGAAAGTAAACATTGGTGTTCAACATATTTGGTTTTAACCAATATTAGTGGTGATTTTGATGAAAATGCTGACAACAATTTTAATTTGAGTGATTTTCGAATCGAAGCATATTTCACATTGGTGAATAAAGCTATATGGAAAAGAGTTTGCTGTACCAGAGGCTGATCTGGCTGAACTGATAATTGTTAAATTGGGAAATTCAATAGAATTTATACCCGATGATACAAAATCAGAAGATGACATTTTGGAATTTTTTATATGAAACACTTGCTTATAATCAGCACAAAGAATACTTTGAAAAGTACATTGATATGGACAATGTAGAAGACGGTGAAAAAAAACGAAAGGAGTTGAGCACTATGAGTGGAGCAGGAGATTTGATTAGTGATACAAGAGCTATGGAAATCGCTAAGAACATTATTGAGTTAGGGAAAAATACGCTTGAAGAAATCGCAAGTGCGACAAAATTGCCTTTGGATGTGATAAAAAATCTTGCAAAACCTAAAACTCAACAGCAATAATGTTTTACAAATGTGAATAGTTTTATGTTAAAGTGTAAGCCTATGAATAACTAAAAGGAAGAGCTGTACCTTCGGGTACGGCTTTTCTTCTTATTTTGGCAAATATTGCAACCCTGTAAGAGATAACGCATACGCTCTACGCAATAACAGCATCTAAATTTTCAAATAACAATCAAGAACAGAAGAACAGAACATCCACAACAATGATAAATGTTGAAATTCAATGAAAATGTGTTAAAATATAAATATAATTGAATATTTAACAATTGAAGTAAAATGGAAGACGATAATACCATAATTTTGTGGGTTCTTACGGCATACTAGTTATATGCTATGTTGATTAACTTTATGCATGAGCATAGAGTCAAAGGATGAGGAAGATGATATGAAGATGATTATGGTGTAATTACGTCTTTTTTTGTTTGTTAAGAAAGGAGGGTAATGAGAATAAGTAATTAAATGGAAATATGGTCTGAAGAAGTAGAAGATATATGATTATTGCATATCGTTGGATATCAAGAGGGCATACATATTATTGAATATTATATATAGGAAAGGAAAAAAATAATGAAACAGAAAAATTTTTATATAAATGGAGACTATAATCCTTGTTGGGATTTTATTGATTATAATGATTCTTTTGACGCTGTAAATGTTAATAATTTTCCAGCTGCTTTTTTTTCAATAATAGGCATAATGGCTGAGGATTGTCATTATCATATAAAAGAATGCTATAGCAGCAATAATAGATTGTTTTTTGTAGGTAGATATAAAAATAATTATTCGGAATTAATGCTTCGTTATGGCGATTCAGAATTAATTGTAGCGCGAATTAGATTCGCACATAAGAGAGTTGGTAATATGACAAGATTATATGCTGTACTTAAACACATTAAAAGAGCGTATCATCTGAAAAGAATAATAATAGAAGCTGTTGGCACAGATGAAATGAGATCTTGGTGCGTTAAGAATAATCTCAAGCCAATAACTAATAATAAAGTGACGAATTGGGAGTGATGACAACAACAAATAATATTAAGATTAATAAAAAACAGTTTAAGATACACATGGCTCTGTGTTATTCTAAATGTCATTTTGAAATTCAAATTACAAAAGATATTTATGTCGAAATGAAATAAGTCTTAACAAAATATCACACGGAGGGTATACATATTTATATACTGATTTGGTTGCAAATGGTAAATAGTGTTTACTATCGACTGAATACAGGTATGAATGTCTACTATAGTAGATTCGTCGATTTTTATAATTTTTTAATGACGAGGTGTCAACCCCTACAGAGATTAACTCGGTAGGGGTTACTTTTATTAAAAAAAAGCAAAAATAACAAAAAAAGCAAAACAAGCACGTTGAAAGATTATTGACATAATAATATAACATGTGTATCATCAATATATAGACATTCTTTAACAACTGAATACAAGATTATGTATATATAATAGATGGTAGGAAAAGGTTAATGCCAGTACATGTTGTATAGTTATGGCATTTTATTAAGCTTTGTAATGATATAAAGCGAGCACAAAAAGATCTAACATTCTTTCGGGGATGTCAACCAGCAATTCAATTGCTGCTAAGCGAACAGGAAGACGTAACGCTCTGTAGCGGAGCTATGATTGTCGCTAGATCTCTTTATGTTTGCTTTTTTTGTTTTTCACTATGTTAAAAAGGAGAATAAATTATGTTAACAAAAGAGGATTACATAAAGTTTGAAATTGCTAAAATAGAAATTGGCGAATTAAAAGATGATGATGTAGATAATCCATATAATATCGTAGATATATCGCCTATGTTTGATCCACATTATGGTTTAATTGTGGCCGATGCAATACTTGAATCTCATATTTTTGATAAATTTCCGAACAATAATAACATTAAAATAAGCCTTAAAACAAAAGAATCTGAATCGTTGAGCATTATAGGTGATATCGCAAATTCCATAATAACGATTTTTCATGTTGAGGATGAGCAGATAGACGACAGGGGAGCTATGGTATGGTATAAAGTATCGAAAGTTGTCACAGACATATGTATTAAACAAAAAGAAATATCTCTTAGTTTTAACGCTAATATTAACAAGATTGAGAGCTTAAAAAAAATCATTGTTAATACGAAAAAGAAAATAGCCAATGCAAATCAATATATCGTGGATCATCCGCAAGGATTCCCATATATAGTTGGCTGGATGGGTGAAAACCCAATAGAAGAAAGCGTTGTTAGTCCTAGGATAATACATGCCTACGATTGTGAAGAAGCGAAAAGATTGTTTTTTAAGGAAGAGGCAAAATATATAATTGAAGATTTCTATGTGAGTGATTTTGTTGAGTATACAGCTGAGTTATTATATTGTGGCGAATTAATCATCGATAATATTTCAGCTGAGTTAATGACAAATATAAAAAAAATGTCAGAAAACAAATTCATACAATACGTTAAAAATGAATATAGTCCCGATAAACTTTACAAAATGATTGGTAAAGACAATTTTATCAAAATATTATACGACGAGAAAAAAGAAGACATCTACGCAGATCTAGGTGGCGATATTGCTGATATGCTTAAGTATAATACGCTTGAGGTATGGTTGTAATAAGGAAATTAAAGAATAGCTATGATGACCGAAAAAATAAAAATTGCATTGATTAAACGTAAAATGGTAGGGAAAATTTGGCGGATGCACTTGGATGCAGCAGTTCTCAAATTATTTACACTACTAAAAAAAGATAACTGGAATGAAAAACAGTTAAGGAAGATAAGTGATATATTGAATTGTGATCTCGAAATGAGTTTCAGATTACGTGATACTGGGGATTGGATTTAATAACGGTGAAATATAATTGAAGTGTACATTAAGTTTATTGAACCGGTTCGGAAATAAAAGCAGTTGCTATTCCATCCACAAGTCCGGTAAATGCGGTGAGGAGCCGTGATCGTTTGATAGAGGTTTGAGCAAAAGAGGCTGAGAGGGAGTTATTGATATGACAGTCGAAGAATTGGAGATAAAAATACGAGCGCTTGAAAACGAAAATCGTCTGTTGAAGGATCGGCTTACGGAGTCCGGTATTTCCTATGCGGATATATTGGAAGAGACGACTGATGAGGATAATGAATTGCATGATTCTAATCAAGGGGCGCGAATTCGAGAGATAGAAATCACTGACAAAATTGCAAATGATTTTTTTATGCTGTTTTGTCGTGGAAGGAAAGACGTTTATGATCTTCGTTATACAAATCCCAAAACAGGAAAGAACGGATATTATACACAATGCTTCAATCGTTGGGATCGTGAGTGCCATATACAGAAAAAAGATGGTATCCGTTGCAGAGATTGTGAACTACGATCTTATAAACCAGTAACGTTACCATTGATTAAGGCACATATGGTTGGAGCTGATCCATATGGTAATGATGTTGTAGCAATCTATCCCTTGCTTGAAAATAATTTATGCCAGCTTCTGGTATTTGATTTTGATAATCATGCGAAGGGTGCTGAACAGGAGGATCATGCGAATGCGGATAATCGATGGAAGGCAGAAGTAAATGCCTTGCGAAGAATCTGCAATAATCTAGGCATAGATGCTGTAGTTGAGCGTTCAAGATTAGGCAGAGGTGGTCATGTTTGGATCTTCTTCAGAGAGATGGTTCCGGCAAGATTGGCGAGGAGATTTGGATTTGCACTACTAGAGAAAGGTGCGGAATCTGTAAACTTGAAGTCTTTCAGATACTATGATCGAATGATTCCGACACAGGATTCGTTACCGGAAGGTGGACTTGGGAATGTAATTGCGCTTCCCTTGCAGGGGCTGGCATTGAAATCAGGAAACAGCGCTTTTGTTGATGAAAACTGGAATGCGTATGCGGATCAGTTACAGGTACTTGCAGGCGTAAAACGAATTACAAGACAGGAAATCGAAGATTATCTCGCGTTATGGTACAACACAGGTAAAGCGGTTGATTTGGATTCAGATGAAGAACCATGGGATAAGACTGAGCCCTTTGATTCAGAAGGAATCAAAGGAGTTGTTCAGATTGTTTTGGCAGATCGAATTTACATAGATTCTTCAGGTATATCCAATAAAGTTAAACGCCAACTTCGCCGGATGGCTACTTTTTCAAATCAGGTTTATTATCAGAATCAGGCGATGGATATGCCTAATTATGATATCCCTAGGTACATTAATCTTGGTTGTGATGAAGGAAAATTCATTGTATTACCACGAGGGCTTAGAGAAGCAATTCTGAAGAAATTTGATATGTCTGCAATTCGGTATACGATTGTTGATAAGCGGTCAAGTGGAGAGAATATCAAAGTTCGTTTTACTGGGGAACTGAAGGAATCGCAGATTCCTGCAGTCAAAGAAATGTTGAAATACGAAATGGGCATCCTACATGCTGCCACTGCTTTTGGAAAAACAGTGGCATGCTGTGATATGATTGCTGAACGAGGTGTGAACACACTGGTTCTGGTGGAAAAAGCGGATTTGATGAACCAATGGTTGAAACGGTTGGATGAGTTTCTTGAGATAGATGAAGAATTGCCCAAGTATAAGACAAAAACCGGTCGGATCAAAACAAGAAAGTCACTGATCGGCAGTATACAAGGGGCAAAGGATGTATTGACTGGTATCGTGGATGTCGCGATGATCCGATCTCTAAAGAAAAAAGATGGGTTTCACCCGTTGCTTAAGAAGTACGGCATGGTTATTTTTGATGAGTGTCATCATGCCGCTGCGGACAGCGCCATAGAGGTGCTTCAGGAAGTTACTGCCAAATATGTTTATGGAGTAACAGCTACACCAAAGAGAGGAGATGGGAAGGAGAGAATCAATGAGTTCCTTTTGGGACCTGTCAGATACCGTTTTACGGCAAAAGATCGTGCCGAAGAGCAGAATATCGATCATCTGGTATATCCGCGTTTCACGTGTACAGTCAAAACGCATCATTTATCAAAAACACCTTATGGAAATGATGCGTTTGAACTGATTCGTAATAATGATGTAAGAGATGATCAGATTATCCGCGATGTTGAGAATGTTGTCCAAGCAGGCCGAACTCCTGTTATTCTTACTAGATATGTGGATCATGCAAAGAAACTGGCAGGCGGATTGAAAGATGTGGCAGATAGAGTGATACTGCTTGTTGGATCAGAGGGCACAAAAGTGCGTAAGTCCCAAGTGGAGGAGCTTGGTACGGTAAAGGATTCTGAGAGTCTTATTCTTGTAGGTACAGGTTCCTTGTTGGGGGAAGGATTTGATTTTCCGCGTCTTGATACATTGTTTATGGCTACACCTGTTTCCGGTGAACAGGTAGTTGAGCAATATGTCGGGCGTCTTAATCGTGATTATGATGGTAAAAAGAATGTGATTGTGTATGACTATGTAGATGGTCACATACCTAAATTTGATAAAATGTATGTTTCTAGGTTGAAGGCATACAAGAAAATTGGCTATGAAATATGCACCAATATGAATGGTAAAAAGCAGAAGGCTAATGCAATATTTGATATAGAGACTTATGCAGATATCTATTGGCGAGATATTTCGGAGGCAAAGCAGGAAGTAATCATTTCAAGCCCAAGACTCAATACAGAAAAGATTAAACGCATCATATCGGTATTGAGTGAGAACCAGAAAATGGGCGTAAAAGTGACAATAGTGACCTGGCATCCGGATTCCTATAAATATGGCAGGGATGAAGTGAGAATGAATCTTCTGGAGATGCTTCGTAGAGCAGGGGTTGAAATTCGGCTGGTGGAAGACAATTGTGAGCATTTTGCAGTAATCGATAAAGAAATTGTTTGGTATGGAAGCGTGAATCTTCTGTCGAAGGAAGATGCAGAGGACAATCTTATGCGAGTGTGCAGTAAGGAAATTGCTGCCGAGTTATTAGAAATGACTTTCGGAAAAGAAAACCAATATCAAGTGTGGTGAGGAGGTTGCGGCAAATTGTAAATAGTAGTAAACTTTTCTTAAGGCAAATATGCCGAAGAGAAGGGTATGTGGGGAGATGATCATATGACAATAGAAGATATCATTCGTGGTGAATCCAAGAATGCTGAGTTTAAGGAGATGCCTCCAAGGAATTCTGAGAAATACACAAAAACGGTTGTCGCATTTGCAAATTCGCAGGGTGGGAGACTGGTTTTTGGTGTGGCTGATGAAACGAGGGAAATCGTTGGTATTGATGAAGCCATTCTCTTTCAAACTATGGACAGTATAACGAATGCGATATCTGATTCTTGTGTACCACAGATTGTTCCTGAGATTGAGCCGGTTACGATTCAGGGCAAAACGGTGATAGTAGTTACGGTATCTCCGGGGGCACACAGACCGTATTATCTGAAGTCGAAAGGCAAGGAGAATGGTACCTATATCCGTGTGGCTGGAACGAGTCGTTTGGCCTCTCCAGAGAAGATTAAAGATCTGGAGATGGAGGGGGCAAAAATCTCATGGGATGAACTTACCTGTGTGGGATTCAAGGTGACTGAAAAAGCAATTAAAAAGCTATGCAAAGATATGAATGCTCGGAGAAAGCTTATACAGGAGCAGAGAGGTCAGACAGAGAAACTTCCGACAGTTACAAGAACGAATTTGGAAAACTGGAAGCTTCTTAAGAAAGTGGATGACGAGTATCTTGCTTCAAATGCATTTGCGCTTCTTACCTCGGATTATTTTCAGTTTTCAAAGATTCAGTGCGCTGTTTTCAAAGGAACGGATCGTGCGGTTTTTCTTGATAAGAGAGAATATACAGGCCCACTCTATGAGCAGATTGATGAGGCACTGGGATTTGTTCTTCGAAATATCCGGCTGGGAGCAAAGTTCGAAGGCGTGCAACGGAAGGAAATATATGAGCTTCCGGTGGATGCAATCCGAGAGATGATTGTAAACGCAGAGTGCCATCGTAACATGACTGATGAATCCTGCGTTCAGGTGGCAATCTATGACGACCGGCTCGAGGTGACATCTCCGGGTGGATTATACAATGGACTGACCTTTGAGGAAGCAATGGGAGGACATTCAAAACTTAGAAACCGCGCAATTGCAAATGTATTCAGTCAGATAGGATTAATTGAGGCTTGGGGAACCGGACTGCAGAGAATCCAAAATGCGGCACGGGAATATGGTTTGCCTGATGTAGAATTTATAGAGATGCCGGAGAGTTTCAGGGTGAATCTTTACCGAACTTCTTCACCGATGAATAGCATCGGTGAAACATCGGTAGAACATCGGCAGAACATCGGTGTTACAACGATAGATACTCAAATGTATTTGAATCTGAACTCGACTCAGATAAAAATAATCGAGTTACTATCTGCAAATTCAAATATGACTGGGGCGGATCTATCGGAATCAATAGGTATCTCAAAAAGGAATATTGAGGTGAACCTTAAGAAGTTGAAAGAAAAGGGCGTTCTGGTACGCCATGGTTCATCGAAGGGGGGGTACTGGGAAGTAAAGGCGCATAAATAAAACAGGGCTGACCCCATTTTGACCACAGAATCTCTCATAAAACAAAATGCCTGTGATAATGCCTCTATATTCTGTATAATAGCGATAATACTGACCACTACCGATAGCACAAGCCACTTTTAGACCATCGAATATGAATAATAACGGGTGGCTTGCGGGTAAAAACTAAAAAGCAGTGATTAAAGGCTTCTGATGGCGTAAACATGCGCTTTCAGAAGCTTTTTTGTTTACACGTGTGATAGCATTTTGATAACAGGATATGAAGTGACGGGTACATCATGGGTACGGAAAGATTCGTTTTAAAGCGCAAAATAAAGCGCATTACGATACAAATTGCGCTTTATTGTATTTTGCATTTGAAA
>JAEEGL013759704.1_pt1 | contig 21622 bp, 14 predicted proteins | sample 9134231 | NCBI WGS metagenome assembly JAEEGL01 (sample SAMN16246548, study PRJNA631951) | gut metagenome | biome: gut microbiome; feature: rumen; material: fiber-attached | host: Bos | place: Iran: Karaj | collected 2018-10
GGATTGTTTTTATCACGAAAGAATATGAAGGAACGATAGTCAATGATCCGGAAGAAGTTATGGAACACAGATTCTTCAAGAAAAACGAGCTTCCGGAGAATCTTAATAAGTTCGACAAGGATATAATCCTTGATTGGGCGAAACGTTAATAGATGGGACCGTGCAGGCGTGTAAAAAATAATGAATTCTTCATGCATAAATGGTATAATCTCCTTGTCATTCGTGACAACCGTATGGTACAAATAGTGATAGTAGATTGCAGGTAATCCTTAGGGTTATCTGCATTTATGTAAGCAGATAAATGAGGGGAATCTTATGATATCGAAAAAGAGAAAAATATATATCATCCGGCCGGTCATTGTGATCGCGCTGATATTGTGGCTATGTGCATGCAGTGCAAAAACTAATCCGATGCAGCAAAGTGATGGCTCAAAAGCAGATGACGGAGTGTCGCAGTCATCAGAAAAAACGGCTGTTGTAGCTGAAGGACTTCCGACATTTAAGGTGAACGGGGAGACTGATCTTCCCGGAAACTTTTTCCTGTCATTTGTCTACACCAGAAATCTCATAATGTTGGACGGCAAGGGGAATATCGTTTGGTCCAAACATGAGGATAATCCGGAAGGGGTAATGACGGGATTTTGGGATTTCAAAAAGCACGTTATAGACGGGAAGACGTATTACAGTTATCATGACCAGATTCTTTCATACGACGGTTACGGGCTTGAAGGCTTTGCACCCGGGGAACGTGTGATAATGGATGAGGATTTTAATGAGATAAACAGGATAACTTTTGAAGAGTCGGACGTTGTAAAAAAGGGTCATCCGCTCGATGGACATGATTTTCTTATGATAGATAAGGACCATTATATTCTCTCGGGATATATTAAAGATACGATCACCAATCATCCCGATTACCCGAATGGTTCAAGCGTTGTATATTCCTATCTTCAGGAAGTAAAGGACGGACAGGTTGTATGGGATTTTAGGTCAGTTGATTATCCAGAACTGTATGATCTTGTCGTTACGGACGGAGTGGAGACTGCAAATGATTTTGCAAACAATGCTACGGATGTTCCCGACATCGTTCATTTCAATTCCATGCGCCTTGATGATGACGGGAATCTGATCTGCTCATTCAGGCATCTGAGTTCGATCATCTGCCTGGATCGCACAAAAGACACGGATCAGATAAAGTGGATACTGTCGGGAAGGGGTGACATGTTCGGTCTTTCGGAGGATGAAAAGACCTCCTGCCAGCATTATGCGACCGTTGACGGACAGTATATAACGGCTTTTGATAACGGAAATCTTAACGAAAAAACACGTATACGTTCATATATGATCGATCCGGATGCAGGTGTGGTCAAGGCTGTAAAGACATATGATGTTGCCGGCAGATATTCATCTGCGTGTGGGGATGTCCAGCATCTGTACGACGAAAAATACGTTATCGGCTGGGGCAGGACGATGAACGATAACATATGTATGTCGGTTTATGATTTTGCGACCGGAGAAGAGGAAATGTCCATTGCCCTTGATAATCCCAGGAACTTCACATACAGATGTGTATATTATGACTGAGTTTTATTTGTGTTATATAATATGCTGCATTAGTCAGACACATTGTATATAATAATGTATATGTGTGCATTTACATGGAGGATATGCTGATGAGACATTACTTGAAGAAGATCCGTTTATCTGTTATAGCAGCCACATTGACTGCATCGATGGTACTTGCCGGAATACCGGTAACAGCCGTCTATGCCTTGCCGGACACATATCAGGCAGCAACTGCGGCTGTTGCGGCTGTTAGTGTACAGAGATCAGATGCCGGAGCAGTTGCCAAGGCTGTTGCAGCGGTTAACGAAGCCAGACGCACAAGATCCGAGGAGGATATCAAGAAAGCCCAAGATCTTATGGCTGCACTTAAACCGATTGACAAGCTTGGACAGTATGTTGAGCTTATCAGAGATTATTATCTGAAGAATTACAGAAATAAGGGTTTCAAGTATTTTAATGTCGTGAAATATCTCGCTGACAATGAAGACGTAGTGCTGGCAGCACTTAAGTACAGTCCGAATGATATGTATGGCTATGCAATAAAACATTACCTGGAACAGGGTATTTTTCAGGGCAGATCTTCGGGCACAGACTTTGATCCGATGGTAGCGATCCTTGCCAAGCCTGAGATATTATTAGAGATAATTGTTGCTTCCAATGAAGATGTACCGGACTTGCTTTATGATTCGTTCGTACACAAAACAGGCAAGACGACAACAGATTCTTACATTGTAAGTCGTGACAGTTTAATTGTTATTGAAAAATACGGCGGCAGTCCGGTTAATGTAAGTGGTGAATCAAGGCCGTACATTGCTTCAAGCAATGTATATAACGCTACCAACGGCGGCAATGGAGTCGAAGATGACGATGATGATAAAGGTTTTCGTGTTCCGCGATATGTGAACAATAAATCCATAAATATCGATCCATATGTTTTGTACAGGAATTCTTATGAGGATGCGCATTTCTCATTTACATCATACAATCCGTTTGATGACAAGAATAATAATAAGGTTGTAAATGTAAGGTTCATGGGTGAGAATTACAGACGTGCCAATGAGCTTGCCCAGGGCAAAAAGTATACATTAATGTTGTACTTCTGCGGAACTGATCTGGAGGAAGATGAGTATAACAGAAGTGTGTCCGGTGAACTTGTCAGCCTGATGCAGGCAGACATGAGTAATGTTAATGTGATCCTTTGTATCGGAGGGACCAATTCATATGGCAACAGCCTTATGAATGAGGATTCTTGGGATGGGCAGACATACGGAGCTTCCGGCTTAAGGTCGGGCGTATACTATCTTAATCCTGATGCTCTTTCATCTATACGTGACAGGCTTTTGAGGGTCAATACGGATAAAGGTGATGCGATGTATCAGCTTGCAGGAACAAAAGGCGGAACGGATCTTTCACAGGGTCTGCATTTTGATGATATCATCACACGCGATTCCCTCATTCAACTTGTCTCAACATCGGCCGTTGATATGGCGGATCCTTCTTATTTGGCGGGATTCATTAATCTTTCGACAGACCTGTTTCCTGCAGAGAACTACGGTCTGACTCTTTCCGGACATGGCGGCGGACTTGAAGACGGGGTGATCTTTACCGGCTCACTAAATGAGGGAACCACGGTGATTGAGAATAACAGTATCACTGTTTATGAACTGGAATCAGCGCTTGCCTCAACGAATCTTTATAGGGATAAGTCTGTATCAAGTGACGGAAAATTGGGCGTGATCTACTATAACGCATGTCTAATGGGATCGACAGGTCAGGCATATAATACGAAAGATTATTTCAGATATATGGTAGCTTCTGAAGAATTATCTTCCGGTCACACTTCTTATCGTTATCTTGTAACGGGTCTTAATGATGATGTAGCCAGAGGCAAAAGTGATCGGGAGATTGCCGTACATTTTGCTGAGGCCTATGAGAAGTATCCGGCTGCGCATCATGGCTTTGACGGAGATCATGTCGGCTCGATCGCGGTGTTCTCGTCTGAGGAACTTGAGGAAATGGGCGATAATATAAATGATCTGGCACGCGAGTTGTCGATAATACTCAGAACAGATAATTATACTGCCGGTGGTTTGAAAAATGATGTCTTCATGGCTGTAAGGGAGGCTTCTCTTTCATGCTATCCTACAAACGGTGCGGATGATGATGAGTATTACGGCCAATTCCTGGATGAGACGCGGTTCGTTGACATAGGCGAATTATTGACTCATGTAAAATACAATCTGGGTAAGGTGTCTAAGGATAACTATAGCGCAGATGACATAAAAAGATTCGACAAACTGATGTCCAAACTTGATAAAACTCTCAATTCGGGATTTTTGGTTTTCCTGTCAATGTATAATACGGAAACAGGAGGAATATATAAATACGCTGAAGGCCCCGTAGTGCCGTTAAATTATACAATGGATGTTGATAAGATATGGACAGATATTAGGGCAAATAAGAACGGTATGAGAGATTACCTGTATGGAAGCTCAATATATATGCCTCTTAGGGAATCGGTTTCCGGGTTTGAGAATTCCGATTATTACAAGTACTACAAAGATACGGATCTTAATGGTTATGTAGAGTTTATTTATGATTATCTGACATACTTTAATGATAAAAACGGATATGCTAAGAAGATTGGCGATCTCAAGGGAGAATTATATGATTTGGCCAAGACCAATAATATTAACAGACTGATAAAGCAGACCCATGATCCGAATGATCTGTACTTAAGAAAGATCGTGGATGAGGATGGCGATGCACGTAACTATTTAAGCTTTAAGATTGCAGACAGCTATGAAGAAGCCGGGTTACAGACACCTGCCAATTCAACGGGCAGTCCTATGTTGGATCTGCTTGAGACGCAGTATTCTATTACGATGGCAGCTGTACATAAGCAGAGATTTGAGGCATATGATACCGCATCCGATACAATGGGTGTGCTTGAAGTTGATATGATATGCGCAGAAGCACCCATATCTCCCTTTGCATATGCGTTGGACAGCAATACGTTGTCATTTGACGTCACCGATACGACAAACAGTATTATCGAGGGTATTGCTCTTGAAGGAAAGACCCGAAATGTCATGGGCTATGAAGATGACTGGCAGTTCGTATTAAAGTCATATTTGGAATATGATTCGAATGCCAAGGATAAGGCGTTGAGTGCGCTGTTTGATTCTTATGATAAAGATATGCAGACATTAACCGTTATGGGAGGTACGAAAGTTACAGGCAGTGATGATCCGATTTATGACAGTATCCACTTCTTTAGTAAAGGCAACGAAGATCAGTATGATTATTGCGGTTCCGTGCGCACTATCGATAATAATGGTACGAATGACTATGAAAAGATCAGCAGCGAAGATATTGTTGCCATAGCTGCCTACCATTATGTTCTAAAAGAAGATGATAATGGTGATCTTACCAAACAGGCAATGGAATCCATAGATGGGATAGGCTTTGGTTACTTTGTGGTTGATGAAGATAATACCCCTTATCTTAATACCGGTTTGAATATTGCCGAGAAAACAGCAAGCGGAGAATATAGCGGTGAGGGGACCGGTTATGTTATTGATCTGACCGGCAGTCACGGAGAAGATGCAAATGATCACTATTCTGAGATTGGGGATATAGGACAATTCGAAGATTCGGATATTAATGTAGGAAACGGACCTCTTGATTTAGTTGATATTACACGAGCAGGCATCGATGCTATTGACAGTATTGGAACATTTTCCGATGAAGAGTATGGGAATTTTGGTGATACGGATACAGCCGACAAGGCAGATCCGGAAGAAACGACCAATTGTGCCGAAAGTGTAGATGCAGATACAGGAGTTGAAGCTGATGCAATGGCTGATAATGAGACTTTGACTGATGAGACTGAGCCCATACCTTCAGAAGAGACGGAGGCAACAGAGACGGAGGAAACAGAGTCGGGAGCAGAAGAGCCCGAAGCAGTCGAAGAGCCTGAATCGATCGGTGAGGATGCAGAAGATGAAGACGGTCAGGAGTAGTTGCCATTAGAGCGTTGATATGTTAATATGCTAGCAGACTAAAGCAATAAAATAATAGGCGGAGGAGTATTATGAAAAAGTTGTTATGTGTTTTATTGGCGGGAGTATTTGCACTCTCACTTGTCGCATGCGGAGCAAAGGCTGACAGCGGCAGGACATTTACAATGGGTATCGATCCCGAATACCCGCCGTTCAGCTCATTGGGCGATGACGGTAATTACACGGGCTTTGACGTTGAAGTCTGCCAGGCGGTATGTGAGAAGCTCGGTTGGGAATTCAAGGTATTTGAAGTTAACTGGGATGAGAAGCTTGTTCAGCTTGATTCCAATGAGTGTGACTGTGTATGGTCAGGAATGACGATCCTTGACAGCATGAAAGATGCAGGATATGTGATCTCTAAGCCTTATTATGACAATACACAGGTTCTTATGGTCAAGAAGGACAGCGGTATCGCCACATCAGCAGATCTTGCCGGCAAAGATGTTGCAGTACAGCTTGGAACATCAGGTGAAGGCTTACTTAACGGTGACCTTTCGGACATGGCAGCAACCTTTAACAATGTGATCACCTGTGACAGTTTCCTTAAGTGCTTTACCGAGCTTGACGGTGGCGCAGTTGACGCAGTATTTGTTGACCTTCCTGTTGCCGTAAGCTATGCACAGGAGCATGACGGATTTGTAGTACTTGATGAGCGTTTCGGTGATGAGCAGTATGGTATAGCTTATCGTGCAGGTGATGAGGAACTGTGCAAGAAGGTTGATGACGCTGTACAGGAGCTCGTTGCAGACGGAACATATAAGAAGATTGCTGAGAAGTATCCCGATATAATCAATAACCTTATCTTCCTTCAGTAATCATTTGATGTATTGAATATTGATGTATGTTTCTCCCGGAAGCAGGGGTGAAGATACTTTTCACCCGTCCTCCGGGAGATTTGCTTTGTATGACTTGCAAAGCCGGTCAGGGAATGGAGTAAAAATGACACTGTGGACCATGATCATAAAAATGTCGGAAGGACTTACGCGTACATGCGCGATCTTCTTTTTGACACTGATCTTTTCGCTTCCTTTGGGGATGTTGGTGGCATTGCTCAGGATGAGTAAGAATAAGGCAGTTTCTTCTGTCACCAGATTTGTGATCTCTATCTTACGTGGGACACCGCTTATGTTGCAGCTGCTTGCTGTGACTTACGGTCCTTACTATCTTTTTAATATCTCGGTTTCACGCAACAAATTAATACCGGTCGTGATCGCTTTCTCGATCAACTATGCTGCGTATTTTTCAGAGATATACAGAGGCGGCATAGAATCGATGTCAAAAGGACAGTATGAAGCGGCTGCGGTATTGGGATATTCCAAAGCGCAGACATTTATCAAGATCATACTTCCTCAGGTGATCAAGAGGATAATGCCGAGCATCACCAATGAGGTTGTTACGCTGGTAAAAGACACGTCACTTGCATTTACGGTTTCCTATCAGGAGATGTTCACAATAGGCAAGCAGATCGCCAATTCACAGACAAGTTTTATGCCCTTTTTGGTTGCGGGCGTATTCTATTATGTGTTTAATGCCATAGTTGACTTCGTAATGGGTAAATTAGAGCGATCAATGCAGTATTACAAATAAGAACGGAGATTAAGATGATCCTTGAGATGTCCAATATAAAAAAGCATTTTGAAGAATGTGAAGTTCTTCATGATATAAGTCTGAGTGTGGATTCGGGAGATGTGGTAAGTATCATCGGACCTTCTGGTTCGGGTAAGTCCACATTGTTAAGGTGTGCCACATTTTTGGAAAAGATCGATGCGGGAACCATCAAATATCTTGATGAGACGGTAGTTCATACTCCGACAGGGGAAAAACCCGTATATCTGCCTAAAAAGGATATGGTAAAGGTAAAGAGTTACTTTGGGCTTGTTTTTCAGCAGTTTAATCTCTTTCCGCATTTTTCGGTTCTTAAGAATATTACTGACGCACCGATCAATGTACAGAAACGTGACAAAGACGAGGTTGAAGCCAAGGCCCATGAACTTCTTGGCAAGATGGGACTTGCGGATAAGGCTCTTGCCTATCCTTTCCAGCTTTCCGGCGGTCAGCAGCAGAGAGTGGCTATTGCAAGAGCGCTTGCTCTTAATCCTGATATACTGTTTTTTGATGAACCTACATCCGCTCTTGATCCCGAGCTTACCGGAGAAGTGCTAAAGATCATTAAACAGCTTGCTGACGAGAAAATGACAATGGTGATAGTAACTCATGAGATGAGTTTTGCCAAGAATGTCAGTAAGAGAGTGATATTCATGGACGGCGGTTATATAGTTGAGCAGGGTGATCCCGAAGAGGTATTCGGCGATCCGAAGCAGGAACGTACAAGGCAGTTTTTGAGGAATTATGATCGATGAAAGATCCTGAATATGTAGTAGCCGATCCTACAGGCAATATAACCGTTTTGGTCACCAATGAGTATTCACCGGAAGAAAGACCTGTGCTTTCGGAAAAACTGTGCAGAGATATACCTGATTGTGAACAGGTAGGATTTATAACGAACGGAAAAGACGGCGCCGATATATGTCTTAATATGGCGGGGGGTGAGTTCTGTGGCAATGCCACAATGTCAGCCGCCGCCTTTTTTGCTGCAGGAAAAGGTATAGAGCAGGATCGGGAAATATCAGTGTCGGTAAGGACATCCGGCACAAGAGATTTGGTAAAAGTGAATATCCGTCGTACCGGGGAGAATAAATATGACGGAAGTGTCACAATGCCGGTGCCGTTTAGTGCAGACCCAGTCAAACTGATGTATAACGGGAAGACATATGATATTGCAGTAGTGAAATTTGATGGGATGTATCACGCCATTATCGAGGAGTCCGATCTTACCAGGGAAGATGCCGAAAAGGCTGTGGTAAAGTGGGCACAGGATCTGGGAGCAAAAGGCATGGGTATCATGTTTGTCGATGAAGAGAGGATGACACTTACACCGATAGTATATGTTCCTGCGTTGGGTGAATTCTATTGGGAGCATGCCTGTGCAAGCGGTACGACTGCGACCGGATATTATTTTTACAAAAAATATTCTAAACCTGTTAAGATGGTATTTAAGGAGCCGGGAGGCACTTTGGGGATAAGCGTGAACGAGAAGGGGATTCCGGTATTGTCCGGAACGGTATCTTTTCGGGAATAAAGCAGGGAGGGTTAGTTATGTTAACTGCAAACAAGCCAAAAAGCAGACAGATTGACAGTGTAAAGAGACAAAACGATGCTCTGATCCTTAAGTCTGAGCATGGAATGTGCTCGCTTAAGCCGGTTAAGGAGAATATAATCCGGGTTACTTATACCGTACAGGATGAATTCTCTAAAAAGGACAGACCGGGTGTAACGGCAAAAGATAATTATTCCGACTGGACATATGCCGAGGAAGGATCCCGGATAAAGCTTGAGCTTAAGAGTCTGTCTGTGGTCGTGAGAAAGGATACGGGTTCGATCGGTTTTTATGATAAAAAAGGCGCCCTACTTTTCAAAGAGCGTGACGGGGATCCCATAGAATTCGAGCAATTCGAGACTTATACTTTGGCTGATGGAGAGCAGAAGACTAAAGTAATAGATACAGCAGATGGAAAGAAAGAAGTGATAGAGGATCCTTCGAAGATATCCACCGGTAAGAGCTATCATATAAGACATAATTTTGTCCTGGGTAATGAGGCGCTTTATGGAATGGGACAGCAGGAAAAAGGTTTTGCGTCCCTTCGCGGACACACACTGTATATTCATCAGGGCAACCGTAAGATCGCCGTTCCGATGTTCGTTTCGACAAAAGGATACGGACTGCTGACTGATACATACAGTCCGCTCATATTTAATGATGATCTGAACGGCACATACATATATACTGAGGCCGATCAGGAATCCGACTTCTATTTTATCGCAGGTGATATGAATGGAGTCATTGCCGGATATCGTTATCTTACCGGTAAAGCAGCAATGCTTCCGAAGTGGGCGTTTGGTTATGTGCAGTCACAGGAACGTTTTGAGAGTCAGGAGGAGATAATAAATGTCGCCGACAGATCGAGAGAACTTGGTATCGGTATGGACTGTATCGTTCTTGACTGGTTTAGCTGGATAGATGGTCACTGGGGACAGAAATCGTATGATGAATCCCGCTTCCCTGCGCCGGAAAAGATGATAGAGGAGCTTCATGATAAACATGTTCATTTCATGATCTCTATATGGCCTGCCATGGGTGAGAATACGGCTGATTATAAGGAATTTAAGGACAGGGATCTTTTGTTGCCTGCAAGCAATGTATACAATGCTCTGAATGAAAAGGCAAGGACACTGTATTTTGACCAGTTGAAACGTACACATTTTTCGTATGGAACAGACGCCTGGTGGTGTGACAGCAGTGAGCCGTTTACGCCCGAGTGGAATCGTGTCATTCGCATGGAACAGGGAGATCTGTACAGGGATTTCTGCAATGAAGCAGGCCTTAGGATTCCATATGAATACTGCAACTGTTATCCTCTCTATCATGCCATGGGTATATATGAGAACCAGCGTAAGGCCATGGATGAGAATAAGGATAAGATGAAAGAAAAACGTGTCTGCAATCTGACTCGTTCTGCATATACCGGACAACAGAGATACGGTACGATCATGTGGTCGGGGGATACGGATGCAAGCTGGGATACGTTTAAGGATCAGATCGCAATAGGCCTGCATTTCGTGGCTTCGGGTATTCCCTACTGGACGATGGATACGGGAGCATTCTTTGTCAAAAAAAGTGACGTCTGGTATTGGAACGGCAGATACGATGATACAACGGATAATAAAGGATATTGCGAGCTGTATACCAGATGGTATCAGTATGCTGCTTTCCTTCCGGTATTCAGAGCACATGGAACTGATTGCAGAAGAGAATTATGGAACTTTAAAGGTGAGTTCTATGATGCAATGCTTAAGGCCAACAGATTAAGATATAAGCTTATGCCTTACATATACTCGGAAGCAGGAAAGGTATGGCTTGAGGATAAGTCGCTGATCAGATGGCTTGCGTTTGATTTTGCAGATGATATGATTGTTTGGGGTATTACCGATCAGTATATGTTCGGGGAATCTTTGATGGTATGTCCTGTTACCGAACCGATGTATTATGATGAAAAGGGTGAAGCGATACATGACGTTTCCAAGTCAAGGAAAGTATATTTCCCCATTGGCTGTGACTGGTATGATTTTTATACCGGTGAAAAACATAAGGGCGGAAGTATGGCAGACATTCCGGCGGAGCTTGATAAGATACCGCTGTTTGCAAAAGAGGGAAGCATCATCCCCGTGACTGAACCGGCAATGTCTGTTGAGGAACAGAAGGATGAGATATCATATATGCGTTTTGGAATCGGACCGGACTCATATTATGAATTCTATGAAGATGACGGAGACGGTTACGAATACGAGAATGGTAAGTACAGTATAAGCCGTATATCATAAATGGGAGAGGACATATACAAAGAATTATGAATAATATAGCAAAAGACTTTAACTGGAAGATGAAGATCGCAGGAGAGGACACATACTATCCTGCCAAGGTTCCCGGATCGGTATATCAGGATCTTTTAGAAGCCGGTCGCATGGAAGATCCGTATTACAGAGACAATGAACTTAAGGCACTCGATATGATGAAAAATGATTTTGAATATCGTGGGACCTTTGATACCGATATGACAATTGTATCAGAAGCCGACGAGGTCATTATTCGCTTTAACGGACTTGATACGATCGCGGATATCATGCTTAACGGTGAAGAACTCGGCAGTGTCGATAATATGCACCGCATATGGGATTATTCTGTAAAGAAACTCCTGCGTGATAAGGATAATGAACTTATAATAGTATTTCATTCTCCGACTGAATTTATAGCCAAGGAATATAAAAATGATCCCGAGATACTTGGTACAGAGGATGCCATGAGAGGCTTTCCGAAGATCCGTAAGGGACATTATATGTTTGGCTGGGATTGGGGCCCGAGGCTTCCTGATGCAGGTATATGGAGACCGGTCGAACTGCTTGCGGTTAAGAGAGCGGAGCTTTCAAGGACGTATATCCGTCAGGAATGGAAAGAGGATCTGTCTTCTGTAAAGATCACAACTGACATAAGTGTCAGGATTGCGGAAGATAGGACAGATACGGATCTTAGGCAGTCGAGCGGTGGACTAAGCGCTGTATATACGATCACAGGTCCTGATGGTGAGGTGATCTGTGACAAAAAACCGGCTAACGAATCTGTTACGATCGTAAATCCCAAACTGTGGTGGCCGAACGGGCTTGGCGATCATCCGCTTTACACCGTAAACATCGAACTGATTTCCGATGATGGAACGGTATGTGATACCGTGACAAAAAGGATAGGTCTGCGAACCATGCAGATAAGCACGGCCAAGGACGAATACGGTGAGGAATTTGCGCATGTTGTAAACGGTGTAAAATTCTTTGCAATGGGTGCGGATTATATTCCGGAGGATAATATCCTTTCGAGAATGAACAAAGACAGGACAAGAGATCTGTTAGAACAGTGTGTTGCGGCACATTTTAACTGTATCCGTGTGTGGGGCGGCGGAATATATCCTGAGGATCATTTCTTTGATTCATGTGATGAACTTGGACTTGTGGTATGGCAGGACTGTATGTTCGCCTGCGCCAATTACAGACTGACCAAAGAATTTGAAGAGAATATCATGGCTGAGCTTAAGGGCCAGATAAGAAGACTGTCTCATCATGCAAGCCTGGGACTATGGTGTGGTAATAATGAGATGGAGACTTTCGTTGATCAGGGTGCATGGGGAGCAAAGTTTAAGATCAAGAGTGACTATGTCAAGATGTATGAATATCTCTTCCCCAACCTTTTTGAGAAAGAAGATCCGGACAGGTTCTATTGGCCGGCAAGCCCGTCAACGGGAGGTGGATTTGATAACCCCAATGATCCGGACAGAGGAGATGTGCATTACTGGGATGTATGGCATGGAGACAAGCCGTTTACCGAGTATCGGAAGTTTTTCTTCAGATATCTCTCGGAATTCGGATTCCAGTCATTCCCTTCCATTCGCACTGTTGAAAGCTTTACACTGCCTGAGGACAGGAATGTGTTCTCGTATGTGATGGAGAAGCATCAGCGTAATGCAGCAGCCAATGGTAAGATCATGAATTATATGGAACAGACCTTCCTGTATCCCAATGATCTTGATACCCTTATATATGCATCCCAGCTTATGCAGGCTGAGGCGATAAGGTACGGTGTTGAGCATTTCAGACGCAACAGAGGAAGATGTATGGGTACGGTCTACTGGCAGCTTAACGACTGCTGGCCGGTAGCTTCATGGTCTTCGATAGATTATTACGGAAGATGGAAGGCTCTGCATTACTATGCTAAGAGATTCTTTGCGCCTGTCATGGTATCATGCGAAGAAGAAGGGCTGCTTACTCAGTCAATGAATGTCAATGCCGAACCATTTGATGTAGTTAAATCAATAAGACTTAACGTAACAAACGAAACTGCCAAAGCACAGGAAGTGGATGTGGTATGGCAGTTAAGAAAATATGACGGAAGTGTCATAAAAGAGGAAAAGTCAAAGGTATGTGTTGATGCTTTTTCTTCCGAATGGTTGGACAGAAGAGATCTTAAAGAAGCCAAATTATATGAGGAATATGTAAGTTTTCAAATTTCCGGCAAAGATGGTATAATATCAGAAGGGACGGTTTTATTCTGCCCGCCCAAGCATTTTGGATTTACAGATCCTCATCTGACATATTCCGTAGAGGGAGATGAGATAACGGTAACTGCGGATTCATATGCCAAGAGCGTTGAGATAAGGAGTGCGAATGATGATCTTGTGCTGACGGACAATTTCTTTGATCTGAATGCAGGATCAAAGAGGGTTAAGATCATCAAGGGTAACCCGGAGGGACTGTCCTTAAGAAGTGTATACGATATAAGATAACAGGTTATTTATGAAAGCTCAGTACATCATAGATACAAAAGAGAATATAGATTATCTTAAGCAGAATGCAAAGGATCTGATCAACTTTGGCAGGCGTTTTCCTTCGCCCGAGGGAGGAAGTTATTACCTGGGTGATGACGGAACTCCGTTGACTGACAGGGCTCGAGAGACCTGGATCACATGTCGGATGGCACACGTCTACAGCATAGCTGCCATGAAAGGCGCACCGGGATGTGAGGAGCTTGCAAGGGCAGCTATAAGAGGCATTCAGGGAGAACTTAAGGACGAGGAGCATGGCGGGTGGTATGCCGGTATCACTTCTTCCGGCGAGATAATGCCCGGTAAGCAATGCTATGCGCATGCATTTGTCATACTTGCAGCCACAAGCGCTTATCTTGCAGGTATAGGCGGAGCCAAGGCACTGCTTGATGAAGCACTCGCAGTATATGATAAGTACTTCTGGAATGAAGAAGAAGGATTGTCCTGCGATACATGGAATACGGAGTTTACCAAGCTTGATGAATATCGCGGTATCAATGCCAATATGCATACCGTTGAAGCCTTTTTGGCTGTTGCGGATGCTCTTAATGATGATACATACAGGATACGTGCAGGCAGGATAATCGATCGCGTCATAGGTTGGGCTTCTAAGAATTCTTATCGTATTCCCGAGCATTTTACTTCGGACTGGAAGCCTGAGCCGGATAAGAATAAGGACAGACCTGATGATCCGTTTAAGCCGTATGGCGCCACACCCGGACATGGTATCGAGTGGGCGAGACTTATAGTGCAGTGGGCTTTGTCCACGTACAGGTATGATGACAGGAGAAGTGAATATATTAAGCATGCCCGTGCATTATATGACAGGGCTGTTGCCGATGCTTGGAATGCCGATGGTGCCCCGGGAATAGTATATACGACAGACTGGGAGGGACATCCCGTAGTACGTGACAGGATGCACTGGACACTGGCTGAGGCGATCAATTCTTCGGCAGTGCTTTACAGAGTGACATCCGATAAGAAATATGCGGATGATTACGCAGGATTTATGGAATACCTTGATACCGTGGTACTCGATCATTCATGCGGATCATGGTTTCACCAGCTGGATGAGAATAACAGGCTTAAAGGTACCGTATGGCCGGGTAAGTCCGATCTGTATCATGCTTTTCAGGCAATGTTAATACCTTATTCGGATGTGGAAGTTTCCATAGCGGCATCGGTATCAAGAGATGATGTTCGTTCGCACGTGGATCCTTTTGTATGGAAGACTATCGTTGAGAACGGATACGATTGCATTTTTGAAGTGAATATACATGATGAGAGTCTTAAATTCCATCATGTAAAAAAATACCAGGCAGTTAATTCTCTGTTTAATGACCATAATTCCGGTGACAGGAGATTTAAGACGTATACCGAATTCTGCGAGTTTGTCTGCAAGTCTGTTGTTCCGGAGGAACAGGAATCCTTCATGGAACAGAGTAAGATCTCTGCCATATGCGAAGAACTGACGGACAGAGGTAATTATACCCGTACCGTGCATATGTTCATAGCCAATGAGCGTCGGAGTAAGAGCTTAAGAGTCTTCAGATATGAAGGAGATCCGGACAGACTGTTCGGATACGTATTTGATATATCAGCACCGCTTGATCATGACTGGATGACAGATGAATATGCAAGACTCGGATTTATCGACAATGCTGAGAGGCTGCTTGCGGAGCATAATATCGAAGAGGAGCATTTCTCGCTTATATATACCAATATCAAGGGATTTAAGGCGATCAATGATCTGTTTGGAGCACAGAGTGGAGATATGGTCATATTCCAGGCCAGAGATATACTCCGTACGCTGCTTCGCCCGCTCATAATGGGCAGACTTGAGAATGATCATTTTGTGCTGATCACCAAGGATGAATACTTAAATGAACAGAGCCTTAGCAGTCTTGCTTCACAGACGTATATGGAAGGCTTCAAGCAGTATGGGTTCACGATACGTTGCGGCATATACAATATCGTGGACAGAAGCACGACTGTCGGCATGATGATAGACAGGGCCAAGCTCGCAGAAAAGTCTGTGAAGGATGACGGAGTTCATTCATATGTGGTCTTCAATGATGACGTTCGTGTCAACTATGTTAAGCAGAGAGTTCTGATATCCGATATGAAGAGCTCCATGGAGACAGGAGAGTTCAAACCGTATTTCCAGGCCATAGTGGACGCCGCTACTTCGCGTATATGCAGTGCAGAGGCGCTTGTCAGATGGAATCATAACAATTACGGGCTGATATCTCCGGGTGAATTCATTCCTGCTTTTGAAGATGGAGGTCAGATCACCGCTCTTGACAGATTCATGATCGACAAAGTCTTTGATTTTAATCTGCAGAGGGCCAAGAATTTTAAATTGATCGTACCCTGTGCGGTCAATCTGTCACGTATAGATTTCTATAATATATCCATGATGGATCATCTGCTAAAGTTGTACAGTGATTCACCTTTGGCAAGAGAATATATCAGAATAGAGGTAACGGAATCGGCTTATGCGGATCTTGAAAAGAATGCTATTGATTATTTAAGCAGATTCAAAGCCATGGGTGTAAAGATCCTTCTGGATGATTTCGGAAGCGGTATGTCTTCTTTGTCTACGCTTGAGAATTTCGCTTTTGATATAGTCAAGCTTGATATGGGATTTGTGCGTAAGATCGGTATGCAGAAAAAGGCGGAGATCATTATAAGCTCGGTTGTTGAATTGTCTCATTCGCTTGGTGCCACGGTCACTGCAGAGGGTGTTGAGACTGAAGAACAGCTTAAGTTTTTGCGAAGTGTAGGCTGTGACATGATACAGGGTTATTACTTCTTTAAGCCTGTACCCGAAGAGGAGTTTGGAAAGATTTTGGATTAAGCTTTAAGCCTGTGATATATGGCGTATGGTGTACTTGCATATGGGGTTGCCCATCGAAGAGAAGCGCTCCTCGTATTCTGTCATTATATTGCCTTCATTAAGTTTATCATCATGATGGAGATCATAGGTGTAAGATACCATCTCAAAATGGCTGTCCTTAAGCTCTTCCAATGCGAAATCAAAAAGATCCCTGTTATCGGTCTTGAATTCTATGATTCCGTCATCCGCAAGAATACCATGGAATCTGTCCAGGAACTGCCTTGAAGGAAGTCTTCTTTTGGCATGTCTGTCCTTGGGCCATGGATCTGAAAAATTAAGGTATATCTTATCAACTTCCCCCGGAGCAAATACATCCTCTATAAAAGCGGCGTCAAGCAGCATGAAACGCAGATTGGGAATATCTTCTTCTTCGAGTTTCTGTACGGCGCGAAGAAGCACGCTTGAGTGATTTTCTATGCCTATATAGGTTATATCCGGATGAAGCTTTGCAAGGGTGGTTATGAATCTTCCTTTGCCGGTTCCAACCTCAATATGCAGCGGATGACTGTGCTTCCCACGCATATTCTGCATATCCTGTATAACGAATCTGTTTGCGGCTATCATGTCTTCCGCACCTTTTATATGTCGTAATCTCATTCATATCCTCCAAAAAATGAGCAAATATATGATTTGCCTGACGCATTATATCACAGTTTTCGGATAATCGCCATATTGACTAATTAACGTCAGACGAATAAAATTAGTAAAGAAATAGTACGTGTATTATGTGTTTTTTGTATACAGTATTTCGGATTGGAGATCACCATGGCAGGAGAGATTAAGACAATAGGTGTGCTTACCAGCGGCGGCGATGCGCCGGGTATGAATGCGGCCATACGTGCAGTTGTACGTAAGGCGATCGATCGCGGAGTTAAGGTTAAGGGGATCAAGAAGGGATACATGGGACTTCTCAATGAGGAGATCGTGGATATGGATTCACACAGTGTATCCGACATCATACAGCGCGGTGGTACCATACTCGGTACGGCCAGATGCAAGGAGTTTACTACAGAGGAAGGCCAGAAGGAAGGTGCGGATATATGCCGTAAGCATGGCATAGACGGAGTGGTCGTAATCGGTGGTGACGGATCATACAGAGGTGCTCAGGCATTATCCAAGCAGGGTATCAATACAATAGGTATTCCCGGCACTATCGATCTTGACATCTCCTGTACTGAATATACCATAGGATTTGATACAGCCGTCAATACGGCGATGGAAGCCATAGATAAGGTTAGGGATACGTCTTCTTCTCATGAGAGATGCTCCATTATAGAGGTTATGGGACGTAATGCAGGTTATATTGCTTTGTGGTGCGGTGTGGCCAATGGAGCTGAAGATATCCTTCTGCCCGAGAAGTATGACTTTAATGAGCAGCAGATCATAAATAATATCATCAATAACCGTAAGAAGGGTAAGACACATCACCTCATCATCAATGCGGAAGGTATAGGTCATTCTACTTCTATGGCCAGACGTATAGAAGCTGCTACCGGAATAGAGACCAGAGCGACCATACTCGGATACATGCAGCGAGGAGGAAGTCCTACATGTAAGGACAGATATTATGCGTCTATCATGGGTGCATATGCATCTGATATCTTATGTGACGGCAAGACCAACAGGGTAGTCGCTCTCAGGCATGGTGAATTCGTTGATTATGATATAGATGAAGCACTGGCTATGCAGAAGGACATACCCGAGTATGAGTATGAGGTCAGCAGGGTACTTTCATCATCGGCACCCAGCGGTTTATGATATGTTGACTAATGCGAAGATAAAAGAGATCAATAAGCTTACAGACAGGTCCAGGACTCGAAGAGAGACGGGCCTGTTTGTGATAGAGGGGACTAAGATGTTTTTGGAGACACCGCTTGAGTGGATTGAGAACATCTATGTCACAAAATCGTTTTTGGAAGATATAGACAGGGCATTAAGCGAAGGCACTGACAGTATGCTTAGGGCCTCGCAGATCATAGAATGGATGGACTATGACATTGTTACCGATGAGCAGATGTCCAAGATATCGGATACCAAGACACCTCAGGGAGTTCTGTGCGTGTTAAGACAGCCGAATTATGACATTGACGTCATAATTAAGCACTGGCATAAGAAGAACAGACCGGGACTTATAGTCATGCTTGAAGATATTCAGGATCCGGGTAACCTTGGGACTATTATGCGTACTGCTGAAGGGGCAGGTGCGGATGGTGTTATCCTGAGTTCCGGTTGTGTGGATATCTTCAATCCCAAGACTATACGTTCGACCATGGGTTCTGTCTACAGGGTTCCTTTTGTTATTGCAGATGATCTGAAGTCTGTTATCGATGAGATCAAAAAAGAAGGATTTACGATATATGCCGCTCATCTTAAAGGTGAGAGAATGTACTCTGAAGAAGAGTATTCCGACGCTGCATTCCTTATAGGCAACGAAGGCAACGGCTTAAGTGATGAGATCGCATCCTGTGCGGACAGACTGATAAAGATCCCCATGGAAGGAAGCTTGGAGAGCCTTAATGCATCTGTTGCAGCATCGATCCTTATGTATGATCATTATGTAAGAACAGCACACTGATTTGACAATTCTGTCGTTATTTGTTAAGATTTCTTAACCAGCCGCTTTTTTGGTTGGATATTTCCGGGAAAAAGTGCATAACTGAGTATTGGAGATTACTATGAGTAGAAGGAGCAAGAGGCTTCTTCGCAGTCTGACCGGAGCGCTTATGGGTATAACAGCTATCGGTCTGGTCAGAACTAATGCCGTGATGGCAGCCACTGCCAGATATTCATTATCTGAGTATAATATTGGCGCTGCCAAAGTCTTAGACTCACTTGACAGGTCGGTGGATATTGATACCGGGACGTCGGATGATACATCAGTGAGTGAGGACAGCGATGATCCGGATTCCAGAAAGTCCGATCTCGTCATGGCCAATGTTCAACAGTCATTGAACGTACGCGAGGAGCCAAATGATGAGTCCGCCAAGGTCGGTCTGTTATATGCCGATTGTGGTGGTACGATTCTGGATACTGACGGAGATTGGACGAAGATTCAGTCCGGGAATTTAATAGGGTGGTGCAATAACAAATATCTTCTCTTTGATGATGAAGCAGAAGAACTTGCCAAAGAAGTAGGTGTTACGTTGGCAAGGGTAGAGGCAGATGCGCTCAGGGTTCGCCAAGAGGCATCCGAAGAAGCCGGCATCTGGGGACTTGTCGGAAAAGGAGAGATGATAGAAGTTATTCTTGAGCACACGAATGATGATTGGGTCGCCATAGAATATGAAGGTGAAGAGGGCTTTTTATCCAAGGATTACCTCGACATTCAATTCTCGGTTGACTCGGGCGAGACCTACGAAGAGATGAAAGAGAGGGCTCGCAAGGAAAAGGAAGAGAAAGCCAAGATGATAAGAGATCTCGGCCCTGTGGCTGTAGGAGCTACGGATGAGACTCTCTTGGGAGCTTTGGTATATTGTGAAGCCGGCAATCAGCCGTATGAAGGTAAGCTTGCGGTGGCAGCGGTCGTAATGAACCGTGTGCGAAGCGGGGCATATCCCAATACAGTGTCCGGCGTGATATATGCATCAGGTCAGTTTGCACCGGCCATGAGCGGCAAGGTATATCTGCAGTTGCAGAAGGGCGTGCCGGACAGTTGTTTACAGGCAGCGCAGGCAGCAATAAACGGACAGACCAATGTAGGAACTGCCACACACTTCAGGAGATGGACCGGACAGGACGGAATAGTAATAGGTGCGCATGTATTCTATTAGATGATCTCCGGTGATACGGACTTGTGGAATCAGCATAAATATTGTATTATTTAGGGGTGAGTGATCCTGATATCACTCACCTTTTGATTTTAAGAACATAAGCTTCTTATGGAGGTAATTATGAATCTAAAAGGACGACATTTTTTGAAACTGCTCGACTATACACCGGAAGAGATAGAATATCTTGTGGAACTGGCGGCAGATCTTAAGTTTATGAAGAAGAAGGGCGTGCTCGTGGATAAGCTTCGCGGGAAGAACATAGCTCTGATATTTGAAAAGACGAGCACACGTACCAGATGCTCTTTTGAAGTAGCTGCACATGATCTCGGTATGGGTACGACCTATCTTGATCCCAAGAGTTCACAGATAGGCAAGAAGGAGAGCATAGCGGATACGGCAAGAGTACTTGGCGGTATGTTTGACGGAATAGAGTACAGAGGCTTCGGACAGGAGATCGTGGAGGAACTGGCCAAGTATGCGGGTGTGCCTGTATGGAACGGTCTGACCAATGAGTTCCATCCCACACAGATGATAGCCGATCTTCTTACGATCAAAGAAGAACTCGGACATATACGTGGAGTCAAAGTGGTATATATGGGTGATGCCAGATACAATATGGCCAATTCATGGATGGTGACCTGTGCCAAGATGGGCATGCATCTGACATTATGTTCCAATAAGGCATATTTCCCTGATGAGAAGCTTACCGCAACATGCAGGGATATAGCTGCACAGACCGGTGGCAGCATCACACTTACCGATGATCCGATCGAGGGCACCAAGGACAAAGATGTGGTATATACTGATGTCTGGGTATCCATGGGTGAGCCGGATGAGGCATGGGAGGAACGTATCAGAGACCTTTCGCCTTATCAGGTCAATGCGGATGTTATGAAAAGGGCAGGAAAGGATGCGATATTCATGCACTGTCTTCCTGCATTCCACGATCTTAAGACTGAGATCGGTAAGGAAAAAGGTGAGCAATTCGGATTTACGGAACTCGAAGTTACAGATGAGGTATTCGAATCATCACAATCTGTAGTGTTTAAAGAAGCCGAGAACCGCATGCATACGATCAAAGCGATCATGGCTGCTACGATGGGTGCTTTTTGATATTTGAGATGAACACGAAACACGAACTGCGCTGCAATACGAATTATATAGGAAGACAGTATGTCTGGCTTAAAGATACCGATTCAACCAACGAAGTCATCAAGAGACTGCTTAAGGATGAGGCGACCATAGAGAGTATAAGACATGATCTTAGAGAACTCATAGAAGGAGACCCTGCAGACGGACTGGTAGTCATATCCGAGCATCAGACTGCGGGTAATGGCAGAA
>JAEEGL014630663.1_pt1 | contig 21622 bp, 17 predicted proteins | sample 9134231 | NCBI WGS metagenome assembly JAEEGL01 (sample SAMN16246548, study PRJNA631951) | gut metagenome | biome: gut microbiome; feature: rumen; material: fiber-attached | host: Bos | place: Iran: Karaj | collected 2018-10
TCGTTATCAACAATCAGGTTGGTCTTCACGCCAGACCGGCGACTTTCTTCATTCAGAAGGCGAATGAGTTCAAGAGCAGCATCTGGGTCGAGAAAGAAGAGAGACGCGTGAACGCCAAGAGCCTGCTGGGTGTTCTTTCCCTTGGTATCGTGAAGGGTACCGCGGTCACCATCATCGCGGACGGTGCCGATGAGGAGGAAGCCATCGCGACGCTTTCGGAGCTTATTGACTCCGATTTCTCCGAGTAATCTCAGATAGAATGAAAACAAGGGTGTGCAGTTTCGGCACACCCTTCTTTCATACCGGGGACTTGACACCGAATGAAAAAAGAAAACCTTGCCATGCTGGAGATGCTGATCTGCGCAGCGTTGTGGAGCATCGCCGGCATCTTTATGAAACAGCTCCCCTGGAACGGCTTCGCCGTTGCCGGACTGCGCAGCCTGATTGCCGGCCTGACGATCGCGGCCTATATGTGCCTGACGGGGAAGCCCTTCGTGCTTAACCGACGCTCGCTGATCGCCGGTGTCCTGACGGGTACCGTCTATATCTGCTTCAGCCTGGCCAACAAACTCACGACCGCAGCCAGCGCGATCGTTCTGCAGTTCACCTCGCCGATCTTCATCGTGTTGCTCTCCGCGCTCCTGTTTCACAAACGGCCGCGCCGCGCGGATATGATTGCCGTCTTGCTGACGCTCTTCGGCATTGCGCTGTTCTTTTTTGATCGGCTCACACCGGGCAATCTGCTGGGAAACGGCGTTGCGATCCTGTCCGGCCTGTTCATGGCCGGCATGTATGTGAGCGTCGGGAATTTACCGGGTGAAGAACGCTTCAGTGCCATTCTGATCGGTCAGTGCTTCACGTTCCTTATGGGCCTGCCCGCCTGTGTGCTGACACGACCGGCCCTGACCGGCGTGACGATCCTGTGCATTCTGATCCTGGGCGTTTTCCAACTCGGCATTTCGTACATACTGTTTGCGAAGGCCTCGCTGAATTGTCCGCCGCTGGCCTGCTCGCTTCTGGCGGCGCTGGAGCCGCTGCTGAATCCGATCTGGGTCCTGCTTTTCAATGGAGAAAAGCCCGGGCCCTACGCGCTTGCCGGCGGGCTGATCGTAGTCGTGACCATAACACTGTGGTGTATTTTCGGCAAAGAAAAGGAGCCGCGGGATGCTTGACAGTCTTCAGGAAAAAGCGAATAACCTGCCGCAGCTGCCCGGCGTGTATATCATGCTCAATGAGCAAAATGAGGTCATATACGTCGGTAAAGCGAAGAAGCTGAAGAATCGGGTCAGCAGCTATTTCCACGGAGAGCATCTGCCCAAGGTGGCGGCAATGGTCGAGAAGGTCCGCGACTTTCACGTCATCGTGGCCGGGAGCGAGTTGGAGGCGCTTGTCCTGGAGAACTCGCTCATCAAACGGCATAAGCCGCACTATAACATCCTCCTGAAGGACGACAAGGGTTACCCCTTTATCCGTATGGACGTAAAGAGCGAATACCCGGTCATGAGCCTGTCCGGCCGCTCCGGAAAGGACGGCGCACGGTATTTCGGCCCCTACGGAGGGCGCTATCAGACGCGCGAGATCATCCAGACGATCCGGAAGGCTTTGCTCCTGCCGGACTGCGCGCGCAAATTCCCGCGGGATATCGGCAAGGACCGGCCCTGCCTGAATTATCACATGGGCACCTGTCTCGGCTGGTGTCTTGCGGACAGCGATGCGGAAGAGTACCGCCGCCGTATGCATCAGGCGGAGCTTATCCTGGACGGCAGGAGCGCGGAGCTGATCGAGACCATACGCGGACAGATGGAACAGGCGGCGGAGGAGCTGCGTTTTGAACGCGCGGCGGAGCTGCGCGATCAGCTGCGTGCCGTTGAAGCACTGGCAAACAAGCAGCGCGTGATCTCGACCGCATTTGCGGACACGGATGCGATCGGCTTCTGCCGCGGGGCGAAGAGCTGTTTTACCGTGCTGCATTTTGTGGATGGGGATCTTGCGGGCAAGGATGTCGAGATGCTGGAGGAACCGCTCGAGGAGGACGCGGAGGCGATCTCCGGTCTGGTGCGGCAGTATTATACCGCCCATCGCGGCGGCTGGCCGAAATCGATCCTGCTGCCCTGTGAGATCGAGGATGCTCCGGAGTTGGAGGAACTGCTCAGCGAAACGGCGGGGCGCCGATTGTATATCGAGGTGCCGAAGCGCGGTGAACGCATGCGGCTCATCGAGAGCGCGTCGCTGAACGCCCGGGAGGAGATCCAGAGGCGAACGACTGTCGAGCAGCGGCGCTCCAAAACCCTGGAGTGGCTTCAGAGAGCGCTCGGACTGGAAGTCTTTCCGCACCGTATCGAGGCCTTCGACATCTCGAACCTCGGCGACTCCGGCATTGTGGCGGCTATGACGGTACATGTGGACGGAAAGCCGCTCAAGCGTGATTATCGCAAGTTCCGCATTCGGGATCTGGACGTTCAGGATGACTATGCCAGCATGTATCAGGCGATTTCCCGCCGCTTTACGCACTATCTCGACGGCGACGAAAAGTTTGCTCCGCTGCCGGACCTTCTGCTGATCGACGGAGGGGAAACGCATGCCGCGACGGCGGTTGCCGCCCAGCGGGAGCTGGGGATATCGGTGCCCACCTTCGGCATGGTGAAGGACGACCGGCATCGGACGCGTGCGCTGATCACACCGGACGGACGGGAGATCGGCATCGGCGGGAACCAGGCTGTCTTCTCACTCATCGGCGGCATTCAGGAGGAGACGCATCGTACCGCTATTTCGTATCAGCGCAGACTGCGCGAGGAGAGCTACCGTTCCGCGCTGGAAAAGATACCGGGCGTAGGACCGAGGCGGCGGAGCGAGCTGCTGAAAGCCTTTAAGTCGATCCGTGCGATCCGCGCCGCGAGTCTCGAGGAACTGCGGCTGATCGTGCCGAAAAACACCGCACACGCCGTATACGCATATTTCCATCCGGAGGGGGGAGCAGCATGCGCGTCATCACCGGATCCGCCCGGGGAAGAAAACTGAAATCTCCCGAAAATCGGGACATCCGTCCGACGACCGACAATGTCAAGGAATCGCTGTTCAACATCCTGCAGTTTGATATCGAGGGACGCCGTGTGCTCGATCTCTTTGCCGGCACGGGTCAGCTCGGCATCGAATGTCTCAGCCGCGGCGCGGCGGAAGCGACTTTTGTCGACAGGGACAAGGAAGCTGTCCGGATCGTGCGGGACAATCTCAAAAGCTGCGGTTTGACGGCGCAGGTTTGGCAGGAGGATGCCCTGCAGTTTCTGGAGAGAGGGCAGAAATATGACTTGGTTTTTGTGGATCCGCCCTATGATTCCGGCCTCTATGAACCTGTGCTGGAGAAAATCAATCAGGTTGACATATTGTCGGATGGTGGTATAATAATATGCGAGGCACGCAGGGAAAGAGAGCTTCCCGAGATGTCCGCCCCGTATTTTAAGAGCAGAGAGTACCGCTACGGAAGCGTTAAGCTCTGCTTGTTCAAAAAGGAGCAACAGGGATGAGCATCGCCATCTGTCCGGGCAGCTTCGACCCGATCACGCTCGGCCATTTGAATATCATCCGCCGGACGGCGAAGATCTTTGACCGTGTGATTGTCTGCGTGATGAACAACGCCAACAAACCCAATCCCATGTTCTCAGTGGAGGAGAAGGTGGATATGGTCCGTCGTGCGGTGAGCCGCTATCCCAATGTGACGGTGGACTGTTCCTCCGGCCTTCTGGCGGAATACGCCCGACAGTATGAGGGCGCTGTGATCGTGAAAGGTCTGCGCGCCGCCTCCGATTTCGAATATGAATTCCAGATGAATCTGATCAACAAAAAGATCAATTCCGCTCTGGAAACGATGTTTTTGACCGCAAGCGAAAAATATACCTTCCTGAGTTCGTCCGTCGTCCGGGAGATGGCGGTGTACGGTGCGGATCTCAGCGGGCTCGTGCCCAATGAGATCATAGATGAGATTTATAAAAAAGCGCAGATTTGGAGGGCAAAATGATGGAAAACAACGATGTGATCGAGCTGCTCGATATCCTCTACGGTATGGTTACCGAAGCCTGGGGCGTACCGCTCGGCAACGACAAGTGCATCATTGAGCGCGAAAAAGCCATTGAGATCATCAATGATATCAAAGCAAGCCTCCCGTCCTCCATCGCCGAGTCCAAGCGGCTTGTCGCGGCACGCGACGAGTTCATCGGCAGCGCCAAGCGGGAAGCGGAGGCTCTGCGGAAGAATGCCGAGGAACAGGCCCGTACCATGGTCGAAGAGCAGGAGATCGTTCGGGTCGCCCGTGCGCGCAGTGCGGAACTGATCGCATCTGCCGAGGCGAAGTCCCGGGAACTGCGCAAGGTCGCAAGCGATTACGTGGAAGACATCATGCGTCAGAGCGAGGAGAGCATCGGCAGCGCGTTGGCGACGATCCAGTCTGCCCATCGCAGTTTTCGGTCCATCAGCACATCGACGGCCGAGGAAAGCGCGGAAGCGGTCAAAGAAGAATAAGAACATACGTGAAAGCATACGCTCATATGCCGGGCAAACCCGACATATGGGCGTTTTTTCTGTTCGGATCGGCAGATGTAGAACGGCTTAATACGTTCAAAAAAAAGACAAAATACGTCAAAAAGTTTCCCTTGCTTTTTCAAAATGGCTCCCCTATAATGGTGTTACGATGTGGTGGAAAGTGGTGGAAAGTGGCGGTTCTATCCACTTGCTTGGGGGTCAAGAACATGACGGGCGAATATCAGCATACGCTGGACAACAAGGGGAGAATTTTCATTCCGGCCAAACTACGGGATGAGCTTGGCGAGGTTTTTTTTGTTACGCTGTCCATGGACCGGTGCCTGTGCGCCTACAGCAGCGACAACTGGAACAGTCTGTCCGAAAAGGTCAGCGCCATGCCTTATATCAAGCAGCGAAAGATGCGCCCGCTGTTCGCTCACGCCGCCCGCTGTGAGCTGGACGGTCAGGGAAGGGTGCTCCTGCCCATGACGCTGCGGGAATATGCGGGGCTGACCAAAAATGTCACGGTGATCGGCTGCAACAATCACGCGGAGCTTTGGGACACCGACACGTGGAAAGCCGTGTATGAGGAAGAGAGCAAGCCGGAGAACATCGCCGCCGTGATGGAGGAGCTGGAATTCTGAATGGACGAACCTAAGCATGTTTCCGTACTCCTGCAGGAATGCCTGGACAACCTGAATATCCGACCGGACGGAGTCTATGTGGACGGAACGCTCGGCCTGGGCGGACACTCCTTTGAGATCGCTTCCCGCCTTACGACGGGGCGGCTCATCGGGATTGACCGGGATGAGACGGCGATCGAGCGCGCCGGCAAAAGACTGGCCCGTTTCGGCGATCATGTCACACTGGTCCACGGCAACTTCAGCGACACGGCGCAGATCCTGGATTCGCTCGGGATCGAAGCGGCCGACGGGATGTTGTTTGATCTCGGTGTGTCCTCTCCTCAGCTGGACGAGGCGCAGAGAGGCTTCTCCTATCGGGCAGAAGCCCCGCTGGACATGCGTATGGACGCGTCCGGGGGCTTGACGGCATACGAGGTCGTCAACACCTGGGACGAGGATAAGCTGAACCGCATCCTGTGGGATTACGGGGAGGAACGGTATGCGCGCCGCATCACGGCGGCGATCCTCTCGGCCAGGTCCATGAAGCCGATCGCATCGACGCAGGAGCTCGTGGAGATCATCAAGAGCGCGATGCCGGCTGCCGCGCTGCGGGAAAAACAGCACCCCGCAAAGCGCAGCTTTCAGGCGATCCGCATCGCCGTGAACGATGAGCTCGGCGCGATCTCCGCCATGATGGATACGGCTCCGGATAAACTCCGCCCCGGCGGGAGACTGTGCGTGATCAGCTTTCACTCGCTGGAGGACCGCATCGTGAAAAACGGGATCGCCGCGAGGGAGAACGGCTGTACCTGCCCGCGCGAGGCGCCGATCTGCACCTGCGGCTTTGTGCGTACGCTCCGAAGCGTGAGCCGAAAACCGATTCTTCCGAGCGAAGAAGAAAAAGAGAACAATCCCCGCTCCCGCAGCGCGAAGCTTCGCGTAGCGGAGAGAGTGTGACGCCGTGGGGAAACTAAACGAAAGCTTGTTCCGCGCGATCTGTCTCGCCTTTTCGGCGATCATGCTCGTGCTTTTCCTGGTCTCGACGATCGATATTGCCGCCGAGCGTGACAAACGCGGCCGACTGGCCCGCGAGGTGCGTGAGCTCGAAGACGGCAACGAGCGGCTGCTGGCACAGGTTCAAAACAGCTTCACTCCCGAGGAAATCGAGCGCTATGCCCGGGAACGCCTTGGGATGCAGCAGGCCGGACCCGGACAGATCGTGTATCTGAGATCGAGCGGATAACGGTATATCGTTTTATGCTCCCGCATATAGTACTTTGAAAACTATATGCGGGAGTATATCATGAAACATAACGGATCGGTTCCGGGTCCGGACCGTCAAATGCTCCGACGGACCGTTTTTCTCGCCCTTATGCTGGGCGTCGCCGCGTTTGCGCTGCTTCTCGCCAGACTGTATTTCCTGCAGATCGTGGAACACGAACGCTATGAGGACCTGGCGATCCGGCAGCAGCTGCGGGAAGCTCCGACGTCCGCAGCGCGCGGTACGATCTTCGATCGCTGCGGAAATGCTCTGGCGGTCAGCGCCTCCGTGGACAACGTCTATCTCAGTCCCGCGGAGATCGAGCTGTACGGGGAGGATACGGAGCTCATCGCATTGGAGCTTGGCCGCATTCTGGAGCTCGATCCGTCTGAGATCCGGGTAAAAGCGGAACAGACCGGGTCCTGGTATGTGACCGTAGCCAGGAAGATCGAGCGCGAAAAAGCGGATGAGATACGCGCTTTCAAGGAACGCTGCGGCCTGCGCGGCGTTCGTCTCGAAACGGACACGAAACGGTATTATCCCAACTCCGGCCTGGCCTGCCATGTCATAGGTTTTGTCGGGACGGACAACTACGGCCTGGAGGGGATCGAGGCTCGCTACGACAGCGCGCTCTCCGGAACGGCGGGGAGGACCGTGCGGACTACCAACGCCTTCGGTACGGACCTTCTCCTGAACGGCTTTGAGGCATACGAACCCGGCGAGGATGGTTACGATGTCGTGACGACGCTCGACAGCACCGTCCAGTTTTTTGTGGAAAAGCATCTCAAGCAGGCGGTCGCGGACTACGATATCCGAAACGGAGCCGGCGCGATCGCGATGGATGTAAACACGGGTGCCATCCTCGCGATGGCATCGCTTGACGGATACGACCTGAACCATTTCCTCGAGGTCGGCCCGGAAGCGGAAGCACGGATCGCAGAGGCGGAGAACGGAGAGGAGGCGGCTCGGCTCCGGCGCGAGGCGCAGAGCAGTCAGTGGCGGAACAAGGCGCTCTCCGATACCTATGAGCCCGGTTCGACATTCAAGATCATCACGCTCTCCATGGCGCTCGAAGAAGGCGTCGTCGGTTTGAACGACAGCTTTTACTGCGGGGGAAGCGTCAGCGTGATCGGACGGACACAGCCGATCCGATGCTGGAAAACGGGCGGACACGGCTCTCAGAATCTGACGCAGGCCGTGCAGCACTCCTGCAATGCCGCCTTCGTCAACATCGGACTCCGCGTCGGGGCGGAGACCTTTTATCGGTACTGTGAAGCCTTCGGCTTTCTGAACAGAACGGGAGATCCGGACGAGAACCTGAGCGCCGTGACCGGCATCGATCTGGCGGGTGAGAGCGGCAGCATCTGGTGGAGTGAAAACACCTTCTGTTCTCCGAGGAATCAGTCTCAGCTTGCGGCCGCCTCCTTCGGCCAGACCTTCACGATTACTCCCCTGCAGTTGATCACGGCCGTAAGCGCCTGCGTGAACGGAGGGCGGCTCATGCAGCCTTTCGTCGTCAGTGCGCTGCGAAACCCGGACGGGAGCCTGGCCTATCAAAGGGAGCCCACGGTGGTCCGACAGGTCATCAGCGCGCAGACAAGCGCCGCAGTACGACAGATACTCGAAAAGGTCGTCGGAGACCCGAAAGACGGGACCGGACGGAATGCGGCCGTATCCGGCTATCGCATCGGCGGCAAGACGGGGACCAGCGAGAAGGTAAGTCTGGAGGCACAGACGGGGGAAAAGGAATACATCGTCTCTTTCCTCGGCTTCGCGCCGGCCGACGATCCGCGCATTGCCCTGCTTGTCTTTCTGGATACGCCGTCCAGCGAATCCGGCGTTTATATCAGCGGCGGACAGATGGCCGCGCCGGTCGTCGGCGCCATGCTGGCCGATATCCTCCCGTATCTCGGCGTGGAAGCGGAAACCGCGTCGAAGAACGGCTGGCGGCAGGATGTTCAGATGCCGCCGGTAGAGGGCCTGTCCCTGCAGGAAGCCGGAAACGCACTGAAGCAAGCCGGACTCCGTTTCCGGACCATTGGGGACGGCAATACTGTCACGGCACAGCTCCCGGCGCCCGGAATCCTACTTGCAGACGACACCGAAGTTATAGTATACTTGGGAGCGGAGCCGTCGCCTGACTGGGAGACGGTGCCGGACCTGAGCGGGATGCGCTATGAGGACGCCCGCGATACGCTGAGTTATTACGGGCTCTATATTCAGACAAACAGCCCCGTATTCGCTGACGGAAGTCAGCGCGTAGGAGCCCAGAGCGCGGCGCCCGGATCACAGCGCAGACACGGAGACGTGATCCAGGTCACCTTGATCAGCGGGGACGATTCTCTGCTGGGGAAGTACTGAGGTTGAGAATGAAACTGAGAGATGTTGTCCGGGACCTGAATATCCTGAATTGTACTGCCGACCCGGAGGCGGAGATAACAGGGGTCTGCTACGATTCCCGCGCGGTGAAGCCGGGAGATCTGTTCGTTGCGGTGTGCGGCTTTACGGCCGACGGTCATCGTTTTATTCCCGCAGCGCTCGAAAAAGGGGCGTCCGCCGTGCTCTGTGAGAGGCTCCCCGGACAGCCCGGACCCTATGTGCATGTCGCGGACAGCCGTCTCGGTCTCGCGCTCGCGAGCGGCGCCTTCTACGGGTATCCGTCCCGCCGTATGACGATGATCGGCATCACCGGCACCAGCGGCAAAACGACCTCCAGTTATCTGCTCAAGCATCTTCTCGAAACCGGGCTGGGCGCCAAGGTCGGCCTGATCGGTACCAACGGGAATATGATCGGGGACGTCTTTCTTCACAGTGAGTATACGACACCGGAGAGCAGCGAGCTTCAGCAGCTGTTTCGCAGCATGGCGGATGAGGGATGCAGTCATGTGGTGATGGAGGTTTCCTCGCACTCTCTGAGACTGGACCGTGTGGCCGGCATCCGGTATCAGGTGGGCATGTACACCAATCTGAGCCAGGATCATCTGGATTTCCATCACGACATGGAGAGCTATGCGGCGGCGAAAAAACTTTTCTTTTCACGCTGTGACGTAATGTGCGTGAACGCGGACGATGCGTGGGCGGAGTATATGTGCCGGGGCGAAAACTGTTCCATCCTTCGCTACGGAGCAGGGGAAGATGCGCAGCTGCGTGCGGAGGATATCCGTTTGAACTCGGACGGCGTCCGGTTTACGGTCTGCCTCGGAGAAGAGAGAGTGGAGACAAGGCTTTCGATCCCGGGCCTGTTCTCGGTCTATAACGCGCTCGGCGTCATCGCCGTGGGCCTCAGCCTCGGTCTGAGCCTGGAGGCCTGCGCAGACGCCATGACAAGCTGCACGGGTGTGAAAGGGCGGCTGGAGCTGCTGCCCACCGACGGAGATTATGAGATCGTGGCCGACTATTGCCACAAGCCCGACGCTCTGGAGAAGGTTCTCAAAACGCTGCGCCCGGGAACTCGCGGACGGTTGATCGTTCTCTTCGGCTGCGGAGGGGACCGGGACCGTCTCAAGCGCCCGATCATGGGACACATCGCCTCCCAGTACGCGGATCTGTGCATCGTCACGAGCGACAATCCCAGGACCGAGGACCCGCAGGAGATCATCAACGAGATCCTCGAAGGGATGCGGGACAGCAGCACGCCGAAACAGGTCATCTGCGATCGAACGGAGGCGATCGCCTGGGCTATTGACAACGTGCGCCCCGGTGATGTAATATTGCTTGCTGGCAAGGGTCACGAGGATTATCAGGTGGTCGGGCACGAGAAGCACCACATGGACGAGCGTGAGATCGTGGCGGCCTGTATGAGAAAAAGAGCTCACGCCTGACGGCGTAGTCTGGAGAAATATATGACGATAAAGCTGATATGCGCCTTTGTCCTGGCTTTTCTGATCTCAAGCGCCTTCGGTAAGTTTCTGGTACCTTGGCTGAAGGACAGAAAAGCCGAGCAGATGGTCAAGGAGATCGGGCCCGATTGGCATAAGACAAAGAACGGCACGCCGACGATGGGCGGGATCATGTTTATCGCGGCGGCGGCGCTCGTATGCCTCACAGTCGGATTCGACAGTATGCTGCATGGCCGCTTCGTACATATCTTTGTGCTGCTTTTTGCGCTTGTCTTTGGCCTGATCGGCTTTCTGGACGACTGGGAGAAAGTGAGGCACAAACAGAATACCGGCCTCTCCGCAAAATCCAAATTCCTCCTGCAGCTTGCGGCGGCTCTTGTTTTTGTGCTGCTGATGCGGCAGACCGGATATCTGCAGCCGAACCTCTACGTTCCCTTCAGCGGTCGGATCATCCATATGCCGGAGTGGCTGTACTTTGTTTTTGCCGCCTTTGTGATCGTCGGAACCGTGAATGCCGTGAACATCACCGACGGCGTCGACGGTCTGGCGACGGGGACCTCGATCCCGGTCTTCCTGTTTTTCGTGGTTTTGACGATGGCGTGGGGCGCGGGATATGCCGAGCTCGGCATCTTCGCCTCTGGCATGGTCGGCGGTCTGCTTGGCTTTTTGCTGTACAATTACAACCCCGCCAAGGTCTTTATGGGAGACACGGGTTCCCTCTTCCTGGGCGGTGCGATCGCGGCGCTTGCTTTTGCCTTCGATATGCCGCTCGTGCTGATCACCCTTGGCATCCTGTTTATCATTGAGACGCTCTCCGACATCATTCAGGTTGGCTATTTCAAGCTCTCCCACGGAAAGCGCGTATTTCGCATGGCGCCCTTCCATCATCATCTGGAGATGGGGGGATGGTTCGGAAAAAAGTGGAAGGAGAAAGAATTGTTCTTCCTCTTTACAGGCATATCGCTGCTCTTTGCGATCATATCCTTTATAGGGGTGTATCAGCGCCGCCTGTGATCGAATGAAAGCCGGGGAGGTGGGAATCATGCGCTACGAAAGCGCCCGCCTTTCCGGCTTTTCCGTACAGTCTGCGGGCAATCGCCGCGGACGGCTGGATATGAACTTCCTGCTGTTGGTGCTTCTGCTGCTTGTGATCGGCGTCGTGATGGTCCTCTCGGCGAGCTTCGCCAGAGCCTACTACGATCCCGGGAAAGTCACAGGCGGGAACGCGGTGTATTATTTTGTCCGTCAGATGATATTCGCCTGCCTCGGCTTTGCCCTGATGCTGCTTGCCTCGCGTCTGCCGATGGAGCTGTACCGCCGCTGGGCATTTCCGTTTCTTGCCCTGGTATTCGTTCTGCTGGCGCTGGTTCCGCTGATCGGCGTAAAGGCGAACGGCTCCAGACGCTGGCTCGGCGTCGGCGGACTGACCGTGCAGCCCTCCGAGCTCGCCAAGCTTGCGGTGATCCTGTCGTTTTCGGTTTTGACCGTGCGTCTGCGCGGAAAGATGAAACAGTTTCGCTACGGCATCCTGCCCTTTGCGGCGATACTCGGCGGGATCGTCGGGCTGCTGGTCCTGGAGCCGCATTTTTCCGCCTCGATCATCATCTTGTCCGTCGGCGCTGGGATGATGTTCCTGGGCGGCGTCTCGATCGTATGGTTTCTTTCCGCCTTTGGGATCGCGGTGGGCGGCCTTGCCGTGCTTCTGACTTTTTTTCCCTATGCTTCGAGCCGCATCAACACATGGCGCGATCCGTTTTCCAGTTCCTCGGACGAGGGGTATCAGATCGTGCAGTCTCTTTATTCGATCGGCTCGGGCGGATTGAGCGGGCTCGGACTTGGCGGGAGCCGTCAGAAATTCCTGTATCTGCCGGAGGAGCACAACGACTTTATCTTCTCCGTTCTCTGTGAGGAGCTCGGATTCATCGGTTCGGCGCTGGTGCTGCTGCTGTTTGCGCTGCTGATCCTGCGCGGCTACTGGATTGCACTGCATTGTCGGGACCGGTTCAGCTTCCTTGTCTGTGCGGGCATTACGACCCTGCTCGCGCTCCAGGTCTTTCTGAATGTGGCGGTCGTGACCAATCTGATCCCCTGTACCGGCATCTCGCTGCCTTTTTTCAGTTATGGGGGAACTGCGCTCCTGATCCAGCTCGGTGAGATGGGGATCATCTTGAGCGCATCAAGGGATCTATTGGAGGAAAGGTGAGAGACAAATGAGGTTTATCCTGACCTGCGGCGGAACAGCAGGCCATATCAATCCGGCTTTGGCGATCGCCGGTCGCCTGCGGGAGCTTATGCCGGACAGTGAGTTCCTCTTCCTCGGCGCAGAAGGCATGATGGAAATGGAGCTGGTCCCGCGGGAAGGCTATGAGATCCGCCCGCTGCATATCACCAATATCAGCCGGGGACGCTCGCTGGAAGCGATCCGACACAATCTCAACACGGTGAAAAACGTCGTCACCTCCGAGCGGGAGGCAAAGCGTATCATCCGGGAGTTCCGGCCCGACGCCGTGATCGGCACGGGCGGATATGTCTGTTATCCCGTGCTGAAGGCCGCCTCCGGGCTCCGTATCCCGACCGCCGTCCACGAGAGCAACGCCGCCCCCGGACTGACGACAAGGCTGCTGACCAAGCATGTCGACAGCATCATGGTGGGCTTTGAGGAGAGCGTCCGGCACTATCCGGACCCGGAGCGCGTGAAGGTCACCGGAACGCCCGTCCGCGGGGAGTTTTCACGCTTTTCTCCTTTCGAGGCCAAGGCGGAACTCGGTGTGCCGGCCGATATGCCGCTTGTCGTCTCGGTCTGGGGTTCTCTCGGCTCCGGCCATATGAATCACATTCTGACCGAGCTGCTCCCGCTGATGGGCCGGCAGCGCGATTTTCGCCTGATCCACTCCGTCGGCAGCCGGGACTATGGAACGATCTCCGCCGAATTGGATAAGCTGGAGATCGCTCCGGCCGAATGCGGCGCGGATGTGCGCGAGTATATCTATGACATGCCGCGCGTCATGGCGGCGGCGGATCTGATCCTCTGCCGCGCCGGAGCATCTACGCTTGCGGAACTGACGTATCTCGGAAAACCGGTCCTCATCGTCCCATCGCCCAACGTGACCGACAACCACCAGGAAAAGAACGCCCGCGTCCTGGAAAAGGCAGGCGGCGCACGCGTTTTTCTCGAGGGCGAGTTCGATGCCGCTTCTCTTCTGAGTGAGATTCGCACGCTCCTTTCTGACCGGGAGGAGCTGCGCCGCATGTCGGAGGCGATGCACGCTCTTTCCGTGACGGATGCGACCGATCGAATCTGCGATCAGATCCTGAGCCTCTGCGGAAAAGAAAAGGATACCCTGCCGCGCGCTTGAGTGCAGCAGGGTATCTCCTTGTTGTTTGCGGTCGTGCTTTCCGCGCATATACACGATCTCGGAAAAAACGGGGATCGGCGCCCGGCAAAACAGATTTCGTTTATGGGACAGGAGCGCACTTGCCCAAACGATTCTATCAACAATACAGTAAATGAGGTGAGAGATATGGAAGAGATACGGCCCGGCCGGTACCGGCACTTCAAGGGAGGGGAGTATCGCGTCCTGTTTATGGCGCGGCATTCCGAGACGGAGGAATGGATGGTAGTCTATCAGGCCCTCTACGGAGAAAGAGGCCTCTGGGTGCGACCAGCCTCCAACTGGTGCGAAGAGGTGGAGCGCGACGGGGTGATTCGGAAACGCTTTCAGTATCTGGGGGAGTGAGCGGAAAAGGATACCGAACAGCCTTTGTGCAGATTGGCAAAATATTGGGCTGTTTCACAAATAATACTTGGAATTGCCCGACAGAGGCTGTATAATATAACCGAACATAGATTAGAAAAGGAGTTCATGCCGCATGGATGCCAAGTATCTGTCTTATATTCCGCGCGACGACGTTTATCTGTTCAATACCGGCAATGCGACGAAAGCCTGGCTTTGCTACGGCTGTGTGTATATTCCCGAGCTCGCGGCGCACCGCTTTGTCGTCTGGGCGCCCAATGCCCGCCGCGTCAGCCTGGTCGGGGAATTCAACGGCTGGAATCCGGATGCGATGCCCATGGAAAAAATGGAGGGCGGGATCTGGGTCATTTTTGTAGAGGGCCTGCGGGACAGCCTCTGCTACAAATATTGTGTGGACGGTGCGGACGGACGCCGCGTTCTGAAGTCCGATCCTTTTGCCGCCTTCTCCCAGAACGGGGTCCAGACCGCGTCCCTGATCTGGAGCGACCACAGCTTCCCCTGGAGCGACGGCGAGTATCTGCGCCGCCGCGCAGAGCGCAGTTTCATGACCACACCCATGAGCATTTACGAGGTCCATCTCGGCTCCTGGAGGAATCTGGACGGGGGCGTGACCTATCATACGCTGGCCGATTCCCTGGCGGAGTACTGTGTGGACATGGGGTACACGCACGTGGAGCTGATGCCGGTCACCGAGTACCCGTATGACGGCTCCTGGGGCTATCAGGTCACGGGCTACTATACCCCGACCTCACGCTACGGCAATCCCGATGACTTCATGTATTTTGTTGACAAGCTCCACAGCGTCGGCATCGGCGTGATCATGGACTGGGTGCCGGCGCACTTCCCGCGGGATGAACACGGCCTGGCGTATTTTGACGGCTCGGCGCAGTTCGAGTGCAAGGAGAGGCGCATGGCGGACCATCCCGAGTGGGGCACGCTGATCTTCGACTATGCGAGCAGCCAGGTCCAGAGCTTCCTGGTGTCCTCCGCCTGCAAGTTCTTCGAGGTCTTTCATATCGACGGGATCCGGGTCGACGCGGTGACCTCGATGCTGTATCTGAATTACGGCCGCAGAGAAGGGGAGTTTACGCCGAATGAATACGGCGGCAACACCAACCTCCATGCGCTGAATTTCCTGCGTAAGCTGAACGCCGCGGTGCTGACGAATTATCCCGGAGCCTTGACGATCGCGGAGGAGTCCACGGCTTTCCCGCTGATTACCGCGCCGCCGGACATGGGAGGCGTCGGCTTCTGTCTGAAGTGGGATATGGGCTTTATGCACGACACCATCGATTACATGTCGCTCGATCCCTTCTTCCGCAGCTTCAACCACAGAAAGCTGACCTTCTCCATGATGTATGCCTTTTCGGAGAACTATGTGCTGGCCTACTCCCACGATGAAGTCGTGCACGGCAAATGCTCGATGATCAACAAAATGAGCGGGGACTATGAGCAGAAATTCGCCTCGCTCCGCACGCTTTACGGATATCAGTTCGGACATCCCGGCAAGAAGCTGACCTTCATGGGCAGCGAGTTCGGACAGTTTATCGAGTGGAACTGGCAGATGCAGCTGGACTGGCTGCTGCTGGATTATCCGAAGCATAAGCAGTTGCAGGATTACATGCGCGAGCTCAATCGGCTTTATACATCGAACCCCGCCATGTATGCGGTGGATCGCTCCTGGGACGGCTTCCAGTGGCTGAATGTGGATGACTCCGGCCGCAGCAGCGTCGCGTTCCTGCGTTCCGCTCCGGAGCAGGACAGCTACGTCGTCGGCATCTGCAATTTCACGCCGGTCTCGTATAAGGATTTCGTGATCGGACTGCCGCACGGCGGGACCCTGAGCCTGATTCTCAACAGTAACGAGGATCGCTTCGGCGGCCGTGGAGACGAACAGAAAAAACTCATTTATGCCCACAAGGGCGGTTTCTGGGGCTGGGATTATTCCGCCACGCTCGATCTTCCCGCCATGTCCGCGCTGTTTTTCCGGTATCGGCCGAGAAAGCCTGCCGGGGAGAAAGCGATGAAAACGGAAGCCAAGCCCACCGGAAAGAGCAGAAAAAAGAAATAAGCAGCCTTTGACGGCATGGAGACCGCAGCCGTCTGCGGGGTGCCGAATCCGATACAGACGGCAGAATGGAGAAGAAATATGAAGAAAGAATTCCGGGATATGCTGAAGGAACGCGGACGCGATGCGCTTCCGAACGTTCTTCTGGTTTCCGCCGAATGTGCGCCGCTATCCAAGACAGGCGGTCTGGCCGATGTGGTCGGGACACTGCCGAAGGCCCTGGCGGGCCTTGGCATCGACGCCCGGGTCATCACCCCGTATCACCGCGTGATCAAAAACAAGTATGCCGATAAGGTGGAGCATATGTTCTACTTTTACGCGCAGCTTGGCTGGCGGCGTGAGTATGTCGGTATCGAAAAGCTCGTCCTGGACGGTGTGACCGTATATCTCGTCGATAACGAGCGCTATTTCGGAGACAGCATCTATCGCGGCGGCGGCGCCGAGCTGGAGCAGTACGCCTTCTTTACCCGTGCTGTGCTGGACGCGATCCCCAATCTGGATTTCGTGCCCGAGGTGATCCACTGCAACGACTGGCATACCGCGATGATCCCGATGCTTGGCAAAACCCAGTATTCCGGCGGTATGCAGGAAAACCTGCGCTATCTTCTCACGATTCACAATATCGCTTTTCAGGGCAAGTGCGGATTTGATCAGATGCAGGATCTGCTTGGCGTGGAGGAGAAGTATTATACGAGCGATTTCGTCGAGCTCAACGGCTGCGCCAACTTCATGAAGGCCGGCTGCGTCTTTGCCGACCGCATCAACACGGTCAGCCCGAGCTACGCCAAAGAGATAATGATGCCCTATTTCGGCGAGGGGCTGGACGGAATCCTGAACGCCCGCGCCTCTCAGTTGAGCGGCATTATCAACGGCATTGACAAGAGTGTGTTCAATCCGGGCTCTGACAGCCGCATCCCGGCCCATTTCGACAAGGGGCACCTGAAGGGGAAAGCCGCCTGCAAGGCCGCGCTGCAGGAGCGCCTCGGCCTGGAGCTGCGCGAGGATGTGCCGCTCTTTGCGATGGTCACGCGCATGACCGAGCAGAAGGGCTTTGATCTGGTCGCCTGTGTGCTGGACGATCTCATGATCCGGGAGGATATGCAGTTTGCTCTTCTCGGTACGGGGGATGAGCGTTTTGAGAACTTTATGCGCGCGGCGGAATATCGGTACAAGGGCAGGCTTTGCTCTTATATCGGCTACAACGAGGATCTGGCGCATCTGATTTACGCCGGTGCGGATTTCTTCCTGATGCCGTCCCGTTTCGAGCCGTGCGGTCTGAGCCAGATGATCGCCATGCGTTACGGTACGATCCCCGTGGTGCGCGAGACCGGCGGCCTCCGCGATACGGTGCGCCCCTATAACCAGTACAGCGGGGAAGGCAACGGCTTTTCCTTCGCCAACTTTGACGCCTGGGAGATGCGGGACGCCGTGGGTAAGGCTCTCGGCTGCTATAAAAACGAGACCGTGATGAAGAGCCTGATCCGCAGCGCCATGGAGGCCGATTTCGGATTTGAGCTTTCTGCTCAGGAGTACGCGAGACTGTATATATGGATGCTGTAAAAGAGAGCCTGTATCAGGTCTTCTTCGGCGGCAGCTATCGGGAATGCTGGGACAGAGACTATACGCTCTCCATCGCATATGAGGGACGGCGCGCGGTCATGGCCCGCAGAAAAAATGAGGTCTGGGTCCCCGTGGACGGAGATGCGAAACTGTGTGAGCTGCTCCGCTCTCCGGAGTGCCCTGCGCTGACCCGGCAGTATTTTCAGGCCGCGGCTTCCATCTCTGCCGCGGCCGAGCTTTGCAGACGACGCGGCCTGCCTCTCGATCGTATCTGGGAGTTTTATCACGAGAGTGAGAATCCCCTGGCCGCGCCGGAGCTGATGCGCCTGCTGATGGACGACGGCCGTCTGACGATGAACGACGCGTATCAGGTCACGGCGCGCTGCTGCGAGAATCTGGCCTGCTTCGGCGCGGAGGTCGGACAGGTCTATCCGCTTCAGCCGCGCACGGCGCATGTCATCAGCCTGCTTCGCGGATACTGGACCAGCGTGCTGGCGGTCGAACACAATGCTCAGGATCCTGTCTACCGCAACCCGGTCGGTGCAGTGACGGAGGGGACACGGGTGCAGTTCAGCCTTCGGAAGCTGGGCGGACGCGCTGAGAAGGCGACGCTGATCCTGATGGGGGATGAACTGTACCGCGAGTACCCGATGGCGGAGATCGGCGATCGCTTCACCGTCGGCATCAAGCTTCCGGACAAGGCCTGTGCCCTCTGGTATTATTTCCAGATCGAGACGTCCACCGGTTCGCATTGGTTCTGCGCGGACGAGAGCGGGCTGCGCGGCAAGCTCTGCGGGTATGAGGCAAGTGGCTTTCGCCTGACCGTCTACAGGAAGGACTTTGAGACGCCTGCATGGTTCCGCGGGCGCGTGATGTATCAGATCTTTCCGGACCGCTTTGCATTCAGCCGGGACGGTACGGCGGAAAAGGGGATCGCCTATCACCGGAGCCTCGGTCAGACCCCGGAGCTGCACGCCTCTCTGGACGAGCCGGTGCGGTATAAGGCGCGTCCCTTTGAAAAAGACTACAGTCCGGACGACTTCTACGGCGGCACGCTGAAGGGGATCGAGGAAAAGCTCGACTATCTGCATGAGCTGGGCGTCGGCGTACTGTATCTCAACCCCATTGTGGAAGCCCGTTCCAATCACCGCTATGACGCCTCCGACTATCGGAATGTCGATCCGATCCTCGGGACGAACGAGGACCTGATCCGCCTTTGCAGGAAAGCGGAAGAGCGAGGGATCCGTATCCTGCTGGACGGGGTTTTCTCCCACACCGGTGCCGACAGCCTCTATTTCAACCGATATGGCAGTTATCCCGGCAAAGGCGCGTGGCAGGGAAGGGAATCCCCCTATTTTTCCTGGTATGATTTTCGTGTGTTTCCCGGAGAGTATCGATGCTGGTGGGGGTTTAAGGATCTGCCAGAGGTGGATGAGACCAATCCGAAGTGGCAGAATTATGTGATCACAGGTCAAAACAGTGTGGTCAAGACCTGGCTTCGACGAGGCGCAGCCGGCTGGAGACTGGATGTGGCGGACGAACTCCCGGACGATGTCCTGGCGCTGATCCGCAGAGAATCCAAAGCGGAGAAGCCCGATGCTCTCATACTCGGCGAAGTATGGGAGGATGCTGTTATCAAGGAGAGTTACGGCGGCCGGCGAAACTATGCGCTGGGCTATTCGCTGGACTCCGTGATGAATTATCCTCTCCGAAAAGCTATCCTGCGATTCGCTCATGGCTGGCTGGACGCCTATTCTCTGCGCGATTTTCTGATCGGCCAGCAGCTGAATTACCCGAAGCCCATGTATTATTCCCTGATGAACCTGCTGGGCTCACACGATGTGGAGCGTCTGCGTACCGCGCTGGCCGCCGACTCGGTCATCAAGGAGATGAGCCGGGAGGAGCAGATCGCCCTGTCTTTCAGTGAGAAAAAACTGGAGCATGCAGTCACGCTGGAAAAGCTCTGTTCCGCCATCCAATTTGCGATTCCGGGGGTTCCGAGCATCTACTACGGCGACGAGCAGGGGATGTGCGGCGTTGGAGACCCCTTCAACCGCCTGCCCTTCAAAGAAGACAGGCAGGACCTGCACGACTGGTATGCCGAGCTTTCCGAGCGCCGAAACCGTGTTGAGGCGCTCACCACAGGCGAGGTCAAATTCATGGCCGCCTCGGACAATGTGCTGCTGATCCTTCGGTGGATCAGCGGGGGAAAGGACGTCTTTGGCCTCCCGGCGGCGGACTCCGCCTGGCTGATCGCGGTGAACCGCGCCAAGAGCGCCGTCGATTTCACGGTCGACTGCAGCGCCGCGGGGCATGGGATGTACCACGGACGGATCGGCCCCGAAACGGCTAGATTTATTGAACTGTAAATCCGGCGTCCCGGCTTTTCGGCCGGGACGCTGCTTTCCGAGGGGCTTTTTTTACAATACGCGGGGAATTGACAGGTGACAAAGACATCCGCGTATGATAAAGTAAATATATCGGATCTTAATTTGTCTGAAATTATCATGCTGTAAGGAGAGGTAACATGGTAACGAATAAAGAAAACCTGTTCAAGCTCGGCAAGAAGATCACCGACCGCATCCCCTACAAGCTCGGACTCCAGAAGATCGACGAAGAGTGTCCTGAGTATTGGGGTTTTGCCAATGTCCTGGACGACGAGATGGTGGAGATCGCGCTGCAGATGAAGATCCGCACACCCTACTCGCTCAAGGATATGGTAAAGCTCACCGGCAAGGAAGAGGAGCACCTCTACGAGAAGCTACAGGAGATGTCCGTCATTGGCCTGCTGGAGTACCACTACGGCGAGAAGTACGACCAGAACATCCCCCATACGCGGGAGAACCGCCTCTATTACCTGTCTTTCTATGTACCCGGCTCGGCGGAGATGCTGAATATGCACCCCACGCTCGCTGAAACGAATCCTGAGGTCACGCGCTTTTTCGAACGGATGACTTTCCTGCCGCTCGAGAAGGTCACGCCGATGGTGCCTCCCGGCGGCGCCGGCATCGGCATGCACGTTATCCCGGTCGAGAAGGCGATCCCGGCGGAGAGCCAGTCGCTCAGCATTGAGCATATCTCCCATTGGCTCGAGAAATACGACGGCCATATCGGTGTCGGTGTCTGCTCCTGCCGCCGTTCCGAGACCACGAACGGCCGCGGCTCGGGCGACATTAAAGCCGACTGGTGCGTCGGCGTCGGCGAGTTCGCCGATTATCTGGCCGAGACCGGAAAGGGACATTGGATCACCAAGGAGGAAGCGCTCGCGATCTTCCAGCGCGCCGAGGACCTCGGCTATGTGCACCAGGTCACGAACATCGACGGAGAAAACAAGGTCTTCGGCATGTGCAACTGCGCGCCCGGCGTCTGCTATGCCCTGCGCACCTCCCAGCTCTTCAACACGCCCAATATGTCCCGCAGCGCCTATGTCGCGCACGTCGACAAGGAGAAATGCGTGGCCTGCGGCAAATGCGTTGAGGTCTGTCCTGCCGGCGCGGCCCGTCTGGGGCAGAAGCTCTGCACGAAGAACGGACCGATGCAGTATCCCAAGCACGAGCTCCCGGACGATACCGCCTGGGGCCCCGACCATTGGGATATGGACTACAAGAAGACCAACCAGCTCAACTGTTATGACAGCGGCACTTCTCCCTGCAAGACCGCCTGCCCAGCACACATCGCCGTTCAGGGCTACCTGAAGATGGCGGCGCAGGGCCGCTATCTCGACGCGCTCAAGCTCATCAAGCAGGACAACCCCTTCCCGGCCGTCTGCGGTTCGATCTGCAACCGCCGCTGCGAGGAGGCCTGCACCCGCGGCAACGTGGACCGCGCGGTCGCCATCGACGAGGTGAAGAAGTTCGTGGCGGAGCTTGAGCTGAAAGAGGAGAACCGTTATATACCGCCGGTCAAAAACTTCAATCCGGACGTGAATTTCCGTTATCCGGAGAAGATCGCCGTGATCGGCGCGGGCCCCGCCGGCCTCAGCTGCGCGTTCTATCTGGCCAACA
>JAEEGL016853035.1_pt1 | contig 21622 bp, 11 predicted proteins | sample 9134231 | NCBI WGS metagenome assembly JAEEGL01 (sample SAMN16246548, study PRJNA631951) | gut metagenome | biome: gut microbiome; feature: rumen; material: fiber-attached | host: Bos | place: Iran: Karaj | collected 2018-10
TATCATAAGATATATTATTTATTTCTCCCATAGTAAATATAGCCACTGGATATGTAAGTTTAGCACTATTATTGGATACTGCAAACTGATCAGTAATATTAACGCAATCCATAACAACATTAGTATTCATACCTCGAAATAGAAAATCACCAAAATCTAGATTACTAAACTCATCAAGACTTCTATCATTACAATAAACTGTATCTTCAAGCGCATATGTCTTACTACTTAGTTTCATACCAATTATTTCCATAATCAACCGATACTTTAAATGGCACATCTATCTTAACACAAGTTTCCATAGTTTCCCTAACTATTTTTTCTAATTTATCTTTTTCTTCGTTTATTACATCGAATATTAATTCATCATGAACTTGTAATAACATTTTACTTCTTATATTACTATTTTTCATTTTATTAAAAATTTCTACCATTGCTATCTTCATAATATCAGCACTAGTTCCTTGTATAGGTGTATTTAAAGCGATTCTTTCTCCTGACTGTCTTATCATAAAATTCTTATTTTGTAATTCTTCAATAACTCTTTTTCGCCCAAACAAAGTCCTAACATAACCTACTTCATAAGCTTCTTTAACCTTTTGATCCATATAGTTTTTAACCCCTGGATACAACTCATAATATTTATCTATAAACTCTTTAGCTTCCTTAGGACTAATCTCTAAATTTTCTCCCAAACCAAAACCAGATATTCCATAAATAATACCAAATATTACGGCTTTAGCAGTTTTTCTTTGATATGGAGTAACTTCTTCTAAACTAATGCCATTTATATCTGCTGCCACCCTAGTATGTATATCTTCATCATTTAAAAATGCTTGTTGAAGAGTTTTATCTCCACTTATATGCGCCATAACTCTTAATTCCATTTGTGAATAATCGCTACTTAAGAACATATCATATTCTGGTAAGAAAGCTTTTCTTATCTTTTTGCCTTCTTCATCCCTAGTTGGTATATTTTGTAAATTAGGTTCCACAGATGATAATCTTCCTGTTCTAGTAAGATTCTGCTTATATATAGTATGTATTTTACCATCTTCTTTTATATAATTAGCCAAACCTTCTAAATAAGTACTCTTTATTTTTGCTAACCCTCTATATTCCAATATCTTATTGGCTATTGGATAATTATATAATTTATTTAAAATGCTAACATCTGTCTTATATCCCGTTTTAGTCTTCTTTGCAAATGGCAAATTTAACTTTTCGAATAGAATAACTCCTAATTGTTTAGGACTAGCAATGTTAAACTCTTCCCCCGCTTCAGCATATATATCTTGTTCTAATTCTTTTATTCTGCCCTCTAGCTCTTTCTCTTGCTCTATTAGTACTTTTTTATCTACTTTAATACCATCAAATTCCATACTACCTAATACTTCAATTAATGGCATTTCTACCTCTCTATATAGCTTAAGCATTTCTTCTTTTTCTAATTGTTCAATATATTTGCCGTTACTATCATAAATAAATCTACTTTTTTGTACAATAGTTTCCTTCTTAAACCCTTCCTTTAAACTTTGAGCATAAAAAGTAACTTCTGTACCATTATTATTCATCAAAAAAGCTATATCATCTTTCAAATTTATATTTAATAAATATGTAGATATCATAATATCATCTTTAACATTTATTTCTAATCCTTCTCTTTTCAACAAACAGTAATTCTTCTTTTGATCAAAAGTCATTATTTCCTTATCCTTTAACAAAGGAATGATTATTTCTAACATAGTATTATCGACAAAATAATTATTCTTAGAATCACTAATTGCCATTCCAACTACGTCACCATTATGATAATTTTCTTGATCGCATTCAATATAAACACTTATTTTATCTTCCAACTCTTTTAAATCTTCAGCATCTTTTACATATTTATAATCTATTTTATTATCAACCGGCTTACTACCCATAACATTCTTTCTTATATAAGAATAAAATTCCAAATCTTCATATATTTTATTTAACCTTATTAAATCTGGTCCATTATATACACAATCTTCAAGAGTTGCATCAATCGGTACATCTTTAAATATCGTTGCAATTTCTTTAGACTGAAAAGCCACCTCTTTACTCTCAACTAATTTCTCTTTAGTTTTACCCTTTATCTCATCAATATGTTCATAAATATCTTCCAGCGAATCATACTCCGTTAATAGTTTTAAAGCTCCTTTATCTCCTATTCCTTTTACACCAGGAATATTATCAGACGAATCCCCAGCTATAGCTTTATAATCTATAACTCTTATCGGCTCAATACCCCAATCTTCTTTAAATGTCTTGGGATTATATCTAATAAATTCATTTTTTTGTTTCAATAGTTTAATATCTACTTCTTTACTCAATAACTGCAACAAATCCTTATCGGAAGAAATAATAGTACCATTATATTCCGGATCTTCTTCACACTTTTTAGCAAATGTTCCAATTATATCATCAGCTTCATATGGTGCCAATTCGAAATATTTAATACCCCAAGCATCAAGTATTTCTCTTGCAATAGGCATTTGCATTTTTAAATCATCAGGAGTTGCTTGTCTTCCTTCTTTATAAAAATCATATTTTTCTTTTCTAAAATTCTTACCAATATCAAAAGCTACCATTATATATTCTGGTTTTTCTTCCGTTATTATTTTATTCATCATACCTACAAAGCCATATAAAGCATTGGTAGCTAGTCCTTTACTATTTTTCATTACATTACCAGTGTAAGCTGTTGCATAATAACTTCTAAACATTAAGTTATTACCATCAACAAGTATTACTTTTTTCATAACCATCACCACTAAAAATATTTTATCATTAAAAAAAAGGTATTTCTACCTTATATTATTTTAATAACATCATGACTAACGCCAAGCCAACAAAAGCAACTAAAGTCGGAATGCTCTTTTTACTAATAAATATTCTCGGAATAGAAGTATTAATAAGTTCTTTTTTATCAGCCCCCGATTCTCTATATATTATTCCAAAACTCGTATACTTACTTAAATCTTCTTTACTAACAAAATAGCAACCAATTACATTATCATAATCGATATATTTAATTTCTTTAGGTAGTTTTAGAATAAAGAAAAACATTAATAAATCACCAGCAGCACCAGCTAAATTTATAATAGCTAATATACATAATCCATCATTATTAATTATTAAGCCGATAAGTCCAACTATTACTGTTAAAAAGATTAAAGGAAATAATAAAGATACTAAAATTCCCTTCTTACTTATCTTTTCCTGGCACATTGCATAAAAAACACCTTTTTCCAAAATACAACCATATTTTATGCTTTTCCTATTCTTTACAAAAAAAGAATAACCTATTCCATGAAATATTTCATGAAGCAAAAAATAAAACAACATTACTAACAAATATAAACCGGAAAAACCAATAGCGATTTCTTTCTTATAGAAAACATATAAAAGGAAAACTCCCATCATCAATACTAAAGCTAAAACATTAGCAACCATCATATTCAATTCAAACTTATAATACTTTTTCATATCATTCACCTATCACAAATAATATATCACAATAAGACAAAAATAAGTAGATTATTTTTCCATATTATGCTATTATTTAAAATAGAAGAGGTGTTAAAAATGGAAAAGAAGGGTGTAAAATTCTTAATATTTATTATCTTATTAGCCTTATTAGGAGGGGCTATTTATTTAATAGTACAAAAGAATAATACTGGCAGCAAAACCAAAAAAGAAAAAATAGAAACTATTAGTAGTATCCAACATTTTGTGAACTTAACAGAAGGTTATGATTCAAAATATAATGGAATAGACAGATTATTTCAAGAAGAAAGTGCAACAAAAGAAGACTTACATAACGGCATTTTATTAACCGCAGCTTATAGATATATATTAGATCCCAAAAATAATATAGATTCCGATATCACTCCTGTCGAATATGCCGAATTAGAAGAAGGAGTAGATATTAGTAATGCCACTGTATTAAAAGGAAAACAAGTAAGAGATGCCATTAAAATTCTATTTGGTATAGAATTTGAAAACGATGGATACACTAACAAAAACTTCAAATATGCATATTCTTACGATCCTGTAACAGATATGTATATTAGAAAAGAATCTACCAACTCAGCAGATGCGGCATATTCAATATTACCAATTGTTGTATCAAACAAAAAAAATGGTTCTACTATAGTTAGTAAAGTAGCAATTGCATACGTAATTAGAAAAGATAAAGAATTTAATATTTATAGCGATTCTGAAAATACTAACTTAATAAAAACAGTTGAAATAATAGACATTAATGATTTTACAGAAAAAGAATTAGATCAAATGGCGAAATTCAACATAACGAGCCAAGACATTAACAAAAACTATACTTTTGAAAAAATAGAAGCGGTTAAATAATTAACCGCTTTTTTATATTCTTTAAAACAAACTCAATTGATTACTTTCCGGTAAATTATCCAAACAACCAAGTTCTTTGAGTTTATCTATCGCACTTTGATTAACTCTTCCTCTATTTCGTAAATCTTCTTGCGATATAAAAGGTCCGTTAAGACGAGCCTTAACTATCGCTTCAGCAACGTTTTCTCCCAAACCATCAAGTGCCCTAAAAGGAATTATTAATCCCTTCTCATCCTCAGTTATTACAAACTTCTTACCATCACTTTTATCAACATCAATATTTTTAAAATAGAATCCCCGTGCACACATCTCTAAACATAACAACAAAGTTTCTCTTGTATCTTGTTCCTTATTAGAGGCACTATTCCCCTTTTCATCTATTTCGTCTATCTTAGCTCTTATAGCATCTTCACCACTTACCATTGCTTTAACATCAAACTGATCGCGTCTTATAGACAAATACGCACAATAATATAATATTGGATAATGAACTTTAAACCAAGCAATTCTAAATGCTGATGTAACATAAGCTGTAGCATGAGCTTTAGGAAACATATATTTTATTTTACGACAAGACTCGATATACCATTCTGGTATATTAGCTTCTTGCATACTTTTAGCAAAGTCCGCCCATGCAGTAGGATCCTTACTTGGTTTACCTTTACGAACAAATTCCATAATTTTAAAAGCTTTAGCTGGTTTCATTCCCCATTGAATTAAATTAACCATTATATCATCACGACAACCTATAACATTCTTAAATGGAACCTGTATAACCCCATTCTTATCAGGAATACATAAATCACGAGCATTACCAAGCCAAACATCAGTACCATGTGACAACCCAGAAATTTTAATAAGTTCAGCAAAAGTAGTAGGTTTAGTTTCTTCTAACATACCTAACAAGAACGATGTTCCAAACTCTGGAACTCCTAACGTTCCGGTAGGACAATACTTTTTACCATTCTTATCAACAAGACCACGCAATCTATATCTATCTACACCTAATATTTCCGGGCCAGTAAATATCTTCATCGTATCAAGATCTCCCAAATCAATTTCAGTAACATCAAACACTTCGCCCTTTGTAATATATTTAGTAGCCAATTCTTGTAACATTCTTAGTACCGTAGGATCATCGTGACCAAGTATATCAAGTTTTAATAAATCTGCATCTATTGCATGATAATCAAAATGTGTTGTACGCCAAGGGCTTGTAGGATCATCAGCAGGATATTGAAATGGTGTAAAATCCCAAATATCCTTATAATCAGGAACAACTACTATACCACCCGGATGCTGCCCAGTAGTTCTTTTAACGCCAGTACAACCAACCGACTGTCTTTCTACCTCCGGAGTTCTAACAAAAGATTTTATTATTCCCTTTTTCTTAAGATCATCTTTTCCTGCAACATTTAGTCCATAACTCTCGGCCTCTATTTTCAATTTGTCATATAATCTCTCTTCATAATAGCCTTGAACATATCCATACGCTGTTTTATCAGCTACCGTACCTATAGTTCCTGCTCTATATACATTATCAGTACCAAATAAAACTTTAGTATACTCATGAGCCGACGATTGATTATCCCCCGAAAAATTAAGATCTATATCAGGAACTTTTTCACCAGCAAATCCTAAAAAAGTCGCAAATGGCATATCATTTCCTTGATGAATCATTATTTCCCCACATCGAGGACAATTCTTAGCTGGTAAATCAAATCCAGACGGATAATTTTCGGCATATGAAACCCCGTTTTCATCCTTAAACTCGCTATGTTGACATTTTGGACAGTAATAATGGGCCGGTAAGCCATTACATTCTGTAATCCCCATCATTGATGCAACAAACGAAGATCCAACAGAACCACGGCTACCAACTAAATATCCATCGTCATTCGAATGCTTAACTAATTTTTGAGCAATTAAATATATAACGTCAAAGCCGCCACCAATAATACCAGTTAATTGATCTTTAGCTTTTTGTGTAGCTTCTTCATCAGTTAATTCTTCATCCGTATTTCTTAATACTTGTTCTTTCTTCAGCTCAACTACTCCGTCATAACCACTCATAATAATCTCATGTAACTTAGGAATAAACACCTTCTTTACTTCTTCATCACTCATATCTGGATTATCAATTCGTATCTTTTCTTCCACTAACTCATTTATTTTATCCCCATAAAACTCTTGGGCAATTCTTTCTTCTATATTCGGAGGTAAAGGATCTCCGTACATACTATGTGCCTTATCAAAGACCAAATCACGACAAGTTTCTTGTGAATGTTCAATTATAGGAGAATATGGCTTATCAGGATATACCACAACTTCAATAATATCCAGCATATCAATTATTTTATTAGGATTAGTAACCACTATTTCTTTAATTAAATCTTTGTCATTCAAAAACTCGAACTCATTCATCATCTCTTTAGTTGTTCTAAAAAATTGATTAGGAATATGTCCCTGCATAACCGACTCACTATCGTTATAATTGCCAGTTAATTCATATACTCCATCTTTTTCTTTAACTATTCCCGCAACAACTAGTTTTCTCATAGTCGTTGCAACCATATTATTCTTCTCTTGCTCTCCGTCTTTACCTCTAAAGATCTCTTCTTTATCATTCTTTTTATTAGGAACATATATATTAGCTATATTCATAACAGTAATTGGAATCTTATTTATTTTTGTTAAAACATAAATATACTTTAAAACCTTAATCTCTATATCACTCAACTTAGTTCCCATACTTAAAGCATTTTCTACGGTTCTCTTAATATTATCATCATTAGTATTCTTTTTACTTTTACCACTTAAATACCTAGCCAAAGGATGTCTACCTTTTCCCGGAACATTTTGATTTACTATTATCTCTCTATACACCAAATCTTCTCTATTAATATTATGAACATCTCCTGTAGCAACAATTAACTTTCCGGCTTTTTTAGCAGAATTAATTATCTTCTCAATAACTTTATAAAGATGATCGATATTATTAATATCATGCCCTCTAAGTAGATGAGAATAATTCTCTGGTGGCTGAACTTCTATATAATCATAAAAAGACATAGCTTTAATCAAATCTTCTTCATTTCTAGTCAAAGCTATTTTAAATATCTCTCCATTTAAACACGCACTACCTACCAAAAGACCTTCTCTATACTTTTCAATCAAATAACGCGGAATTCTCGCATTCTTTTGAATAAAATTAGTATTAGCATAACTAACTATTTTAAATAAGTTTTTTAACCCCATCTTATTTTTAGCTATAAAAGTAACATGTTTACCTCCATCATACATATTTGCTAAATGCTCAGTAAAAGTTTTACCAGGTATATTCTCATACATTTGCAAACAATCTTCATGACACCATTCAAATTTCCATCTATATGCCTTATTATTAAACTTTTCAAATGGATATCCAAACTTATCCTCTACTTCTTCATTTTCTCCAGGTAAATATACATAATTTTTATAAGAAACTAATTCTCCAATATGTTCTACCATCTTGTGATTATTATTAAAGGCTATTTCTTCTAACTCTTTCAAATTATTAAAATCACTAATTTTCTTTATCCCTTTTACCTGATTTAACATTTTATTAAATATATATGCTGTATTTTCAGAATCGACATCTGCCCCATGGTGTTGTCCAACATAGACGCTTACAATCAAATTCTTTTCTCCAAAAGCATCTCTATATTTTATCTCAATCTCATTATTAGCAGGATGTAACTTAATAGATCCGCTTCCGCTCAACAATTCAGTATTATCATTAACTTCTACCTCTACTTTTATTTCTTCAGTCTTAGCAGCTTTATGTAGAGTTTCTAAACTATATATACTGTGATATCTCTTAACCCTTTCTTCTGTCTCTAAATCAACATCATAGTATTCTTCTTTTGTTATCTTTAAAATATCTTCTCCATCAATTTTAATACTTTTAAAAGCATTTCCAATTTCTTCATCTAATATAGTACCAGTTACATTAGTCCCCTCATTAACGCTTTCATCTTCTTCATCATCAGCTTCACCAGTATCTATTCCATAATATTTACCTAGAGACTTCAAACTATGCTTTTTTAAATCTCTATTAATAACTCTAGATAACATTAAGGTATCTATAACAGGATTTTTAAATTCACCCAAACTATACTTATAATATGCCATATCTAACATGTTTTTATCAAATGTAGCATTATGGGCTACTAAAGGATAATCACCTATCCATTCTTTAAATCTTAATACTACATTTTTTTCATTATCAGCATCTTTTACATCATCATCAGATATATCAGTAACTCTGGTAATTGCCTCATCAATATGATGCCCCGGATTTATTAACTCATCAAATCTATCAACAACTTCACCATTATGGACTTTAACACCACCTATTTCAATCATGGAATCCCCAATACCAGGATTAAATCCCGTTGTTTCTGTATCGAATACTACATAAGTATTGCCATCAACAGCTTCGTCATTAGGATTATAACAAACATTTAAAAATGATTCACACATTTCTATTTCTGCTCCGTATCCAGCTTTAAATAGTTTTAGATTCTTTTTCGCTTCTTCAGCTTCTTGAATCATTTTCTCCATTTCTTCTATTCCTTCTAGATTACCGGATTCTTTTATAGTTTCTAAACTTTGTTTCAATTCATCTATCTTAGCTTGAGCAGCTTTTTTTAATCCCTTATTATAACTAGTTACTTCTCCAAAAACATGAGGGAAGGATTGCGTACAATCATGATCTGTAATAGCAATCCCCGCATGTCCAAAAGCAATCGCCTGTTTAACAAGCTTTACTTCATCACATACACCATCCATCTGGCTCATCATGGTATGAGCATGCAATTCAACCCTTTTTTCTTCTTCATTATCAGTTCTTTTAACAGAAGGGTTATTATCTAATTTCTCATAACTTCTAAAATTAAACACTAAATCATCAGCAAAATTATCAAATCTTACTTGGCCTTTAAATGCCCACCAAGTGCCATTCTTTAATTCTTTACTCATACCAAGATATTCTTCTTCATCCTTAGCAAAGCACTTAGCTAGAATACTAGAAGTATTATCACTTATCTTTAACGTAACTAAATATAAATCTCGTCCATCCTTAGTCTTTATTTGATTAAACTCTGATCCAAACACATAAGCTTCCAAATGAACATTGTTTTCTTCTTGATCAATACTAGCAATACTAACTACTCCCTCCCTAGAATAGTTAACTTTTTTCTTTGGACTCCAACTATTACTTTTGTTATTATCTCCCATTGGAACATAGTTTACTTCTATTTCTCTATTACGATCGGCTTCTATTTCCTCTTGAATTCTTTTTTCATTCTCATGATTAATAGCCGTATTTATAATCATCTCGTAAAATCCCAAATCCTCAATCTTTTTACCTAACTTATCTAACTCTTTCTTTACCATGTCGTATTCTTCGCTACGACTATCTAATTCAATTGTTATTTCATCATCTTCAATACTAATATTTTTATTCTCTAAACTTACTAAAGATGGCCTTTTAATAATTAATTCTCCCAGTAATACCTTAAAAGCCCTTAATATATCATCATCTTCATATTCATCATATACAAAGTTAACATGACATTTATGTTTACCATTAATTCCCTTTTTTGCACATTTAATTAACTCTAAAGCAGCTACAGGATCAATAGGTCTTTCATTAGATATAAATACTTCAAAAGATTCTTTTTTCTTATTAACTTTTACACTAGAAATAGAGGCTTCTTCAAAGTCTCCATTAGCATCTTCATAATTAATAGATTTTAAGAACTTATGAATACTACCCATTCTACCCCACCTTAAGTTAAACACTAAAAGTATTATAACATTTTATCCTTCACTATAAAAGAAATATCAAAAGATATTTCTTAGTTTTATTCTACTATCCAAGGATCAGTCGTACTTCCTTCTCCACCGGTTATTACAGTACCAGATACAAGCGAAACTGTCGGCCGTGCTCCTCGAGATAAGAAAACTTTATGTTTTGATAAGCCTCCTAAGCTCATCCCAGAAATATTAACATCTGCCCCTTCAACGAAATAAGGAGACATACTCAAATATTGTTCTTGAATATAAGTTAAATAACCACTGCCCAGCATATATAGTTCAGCATGATTTAATAAACCCACCGGATATGTTAACTTAGCTTTATTATTTCTTCTTGCAAACTGATCAGTAAGATTAGTACACGCTAAATCTACTGTTAAATCATAGCTTTTAAATTCCATATTATTTTCTAGATAAGAGTCCTTATTCCAACTATTAGTTGATGGATTAATCACGCTTCTATCATTACAATAAACTATATCTTCTAGCATAGTGGTTTTATTAGATAATTCTTTAGCATACCAAGCATCTATTATTCCTTTTACACTCGAATTATATTTATTCACATTATTACTATATAACATGTTGTTTACAACATCTTCTATTTTTTCTCCTCCTACTAAGTCTATATAATGACTAGAAGTATAATAATATCTTACTATATTACATATCCCCGTTGAGTTATTACAAGTATAATGATACTTTGCCCCCAACCCTTGATTAAGAGAGTTATCTCCATCAGCTGGTAATAATGTATACATCCCATTACTATAAGATACATCATTTCCCATTAATGAATCATTTACCGGGACATTATAACTATTATTATATACTTTATTAAACATATATCCTACCATAGCTGGACTTTTACCATTTGCATTAAAAGAGGTTTCAGCAACTAAAGCATAATTAGTATTATCAATTGTATACGCTGAAGCAAACGCTTCTGAACTAGATTTATATCCATTGATATTATACAAAGTTTCACAGGTACTACTAGTACTTTTACAGGTATACTTACCTATTAAATTTTCATATGTAGCATCACTCCATGTCGCAATAGTAGTATCCGTAAGAGTAAAAGTGCCATTAATTATATCATAGTCAAATGATGATCCATATAAATAACTAGAATTTAGAATTTGATCATCATAATTTGATTGAACTATTCCTTTATGCTTTCCTCTTAAATAACCACACTCACCATTTCCATCAGGTTCACCATTATATATAATTTTTACGCCATTATTTTCAGTAGTACGTACCATCTGCCAACAATATCCTGCAAACTTAAAATGTCTCTTATCTAAGCATTTATTGAAAAATACTTTAGATGGAGTTACTGTCTCACCAACATTATCCGTTACTGCCTGATTATACTTAATAAAACAGCTGCTATCATTAGCAATTAATTCCTGTATAATATCATCAGTAGTTAATTTCTCTTCTTCATTAGTTTGAGAATAATTTATATTACAAGTTAAATTAAGAGGTATATCACCATCTGGCAAAGAATTTAAATCTTCTTTATAACCGACTCTGACAACTATTCTTTTTCTAGCCGATGGATTTAATAAATCATTTACCTGAACATCTTCATCTGTAATATATTTAATACTCGATTCTAAATATGGTTCAGCGGCACTAGTTATCCCTTGAACATTAACTAAAGATATTTTACCAGGTATAGTTCCAGCATTTACTACATCCACACTAAATTCATAATAATCTCCAGGTCTTGATAACAATACAGAATAATTAATACTTGTAGTATTACCACTTATTGCTGCTGGAGTAGTCGCTGTTACAGAGCCAGCGCTAATACTCAGGTTTTCAAAATGAATATCCCATGTATTAGCAGCTATGGTAGTACTACCATTAATAGATAAAGCAGCATTTAAATAAGCATAACCAACACTAACAAGCAGCAATAAAAAGAACAAAGAAAAATACATTATTTTCTTTTTATGATTAATAAATTTTCTTCTTCTAGAAAACTTACTCATTACTAACTCACCTACTATTACAAGTATAACATAAAAGAGTATTCTTACAAATACTCTTACTTAATAATTTCTATACTACTAACAACAATCTGATATTTATCAATTCTTTTAGTAACTTGTCCTTTTACCTTAATCATATCATCCTTCTTTATTTCATATAAATACTTATTATTCTTAGGGAAAATAACAAAATCACTAGTATCTGTTTCATCACTACCAGAGAAGAATCCCATTTCTTCACCCTTTTTTGTACTTATTTTCCTAATCCCCCCAACAATAACCACCGTATCTACATATTTATCAAAATACTCTTTAATTCTATTTAGTTTCATTATTCCCTTTTGATATTTAGAAGCCGGATGATTAGTAACATAATAACCAAAACTATTAAGCTCTTTATTCATTAATTCCACTTCACTATACTCATCTGTAACCTCGATATTGGGTCTCATTACTAAAGACTCATCTAAGTCACTACACAACATAGCAAAATCTAAAGCACTTTCTATATTATTATACAAAGTTCTATGATTATATTTAAAATCTCTAAAAACATCTCCATCAATAAGGCTTTCCAATGTTTTTCTGTTAACACTTTTACCATAAGTGCGAGCAACAAAATCTAAAAAGTCTTTGAACCTTCCCCTTTCTTCTCTCTCTTTAATTATTTCATCTACCGCTCCAGTTCCTACATTATGTATCGTATTTAAAGGCAATAATAATGCATTATCTTTTATCAAATAAAAATCTTTACTAATATTAATATTAGGCTTATATATTTTTATATCTTTTTTTCTTGCCTCATCAATATATTCTTTAGTCTTAATATCACTACCTATACTCATATTAAGTAAATTAGCTATAAAATAAACAGGATAATGTGCTTTTAAATAAGCCATCTGATAACCAATTAAAGCATACGAAACGGAGTGTGCTTTATTAAATCCATAGTCAGCAAATCTATTTATCAAAGCAAATATATCTTCACATTTCTCTTTAGAAACCCCCTTCCCCATGGCTCTTTTTATAAAGACCTCTCTATTCTCTTCCATTACTTGTTTCTTCTTTTTACTCATAGCTCTTCTAATATTATCTGCTTCAGCAAAAGTAAAATCTCCCATAGTTACTAATACTTGCATTATCTGCTCTTGATATATCATAATGCCATAAGTGCTCTGTAATATTGGTTTTAAACTCTCATCTAAATAGTCTATTTTTTCTATACCCTTTTTTCTCTTCAAATAAGAATCGATATTTTGCATAGGTCCCGGCCGAAATAGCGCTACTGCTGCTACTAGATCATCAAAAGAATCTGGTTGCATTTTAACAACTAGATTTTTCATTCCTGCCGACTCATATTGAAAAACACCCTCAGTATCTCCTTTTCTAAATACTTCCAATGTTATTTTATCGTCAAGAGGTATATTAGCTAAATTTACTTTATTCCCAGTCTCCCTTTCAATTAGATCCATAACATTTTTAATAATCGTTAAATTCTTAATCGCTAAAAAGTCCATTTTCATTAGCCCCAAATCTTCAAGATATTCCATAGTAGTACCTGTAAGCAAACCATCTCCACTAACACACATTGGTATCACATCATCCAAGACTTTAGAAGATATAACTACTCCAGCAGCATGTGTACTTATTTGTCTTTTTAGCCCTTCTAATTTATAACTAATATTATATAACTTTTTTAAATTGTTATTAATGACATACTCCTTAACAACTTCTCTCTTTAAATTATCTTTCAAAGACATCTTAGGATCTAAAACATTGGATAATCTATCGATTATTGCTGGTTCTATTCCCAAGCATTTCCCTACATCTCTTACTACTTGCCTAGCCCCTAACGTTCCATAGGTCATTATATTGGCGACTTTATCTTGTCCATACTTATCTTTAACATAATCAATTACTTGATCCCTTTTAGTATATTCAAAATCCACATCTATATCAGGCATAGTAACACGTTCTGGATTTAAAAACCTTTCAAACAACAAATCATATTTTAAAGGATCAACATCGGTAATACCTATCGAATAACTAACTAAAGATCCGGCTGCAGATCCTCTACCAGGGCCAACCAATATATCATGGGTCTTAGCAAACTTAACATAATCATAAACAATCAAAAAGTAATCTATAAATCCCATATTCTTTATAACACTAAGTTCCATATTAAGGCGTTTAATATATTCTTCTCCAATTATACCTCCACACCTTTTAAGAAGTCCCTTTTGACATAGTTTAACTAAATAATCATACGAATCTATACCCTCTTTAAAAACCGGCATATATCTTACTCCATGTGGAATCTCAATATCTATAAGCTGTACAAACTTTTCAATACCTCTAATATCATCATCTGTCAATTCTTTATCCAAGAAAGAATCTTTTAAACTTTCATCTATACCTTCTTTATTTACTGAACCAATCTCATATAAATAATTAATATATTTAACATCCAAAGCTTTAAAACAAACTATTTCACTAATATATACAATCTTATCACTTAAAATAATACAATTATTCTTCTCATAATCATTTTGATAAGATAAATACGTATCATCAAAAATAGTATTTAGCTGCTCAAATAAAATATTAGATTTATAAGGAACAACAGCAATTATTCCTTTAGAATGTCCCTTTAAATCAACATAAGATATTTCTTTTTCTTGCTTAATAGTATTAATCTTTAATAAACTTAAATACCCCTCATAATTCCTAGCATATAAATATACTTTATCATTACCTATATTAATAATCAAACCAATTACTGGCTTAATACCATTTTTTTTACATTGTTCATAAAAGGCGATACTACTAAACAAATTATCATCCAAAATACCAATAGTATCATAATTATTATCTAAAACATATTTAATTAAATCAGGAATTTTTATTAAACTTTGTAACAAAGAATAATCTGTTTTTACACCTATTGATAAAGACATTTGTACTACCACCTTTCACTAATTATATTATCAAAAAAGACTAGATATATCTAGTCTACAGAGCAATCTTTTTTCATCTATTTTTACTCATTTTCCACATTATTCTTTAAAGTAAAAACTAATCCTTCTCCAGAGTATTGTCTGCCCAAATAAGCATTAATTGCCTCTTGCTCTTCTGCAGTCGGCTCGCAATAAGAACCATTTATACTTTTTCGAATAAAATATCCATTACGATAATTTCCTTCTAACAAATCTGAAGCATCAAAAACAAAATAGGAATCCACTTGCTCAGCGACGATAGCCGTCCTAATATTGGGTTTAGCGTTAAAACGAACTATCTTTCCAACTAAGCTTTTATCATTGCTTATTGTCATAAAATTCTGATTGCTTACTTCACTCATCCTAGCCGCAATTTGCTTCCTCTCCACTTTGGTAGCAAGCCCCTTAACAACTAAATCAGCACATGCAATATTAACATCATATAAACTATTAAAGAGTAAATCATATTTTTTCCCTGCTATTGACATAACATTAGATCCAAATGCGTTATAAAAAACCAAAAAACAATGCGCAATATTGTTCTCAACAGCAAATACATAAAAAAGATTTTTCCCCTCGCCTTTAATCAACGCCCCAACAGGCATAATCCTATTCCCGTCGCTATCATAGAATTCATTTATTCTTTTTTTATAATCTTTCAAAACGGTTTTTAATCGGTCCGCGGACAAAGATTTAATATATCTTAACGATTCTCCAGGAACTACTTTGGGGTTATAATAATCAATCCGCGGATGCTTATTAGCCATCTGAGCACTCATCCTGGAAACTTTAATAGCAATATAACTATCATCACCATTTTTGCCTACAATAATTAATTCTTCGGCTCCTTTAAAAGATACCAAATCGCCCACCTCAAAACTGACCTCGTCCGCCGCAGATAGTTTACGCTCACTATCCCCAACCTCTTTAATCGGCGCTACAACAGACGAAGTCCTTTTTTTTCCTTCTTTATATTTTTCCAGCACGGTTTCTAATAGATTATCAGGCAAAGAATTAATATATCTTAACCATCTTCCCGAAACTATTTTTGGATTATAATAATCAATCCGCGAATACTTTTCAGCCGTCTGCGCATCCATCTCGACAGCTTCAATAGCAGTAAAGGTATTATCGGCGTTTTTGCCAACAATAATTAATTCTTCAGATTCTTTAAATGATACCAAATCGCCTACCTCAAAATTAATCTTGTCATCCACTATTAATCTATGCTTACTAGCAAAACCATTTTTTAAAAAATTAAGAGTAAATACTTTCCTAATTTTCCTACAATCTGAATAGGATGGTTCGATATCTAATTTGGAAATAAAATGATAAAAAGCCAATTCATAAACTACCGTTGTCCTAACATAAGAAGGATGTAGTCCTACTTGTTGATCAAATTTAATAGTATCTTTGCTCCAGCAGTTACCAGTCATATAAAGACAAAATATCCTACCATCATTAACGGATAATACAAAGAAGGGACCATTTTCATGACCATCGATACGATATTGTCTAGGACAAATGCTTTTTGGACGTTTGGCATATACAACATCCCCAAAACTTATATTAGGTAACGTCTTAAAAACAAAATCAACATACTCCTTCCAATTAACGGGTTTAGGCAAATAATTGTCGGATTGGCCTATTATTGTATAATGATTTGATGCAACATCTACTACCCAATAATCAGAAAATCCAGAATCAAATGGATGTCTTCCAGCAATAATTCCATGTTGATTATAAAGCTCTTTATCTACGCCATATAAAAAAGCTTTCCCACTTTGAATTCTAAACACATAGTAATAAGAAGAACCTATCCTTATCAAATCCCGCGCTTCCAATTTTCTTCTACTATCTATCAAATTATTCTCCATTATAATGCCCCTTTACTTTTCAAAAACTCAAATTATTTTACCAGTTATAGAGTATAAAATCAACAAATTATCATCCAAAACACCAATAGTATCATAATTATTATCTAAAACATATTTAATTAAATCAGGAATTTTTATTAAACTTTGTAACAAAGAATAATCTGTTTTTACACCTATTGATAAAGACATTTGTACTGCCACCTTTCACTAATTATATTACAAAAAAGACTAGATATATCTAGTCTACACATCAACCTTTTTTCACCTTTTTTTACTCATTTTCCACATTATTCTTTAAAGTAAAAACTAATCCTTCTCCAGAGTATTGTCTGCCCAAATAAGCATTAATTGCCTCTTGCTCTTCTGCAGTCGGTTCTTGCAAAGAAGAACTTATTCTTTTTCGAATAAAATATCCATTACGATAATTTCCTTCTAACAAATCTGAAGCAGGGAAAAGAAAATAAGTATCCTCTTGCTCAGCAACAATAACCCTTCTATCCTCCGGATTATCGCTAAATTGAATTATTTTCCCAACTAAGTTTTTATTATCACCGCTTATCGTCATTAAAGGTTGGTTGTTTACTTTATTCATCCTTGCTGCAATTCTCTCTCTTTCTTCTTGAGAAGCCAGTCCCTTAACAACATAGTCATTACTTGCAATATTAACATCATACAAACTATTAAAAACGACATAATAATCCTTCCCATCTATTGACATAATTTCCGATCCAAGCGTTTTATTATAAACCAAAAAGCAATGCGCAGTATTGCCTTCAATGCTAAAGACGTAAAAAGAATTCCCGCCAGGCCCTCTAATTAGAGTTCCAACCGGCAAAGTCCAATTACCACTGGCGTCATAGAAGTTCTTTATTTTTTCTTTATAAATAATCAACATGGTTTTCACCAATAAATCAGATAAAGTATTAATGTACCTTATATCCTCTCTAGAAACTATTATCGGATTATAATAATTAATATGTAAAGAACTATCAGCAGTCTGAGCTTTCATCCCGGTAACTCTAATAGCAATATAACTATCATCAGCCCTTTCGCCAACAATAATCATCTCTCCAGAACCATTCTGACATACTAAATCTCCTACTTCAAATTTAACATCGGAACACTCGGGTACTTTAACATAATCATCTGATCCTACTCTTTTTACCCCTCTTAGAGCAACTATCTTTTTGATTTTTTTAATATCAGCAGAGCCTAAATTAATTCTAGACTTAGAAACAAACCTTTTAAAAGATATTTCCAACACATTCTTAATATCAACCAACGAAATCTCTCGCATGTTCTGATTAACTTGAATAGTGTCTCTCAATTTAGAAGAACTAGTCATATAAAAACAAAGTATCTTATCACCATTAACAGATAGTACCAAAAAAGGGCCTTCTTCATGACCAGCAACATGGTATTTTGAAGGAACAACATCATTTCCTCGTATAGCATATATAACATCCCCAAAACGTAAAGTAGGTAATGTCTTCATAACAAAATCAACATACCTCTTCCCATTAGGTGGATTAGGCACAAATCCCATAGCTTTCCCTATTATTATACAATCATGAGCATAAACATCTTCACATCTAAAATCATCATATCTAGGAATAAACGACATTCCACATAATATAATTCCCTTTGTTCTAGAAGAAGTCCTATCAACTCTATATAAAAAAGCATTAGCATCTATTACTCTAAATACATAATAAAAAGCATTCCTTATTTTTACCAAATAACCTTCCTTTAATTTTTGTTTATCAGAACAATTATTATTCTCCATTATAATACCACTCCAATTTTCAAAAACTTAAATTATTTTACCAGTTATAGAATATAAAATCAACAAACCATCACATTTAAAGCGCAGTTTTCTATTCAAAAAAAAACATGTAACCTGTCCGTTACACACTTTTCACGTGGCAAAAATGATTCATCCGAACTATACTTCAATGACAGTATCCATATAGCCGCTTGTCAAAAATATAAAAAAGCCACAAATACGTATATACTTAATAGCTAGGTAAGATACCAAAAATCAGTCTTTGAAATAGTATATACTATTTCAATTCTACCAAGAAAAATATAAATAGCGAAATTATTATAAATTGCATCACGAAGCCGTAAAATATACCAAGATATATCAGTCAATAATGACTTTAAACGACTAAGCAATTTATCAATAACCCATAATGCTTTCTATACTTTCAAAATAGAATAAACACTATTAAGTATCTTAAGTATACTCTATATTATTTTCATTGTCAACAATGCTATAAACATTTTACACTTTTTCACCACTATAAACTTTTAAACTATTTACTATTAACTCATAACTATCCATTGTAACATCGAAATAATTAGTATCAGTATTATAATATACAAATATTATTATATTATCTTGCTTATAAATAAATACTAAACACTCTTCATCATCTTTTTCATATAACAATTCATAGCTTCCATTATCATTAGCTTTCTTATTTATAAAGTCATACCCATCATTTTGTTTATCAATTTCATATACTAAATCACTAATAAAATCCTTTAATTCCACATCTATTAAATATGTATCTAATACTTTATAACTAACCGTTATCTTTCCTTTACTTTTTTTATGCATTAATTCGGTATAATTCTTTCCTGAACTTAGTTTCCAAGATGTATCATACTTAAAACTATAATAACTGGTTTTATACTCTTTAACATCATAAATAGTCTTATTAGTAAGATAATAAGTAATAATCAGTACCACCAATAATACCAAAATACCAACGATAAATAATGTTTTGTTCTTTAGCTTTATCATCTTAATTCTCCATCATTATAATTGTTAAATAATCCAAGTATTCTTTAACAATTATATTACTACTATTCTTTGTATAAACTCTTTTCACTTCATTCTCATAAGTACGCTTATAACCTTGTTCTATTAATTGATTTTCATAGTTAGCAGTAAAATAAAAAGCATCCAATGACTTACTAGCCTCGTTTTTGTATCTTAAACTTACAATCCCATCAACGTAATTAGCTTTTAATAATTCCAAAGATATATTTTTCTCCAGATTCCCAATCTTTTTCCATTTATCCCATATCTTCTTAGGTATATCATTAATCCTTCTCTCTTCTTTATACTTATAATAATATCTGTCTTTAAAATCAGTAAAACTAATAGATTTTATCTTTTTAAACTCCTCTTGTTTTAAAGTGTTCTGTAACTTAATCAAAAACTCCGTACTATTAGCAATAGATACATCTGCATTTATAGAATTATTAGTATTAAATCCCACAACTTCTCCACTACTATTATATAAAGCACTACCTACGTCACTAGAATTGATAGCTAATAGATTTTTATATTTTCCATTATAATCTGTAATATTTTCACCATTTCTAATCATTAATCCCTCGTTGTTTTTACTATCTATAACAAATACAGGATCCCCGGTACTGAGCTTAGTACTAGAAAAAGATACAGGGCTACCAACTTCCTTATCTAGTTTTAAAACAACAACATCATATTCTGTATCCGCAGCAACTATTCCTTCAATATTATAAGTATTCTTACTACCATCATTAACATAAATATAATTACTATTATTAAGAGTATCCATTAGCAAAGACCAACTAGTAACTACTAACCCTTTATCTAGAAAAAAACCACTACCATATGTATTAATATTAGCATCATATAAAGCACTAATAGATACATTTTCTTCTTTATTATTCTTATAGATACTAGTTAACAAATCATTACTAACTTTATCATCGATATTATCCCCCAAAGATATCTTCTTAAATGATTCCCCTAACACTTCTCCGTTATCTTCTTTATCGCCTAAACTATTAAAATACTCTTCCAAGTCTTTCCCCTTGGTATACCAAGGAAAAAATACTTTATAACTATCGCCACTTCGTTTTAAATATAATACCAAAATAAAATCCTCTTTTTCACCATTTAAGTTAACATTAGGAAAATAAGTAAAAGTCATAACCCCTTCACTAAACTCAACAGTCCTAATAAGTTTTACATAATTATATTTTATATTAAACTTATTCATATCTTGTAAAAACATATTAATAAAAGCCAAAGAAGATAGAGTATCAAAACCATTATCACTACTAATATATCTCTCATTTTGCAAAGACTCAGTTAAATTTTCCCCACTTAAAAGTATTCTAATTATTTTTTTCGTATACTCTTTAGCTTTTTCATCTACTGTTTCCGTATTAACAAATCCATCGATCTCTATCTTATATGCTTTATCCAGAGTGTTTATTAAACTATCTCCCTTAGAAGTAATAGAAATCTTGGAAGGATCTATATAAAAATCATTTTTTCCCCAAACACTAGGTATAAATAAACAAAGTAAAGCAATACTAAAAATCACTTTTTTCATATTATCACCTCCTAAGATAATTTGCTAAGCAATACATTAAACACATACTTACTAGCAGCCTTAGCATTATTACCATTCAA
>JAEEGL015246399.1_pt1 | contig 21621 bp, 20 predicted proteins | sample 9134231 | NCBI WGS metagenome assembly JAEEGL01 (sample SAMN16246548, study PRJNA631951) | gut metagenome | biome: gut microbiome; feature: rumen; material: fiber-attached | host: Bos | place: Iran: Karaj | collected 2018-10
CTTCTTTATTGTGCTAAAAGGAGCTTTAGAATCTTTTCACATAGGGTATTAAAATGTCTACTCCATTAAAAGAGCAAGCAGTAAAAGGAACTGGTTGGAGTGCGATAGAACGTTTCGCTACTCAGGGAATTAGTTTCATAATCCAGTTGATCCTGGCACGTTTACTAATGCCAGAAGATTATGGCGTTATTGCAATGCTTGCTATTTTTTTGCAAATAGCCCAAGTGTTTATTGATAGTGGTTTTGCAAATGCACTGATAAGAAAATTGGATTGTACTGACGCCGATTATTCAACGGTCTTTTATTATAATTTGATTGTCGCTTTTTTAATATATTCTTTATTTTTTTATACAGCACCTCTTGTTTCTAAATTCTATAATGTGTCCATTCTGACAGATGTGATGAGGGTTATATCAGTTACACTTATTATTAACGCTCTTTGTATTGTTCAAAGAACAAAATTAGTAAAGAGAATTGATTTTAAAACTCAAGCAGAAATTTCAATTGTTGCTGTTTTAATATCGGGATGTATTGGCATACTGTTGGCATATAATGGATATGGTGTTTGGTCTTTGTGTCTTCAGTCAATCTTTAATAGCCTATTCCAATTTTTGTTGTTGTCTTTCTTTGTAAGGTGGCTACCAAAATTAGTTTTCAGTCGTCAATCTTTTAATGAAATGTTCAACTATGGCTCAAAAATATTAGGTGCAAGTTTAATAAGTGTTATTTATAGCAATCTATATACAATAGTTATCGGAAAACGTTTTGCATCAGAGACCTTAGGTTATTATTCTCGAGCAGATCAATTTGTAAGATTCCCATCGACAAATATTACTGCAATAATATCGAAAGTATCACTTCCTGTTTTAAGCTTGATACAAAATGAAGATGAAAAATTATCTTTTGCCTACAGGAAAATAATTAAATATACCTCATTTGTTCTTTTTCCTTTAATGGTTGGACTTATGGTTGTGGCAGATCCTTTCATAAGAGTACTATTGTCAGAAAAATGGTTAGGAACTGTCCCTATTATGCAAATCTTGTGTTTGGGATTTATGATAGATCATTTAAGTGCCCTTAATCTCAATCTTCTTTATGTTAAAGGTCGTACTGACTTGGTATTGAAACTTGAGATTTATAAAAAAATAATAGCTATTTCTGTTTTACTTGTAACATTGCCATTTGGAATTTATATTATGTGCTGTGGTAAGGTCTTTTACGACTTTTTAGCTGTATTTATAAATACATATTATACAAAAAAATTAATTAATTTGGGGATGTATCAGCAATTACTTGATATCTTACCATATTTTGTAGTTTCTTTGATTATGGCATTTGTTGTTTTATTATCGAATCATTTTATTTCAAGTCATTTGATAAAGCTTTTAATGGGAGTAGCAATTGGTGGATTGGTTTATTATATTATATCTTTGTTTTTTTTTCGCTCAGAAATCAATGAGGTCTTGTCAATAATTAGAAGGGTGATAAAATGATTAATATTTTTTTATTTTTGAGAAAAAAAATAGTATCTCCACTTGTTAAAAATATAAGACTTCGTTCGGAAATATTTTTATATAATAGAAGATTACCAAAAATTTTTAAGGGGATATGTAAAAAGGATAGAATTAAGGTGGTTTTTTTCCCTATTAATATTGGAATGTGGAAGAATGATTATCTATTCGACTTGTTGATGTCAGATCCACGATTCGATCCATATATAATATCCTTCTTTGTCCCTGTTGATAGTCGTGATTTTCAGCGTCGCAATCAAGAGGAAATGAGAGCTTATTTTTTAAGTAAAGGATATCCGTATTATGATATGTATGACTTTGAAAAAGATAGATGGTTTGATATAGAGTCATTTCAACCTGATATTGTCTTTTATACCCAAGCGGTAAATGTTAGTTATAAACGATATAATATTCAATCACTTTGGCATAATTCTATATTTTATTATATTCCTTATTGTTTACTGATGGAACAGGAGACAATATCTGATAATACTTTATTGTTCAATATATGTATGAAAGTTTTTGCACCATCAGAATTCCATAAAAAATTCTGGTCTAGCTTTATTAATGGGGGAAAGAATGTTGTGGTTACTGGATATCCTTCATTTGACTATTTGTCCAATAATTCTTCCTTGCTATGTAAAAAGTGGAAATGTAATGATGGACGGAAGCGTATCATCTGGGCACCTCATCATTCAATCTGCAATAATGATATACTGTCTTATTCAAATTTTCTTGATATTGCGGATTATATGGTAATGCTAGCGGAGCAATATAAAGAGGAGGTTGAATTTGTTTTTAAACCCCATCCTCGTTTACGCCCCAAATTAGAACAAATGACGGGATGGGGTATTGAACGAACAAAGGAATACTATAGTAAATGGGCAGAAATGTCCAACACTAATTTTGTTGATGGTGATTATTTTGATCTCTTTCTCACATCAGACGCAATGATACATGATTGCAGTACATTTATGGCAGAGTATCTGCTGACAGGTAAGCCAGTCTTGTTTAATCTACGTGATGAAATGGCAATGAATTTAAACGAATATGCTCAGAGATGTTTCAGACAACATTATATAGGACATTCTTTAAGCGATATTGAACAATTTATCAAATATGTAGTTTTGAAAGGCAATGATTCTATGAAGAATTCACGTTTGGATTTTGTTAAGAAATATCTTAATGCGGGAATCCGAAATTCGGTTGCTGAAAGTATATATAAGGAGATGAAAAAAGATTTGTGCTGATTAAAGAAAGATAATGAAAAAAATCCTTTTTGTGCATCATGTCTCTTTTATAGGTGGAGCAAGTTATTGTTTGCTAAGCATCATCAAGGAACTGAATCGTGATAAATTTCTGCCAGTTGTTCTTTTGCGTGATGAAGGCCCACTTGTAGAAGAACTCAAAAAGCTAGAAGTTGAAGTACTATTTTGTCCGACATTATGGTACTATCCATATAACAGTTCTCTTTTTAAATTACGTAGTTTAAAAACTATGTTCTCTCTGTATCGGTCCCTTCCCAATTTTGAGAAAGCAGTCTATCGATGTTCGCCTGATGTGGTTTATTTCAATAATACATTCTTATTCCCATATCTAAGGGTAACAAATAAACTTGGGATAAAAAGTGTTATTCATATTAGGGAACATTGGCCAATGAACCAACATCAGAAACAGTTCCGATTTATTCAAAAGGAGATAAATGAAAAAGCAGATAGAATAGTGGCGATCAACGAGTATAGTGGCAGAATGATATCACCCAATTTGTCAAATATAACAACTGTTTATGATTGGATAGATTTATCTGAAAGATATAAGAAAATGCCTATAAATCAGATATTTGGTGAAGACACATCTGGACTGAAGATATTCTTATATACAGGCGGTATGCAAAGGATAAAAGGAGCCTATGAAGTTCTTAAGACATTCTCTGAAAAGGTTAGATCAAATGATTGTAGGCTTCTTGTACTAGGATTTACAAAAGAGTATTCTGGGCATGGAATTAAAGGTCTCGTAAAGAATTTGCTTATGAGACTTGGACATCCAACCTATGAATATAAGGTAAAGACTGTTGCCAGAAATGACGACAGAATTGTATGTATTCCTAGTACCTATTATATCAAACATCTTTTTGACCAGGCATATTGTATGTTGAGCTATTTTACGATGCCACATGCCAATCTCGCTATGGCTGAAGCATTGATTGAAGGTCTTCCTTGCATAGCAGCAAGGACAGAAGAATCTTTAGAATATTCTCAAAACGGAAGATTAGCTATGCTGTTTGAAATGAATAATCTTGAGGATTTCTCAAATTGTATCTCCTCTCTTAATGATAATTATTCATTTTTAAGAGAACAGTTGAATCTGCACTCACCGGAATTAAAAAATAAATTCAGTAGGAAAGATAATAGCCTACGATTGATGTCTGTTTTAGAAGCCTTGTAGTTTAATGATTGTTATTACGGCCCTTAATATAGTTGTGGTCATTATGGCCTATCTGGCAAGACTCGAGAAATATCGATTCTTGTTGGCATGGGCTTTTATACTATTGGCTTTAGTATTGGGAATCAGATATGACTATGGAAATGATTATCAAGCATATTATGACATTTTTTATGGAAAGAATGGCGAAGAAAAAGAAATTGGTTGGGAGTTTTTGTGTACATTCTTTCGACCCATAGGGTTTATATGTTTTGTTTTGCTTTTGACTATATTTGAGCATATCTTATTGTATATGCAAATCAAGAAACATGTTCAGCCTAATTATTACTGGATTGCTTTGTTTATTTATTTATTCACTAATAGCTATATGTTAATAGGGCTGTCTATGATGCGGCAATTTTTGGTGATGGTTATGGGTTTTTATTTATTGGAATTATCATATAATAGAAAAAGGATTTTATTCTTTTGTGTTCTAATAGTTGCAATACTTATTCATTCTATGGCGTTTTTGATGGTGTTATTATTTTTTATTCCAAGTATTCAACTGTTTATATCTAAGCATGGCAAACTATCTGTGATTGCTTCATTTTTCTTATTTGTTACTATATTTGTATATATGGGTAGCTTCCTAAGTTCGTTAATAGATATATTAAGTGGAACAGATAATAAATATGTTTCAGATTATATAGGAGAATCGCTATTATTTGAGGAAAATCCATTGGGTGTGAAGAATGTTATAAAATGGGTGACAGTAGTTTTTTTACTTATTAGAAATTATCCTCGATTAACTGATCAGGAAAAAATGTATCCATGTGCAATGATTCTTGGATATTTTATAATTCCTTTTTATATTTATATAGGTATGGCTATAAGAGCATCATGGCTATTTACTATCTTTGAGATTTTTAGTATTCCTTTTTTGTTAAGCAGAGAAAAAGTTGTATTAATTAAATATGGATCAATAATTTTGTTATGTTTCTTGACATTGTATGATTATCGCAATTTCTTTTATTCTGATATATATGGTAATTATTTTATTATTTATAAAACTATATTTAGTATCTGATTTTGTTATTTTTATACACTATAGTTCTCTAATTATTCGATATTTCTTATAGAAAATTTATATACTTCAGATGGTGATTGCTTTCTAAAATAGCTGTTTCTAAGTCTGAACGTCATAATTGACAATTTACAATTGTAGTTAACAAAACATTTACTTATATTCATTATAGAACATTAATCATGAAGAATATTGTGGTTTTATCTGATTTTTATTATCCTGATATGGGGGCTGTCTCTGCTGTTGTTGATAAATATATACAGGGAATGAAAGGTAATTATTGCTTTCATGTTATAACAGTATCGTGGTTCACAGAATTCAAGCAATTGGATGACCCTTATATAAAGGTCCATTATATCTCATGTTTTTGGCATAAACTTAGATCTATAGCTGAAAGCAGGTATAGAAATAATGCGAATTTGATAAATAGACTATTAATATCCCTTTTAAGGCTTAGAACTTTTTTCTTATTTAGTATTTCTCTTTCTCCAAATAAATGGGAGATTAAAGAATATTATAAAAAGCTTGAGGAACTTAATAGTAAAATGAAGATTGATGCAGTGTTAAGTGTGTCTGGTAATATATATGCACATCTATCTGCAAAGAACTTTAAGAAAAGGCACTCAGATATTAGATGGATAACAATTGTACTGGATCCTTATACATTCTGTGTTAACACTTATTCTCCCCTTTTGTTTAAAAAGAGTAGTAAAAAGAAAATGTACAAAGATGAGATGGATATTTATTCTAATGCAGATTACAATTGTATACTGGAGAGTTTATATGAATCAGTAATAAAAGAATTCCATCAACCGACTAATAAAACTTATAGCTTACGGTTTGCTTTGACAGATATTAGATCTAATCATAAAAAGATGAGAAAATCAAAAGAGCATGAAAAGATAAGGCTAATATATGCAGGCCGATTGTATCCTATAATAAGAAATCCTGATTTTATGCTATCCCAGATTTCTAAAATTGACTTTCTTTCTCTTGATATGTTTATATTCCAACATAATTGTGATGATATTGTTAATAAATACGTTTCAGATAGAATAAAATTATATGGAGCTGTAGACCGAGAAGCTTATGAAGAAAAGATTTGTAATGATTACGATATTTTAGTTAATATTGGTAATAATAGTCCTAACCAACTTCCAAGTAAAATGTTGGAATTATTGTCAACAGGACGTCCTATAATAAACTTCTATTATTTTAAAGATTCTCAATATTATTTGATAGATAAGTATCCATTAGGTATAAATATTGGACGTGATGACCAAGATGCTCTTACTAAATTGGAACTATTTTGTAAGAACATGAAAGGAAAACAATTATCTTTTGAGGATGTTGAGAATTTGTATCCCGAGCATTCATTAAGAGAACAAGTAAATATCCTTGATAAACTTATCAACGCGTAATATGAAAGATGTTGCTATTTTTGGCGCAGGAGGTCTTGGAAGAGAAACTTACTGTTTCATACAACGACTAAATAAGCTAGGGGCCGATTGGAATTTCATAGGTTTCTATGACGATGGGGTTGAGAAAGGTACTTTAGTGTCTTACTACGGTAAAGTGCTTGGTGGAGTAGATGAGATTAATACGTATCAAGATGATTTGGCTGTAATAATTGCAATTGGAACGCCAACTTCTGTGCGTGGTGTTAGAGAACGCATCAATAATAAGAAGATTTATTTCCCCAATATTATTTCTCCTACTTTTGGCGTAGCTGATGATCAGTCGTTTACAATGGGTGAGGGTAATATAATTGGAGGAAATTGTTGGTTCTCTTGTGATGTCCACATTGGTAGCTTTAATCTTTTCAACTCTGGTGTGGTTGTAGGTCACGATGTGGTAATGGGAGATTATAACATTGTAATGCCTGACGTTAGAATATCGGGAGAAGTATCAATTGGAGATGCTAATTTCCTTGGAATTGCATCTATAGTACTTCAACAAAATAAAATAGGAACAGGTGTTCGTCTTGGCGCAGGGTCTGTATTAATGACAAAACCGAAAGATAATAGTCTTTATATGGGCAATCCAGCGAAAATATTTAAGTATTAATTTATTATTATTATGGAATTAAAAGATTTTATTGAGAATTTTGCAAATCAGTTTGATGATACTGATGCAAGTGAGATTAAAGCTGAAACAGAGTTTAGAGAGTTGGATGAGTGGTCTTCACTCATTGCACTAAGTGTGATTGCTATGGTTGATGAGGAGTACGACATTACTATTAAGGGTGATGATATACGTAACTCAAAGACTGTTGAGGATCTGTATAATGTAGTAAAATCAAAGGCTTAATGGCATTTCTTAAGATACCAAATGTCGCTATTAAGGGAATTTCCGCTTGTGTTCCTCCCATAGTGGAGGAAAACAAGGATATTCCCTTTTATACATCAGATGAGTGCGATAAAATTATTGACTCAACTGGAGTTGAACGCAAGCATATCGTTGGGCAGTCTGGTATTACAGCATCAGACCTATGTTTAAAAGCCTGCGAAAAGCTGTTGGATGAGTTAGGATGGGATCGGGAGTCAATTGATGCTCTCTGTTATGTAACACAGACTCCAGACTACATTAATCAGCCTACAGGTTTTGTAATGCACGATAAGCTTGAATTAACAAATGATTGTATGGTCCTTGACCTCTTTCACGGTTGTCCCGGATGGGTAGTCGGCTTGAGTGCTATCTCTTCTTTGATGAGTCATGGCTCACTGCATCGTGTGTTGTTTGTTGTCGGAGACAATATAACATCTCAGCAATATCCGCAGGATAGGGAAAGTCGTCCTTTGTTTGGAGACGCAGGTTCTGCAACTGCATTAGAATATGATGAGAATGCATCTCCCTTATTCTTCAATATAGGTTCAAATAGTAAAGACGGAGGCTCTTTAATTAGAAAAAAAGGTGCTTATCGTCAACCGCATACCCTTGAAACCTATCAAAAAGAGTTGGGCATGTTGCGTGGCGAGTTGTCATGTGATGATGTAGATGACAATATGGATGGAATGAGTGTCTTTTCGTTTGGTATTTCAACACCACCCAAAAGCATCAAACAACTATGCGAGCATTTCCAATTAGATATTGAAAATATAGATAAACTTGTGTTACATCAGGCTAACAAGTTTATGATCAACAAGATTGCTAAGAAATTGAAGGTTGATTCTGATAAAGTGCCGAGTTGTTTGAGAGATTATGGTAATACCACTAATTCATCTATCCCCCTTACCATTGTGACTCAATGTAATAGGGAATATTCCGAGAATAGGGTGACAACTGTTAGTTGCGGATTTGGAACAGGCTTATCATGGGGGGCAGTGTGGTTTAAAACGGACCATATTGTATGTCCGGAAATCATTAATTATTAAAATTATAGTATGTATAATCCATATTCATTAGAGAATAAAACAATTCTAGTAACTGGGGCTTCTTCAGGTATTGGAAGGGCTACGGCTATAGAATGTGCTAAGCTTGGAGCTACCGTAATAGTGACTGCAAGAAATGAAGAACGTCTAAAATCTGTATTAGATGAATTAGACAGAAGTTATAATCAAGTTCATCAAATGGTGATTGCAGACATGTCTATCCAAGAGGGACTTGATGCTATGGTTTCTGTTTTGCCGGCACTGGATGGCCTGTCGAGTAATACAGGTATGGCTGTAGGTAACAAGCCGATAAAGTTTATAAAAGAGGAGGACATCCAATCGATTCTACAAACGAATACTTATTCACATGTCATTCTTGCTAAACTTCTTTTTAAGAAAAAACTCTTAAATAAAAAGGCTTCTTGCGTATTTACGGCGTCCATTGGTGGCACGATAAGTTATGGACCTGGTAATACTATTTATGGTATGTCTAAAGCAGCGTTGGAATCTTTCACAAGATATGCAGCTATTGAATTTGCTCCACGTGAGATACGCTGTAATAATGTGTGTCCTGGTATGATAGAAACCCCACTTATCAACTTGGATGCTCTGACAGATGAGGATAAGGCAATTGATGCAGAAAAGTATCTGCTAAAACGATATGGACAGCCAATAGAAGTGGCTCGTACAACTGCATTCTTGTTGTCTGATGCCGCTTCATTTATAACGGGTACCAGTATTGTTGTTGATGGTGGTTATACCGTAAATCATTAATTATGGCATTCTTAGAAACTAAAAATGTTGAAATCAAGGGTGTGGCGTGTGCTGTACCTACTCAGATAAAGGTCGCAAAGGAACAGCCGTTCTTTACGGATATTGAAGCGGAGAATTTTACAAATGTAACAGGAGTTATTAGTTCACATATTGCCCCTGCAGATATGACTTTGTCTGATTTATGCCAGGTCGCTGCTGAAAAGTTGTTGGATGAAGCAGAATGGGAACGTGAGAGTGTAGATCTGATTATGTTTGTCTCAACCTCTCGTGACTTCTATATCTGTCCGAATACTTCAAATATTCTTCAAGACAAGTTAGGCCTCCGTACTGATTGCATGGCGTTTGATATGCCGTTTGCTTGTTCTGGCTATGTGTATGGATTGTCAGTGGCTTCTTCAATGATGCAGACAGGGCAGTTGAAGCGAGCCATTTTATGCGTTGGTGAAATGACTTCAAAGAATCAGTCATGTCTTGATAAGACGGTCTGGGCTTTGCATGGAGATGCAGGATCTGCTACACTATTGGAATACAATCCTGATGCGAAACATTCTATGCAGTTCAATTTGAATGGTGACGGTAGTGGTTGGGAGGCGATTATATGTCGTGAAGTGGGTATTCGCTATATGACAACACCAGAGTCGCTAGTGGTTAAGAAATACGATGAAGGTATTGAACGTAATGGTATGCAGTGTAGTATGGATGGCATGTCGGTATTCTCCTTTGCTATTACCAAACCTGGTAAATGTATAAAAGATCTATGTGAACACTTTGCAATAGATCTCCCGAATATTGACTACCTGCTCATTCATCAGGCTAATAAAATGATTGATGAAAAGATTCGAAAGAAGTTAAAACTTTCAGAAGAAAAGGTTCCGTATAGTATGCCTTATTTTGGTAATACCAGTTCTTGTACCATTCCTATCACTATGACTTCTCAGGTTCGTGAGGAACTAGAAGATGGAGAAAAAGAATTAGTAATGTGTGGTTTTGGATCTGGTTTGTCTTGGGGATCAGCGCATGTTTATACAGACAAGATAATCTGTATGCCAGTTATAGAAATTTGATATGGGTAGATTGCAGGGTAAGACAGCTATGATTACAGGATGTAATCGTGGTATTGGTAAGGCTATGGCAGAGAAGTTCGCTTCGGAAGGGGCCAACCTCATTTGTGCCATCCGTAAGGAGAATTTAGCATTTCAGAAAGAAACAGATGTCTGGGCACAAAAGTATGGAGTTAATATCGACTTCGTTTATTTTGACCTGACTGATGAGGATGGAATCAAGGCTGTATTCAAGGAATTGAATAAAGAAAAACGAACCATTGATATTCTTGTTAACAATGCAGGAATCCCTGCAGGTGGATTCCTGCTAATGACCTCCATACAAAAAGTAAAAGAGGTTATGCAAGTCAATTTCTTCTCTCAGATTCTCGTAACACAATTGGTCGCTAAAATGATGATGAAGCAGAAACATGGTTCAATTGTAAACATGGGTAGTGTAACTGCTCTTGACAATCAGGGAGGGTGGACTGCCTATGGTAGTAGTAAGGCTGCTATGATGAGCTTCACACGTACTGCAGCTAGAGAATTGGCTGCATTTGGTATTAGAGTAAATGCCTTAGCGCCTGGTTTAATAGATACTGAGATGGGGGGAGAGATGGATGAAAAATATCAGACGGAGATGTTATCTCGTTCTGATATGGGACGAAAGGGCACTCCTGAAGAGGTTGCTAATGTTGTCTGTTTTTTAGCATCTGATGAGGCTTCGTATATCACAGGTCAGGTGATTAGAATTGATGGTGGAATGTAATGCTACTAAAGATATGGGCGATAAAAGTATTGAATGGGCTCACGACATTAGACGTGAGATTATTGAGGCATCGCATGATGTAGGAAGATTGGGCGTCCATATCGGTTCAGCCCTTTCTACAGCCGATATATTGGCAGTGTTATATGCTAATGTGTTGAAGTATGATGTGAAAGATCCGCTTTCAGAAGATCGTGATTATTTCGTTCTTAGTAAAGGTCATGCCTATATTGGTTATTATGCTGCTTTGGCAAAGGCTGGTTTCTTTACCAACGAAGACATTAAGGCGCAGTTTATGACTGATAATGGTTGGTTGCCGGTTCATCCAGTAAAAAATCTGGAAAAAGGAATCGAGTTCTCTGGAGGCAGTTTAGGTACAGGCATGCCTTTCTCCGTTGGAAAAGCCTATGCTTTGAAATTGGCAAAGAAACAAAATAAGGTTTATTCACTAGTTGGTGATGGTGAGTGCGATGAAGGTAGCATTTGGGAAGCCTTCCTCTCTGCCGCCAATTTAAATCTCGACAATCTAACTGTTGTTGTTGATAAAAATGGTATGCAGCAGGATGGACCGACAGATGAAGTTCTTTCTGTGGATATTGAAGCCTTGGCAAAAGCTAGTAAATGGAATGTCCTTGTTGTAGATGGTCATAATCATCAAGAATTAATAAATGCTTTCGCTCAATCGTTTGAGAATGGAAAGCCTAAGTGCATTATTGCTAATACGATAAAAGGTAGAGGTGTGTCATTTATGGAGAATGACAATAGCTGGCATCATGCAAATATGAATGAGAAGCAATATAATCAAGCAAAGGAGGAGTTAGCATGATAGAGTTTAATCCCAAAAATATCAAACGTTGGATGATGATGGGCACCAGAAATGCCTTTGGTGCTTTCCTGACAGAAATAGCAGCAGATCATCCGAAGTTGTTTGCCATGACAGCTGACTTTACTAAAAGTACAGGTCTGGCAAAGTTCAAGGAGCTATACCCCAATCAATTCCTGTCTACTGGTATTGCTGAGCAGAATATGGTTTCTCTTGCTTCTGGCCTTGCCAGTGAAGGATATAATGTATTTGCATCTAGTTTCGCCTCTTTTGTTACTACTCGTTGTTACGAGCAGATAAAGGTAAATCTGGGATATATGCATCATAATGTGAAGATGGTTGGAATCGCTTCAGGTCTTGGTGTTTCTCATCAGGGTAATACTCATTTTGGACTAGATGATGTTTCGCTGATGCGAGCTATTCCTAATATGACGATTGTTGTTCCATCTGACTGTACGGAAGTGGCAAAAGCTACTATTGCTTTAGCTGAGATGGATGGCCCTGCGTATCTTCGATTGGTAGGAGAAGGTTTTGTGCCTATTGTCAATGAGGATGACTATGAGTTTGAAATTGGAAAGGGTATTAAGAAACGCGATGGCAAGGATGTGCTTATCATTGCCAATGGAACGATGGTAAATCAATCGTTAAAGGTTGCAAAAGAGTTGTCTGAACAGAATGGAATTGAGGTAGCTATTATCAATATGCATACTGTAAAGCCTCTTGATACTCAAATTATTGATGATAACATCAAAGATAAGAAACTAATTGTGTCGATTGAGGAAGGTCAAATTAATGGAGGTCTTGGCTCAGCTGTGGCAGAATATGTGGCATCAATAGGCTGTGCTTTTAAGATGATACGATTAGGTATCAATGATGTATTTCCGCATGCAGGTTCATATAATTATCTTCTTGAACAGTGCGGATTGGATACAGAATCTATTAAGAGTAAGATTATTAATTTGATAAAATAGAAATTATGGAAACATTAGAAAAAGTAATTGAGATTGTAGCTTCAACTTGTGAGGTTGATAAGAGTGAAGTAACAGGTGACAGCACCGTTGGTGATTTCCCTGCATGGGATTCTATGGGGCACCTGAGTATTCTTTCAAATGTGGAAGAGGCCTTTGACATTAGTTTTGAGCCGGAAGAGATGATGGAACTCGAAGATGTGAATGACATTGTAAAGGCTGTAGAAGAGAAACTCGCTTAATGACAATTGAAAGACTATTATTTGAGCATGCGCAGACAATGCCTCAGAAGACTGCCCTTATTCAGGGACAGTCGGAGGTGTCGTATGAGCAATTATGGAAGGAGATCATAAACTCTGCCTCCTGGTTCAAGGATAAAGCGAGCCAGGGAGATAGAGTAATTATATCAGCCAGTAAGAACATTGAGTTTGTCTATAATTACTTCGGTGCGCATCTGGCTGGGATGATTTGTGTACCTATTGATCCAGAGACGAATGAGACACGCCTGAAAAGGATCATGGAGGTGGCACACCCCAAATTGATGATAGGGGAATTAAGGAATCATGGAGAACAGATGGTAATTCCTTTTGGAGAATGTAAAAAAGAAACAATCACAGAATATAATTTCCCTGATGAGAACCACGTTTCAGATTTGCTTTTCACAACAGGGACAACAGGACAACCCAAGGGCGTGGCTTTAACCTATGCCAACCAAATGGCAGCAGCTGATAACATCAATACGTTTATTGGCAACTCGACAGATGACATAGAACTGTTGGCACTTCCTATATCCCACTCCTTTGGATTGGGTCGTATGCGTTGTGTCTTTGCTAAAGGAGCTACGCTAGTATTATTGGGCAGTTTTGCCAGTATGAAGAAGTTCTATGGCGAGATGGAACGATGCCATGTGACTGGATTTGGCATGGTACCAGCCAGTTGGGCATATATACTGAAGATGAGTGGAGAAAAGATTGGCCAGTTTGCCAGTCAACTGAAATATATTGAAATAGGGTCAGCCTTTATGTCATTAGAAAACAAGCAGAAACTGATGGCACTGTTACCCGACACCCATATATGTATGCACTATGGACTGACTGAGGCGTCGCGTAGTGCCTTTATCAGTTTCCACGATGACACAGATCATCTGATGTCGGCTGGTAGACCTTCTCCTAATACTGAGATAGTCGTCTTCTCTGAACAAGGTGAGCGTTTAGGCAAGAATGAGGATGGTGAAATCTGTGTAAAGGGTGGCCATGTCTGTTCTGACTATTGGGGACTGTCAAAAGAGGAGTTCCTGAAAGACTTCTTTGACGGTTATTTCCGTACTGGTGACTGGGGGCATATTGATGATGATGGTTATATTCATCTGGTTAGCCGTAAGAAGGAAATCATCAATGTCGGCGGAAAGAAAGTGAGTCCGATAGAGGTAGAAGAAGTTCTCAATGAGATGGAGGGCATTGAGGAGTCTGCCTGTGTAGGAGTACATGACGAAGTGTTTGGCGAAGTGGTCAAGGCTTTCTGTGTATGCTCAAAAGAAGTGGACTTCGATGGAGTGAAGAAAATAATGATGAAGAAGCTGGAGGGCTATAAGATTCCTGCATACTTCGAAACAATAGATGCGTTGCCAAAAACGCAAAACGGGAAACTTCAACGATTATTATTGAAGAATTGAAAAATTGAAGTAATGAAAACAGACGAGTTATTGGAATTAGCTCCGTATGATGGCAGTCAGGAAGCGGAGGATCTCTTTATGCAGGCCCTGCAGGAAGAAACCATATTCCACTATGAACATAATGAGATGTACAGGAGGTTCTGTGACCGTAAGGGATTCGACCCTCACAAACCTTTTTCTATCGAGGAGATGCCTCCTGTGTCGGTAAGTGTGTTCAAGGAACTGGGCTTCAAGCTGAACTCAGTGCCCAAGGAAGACCTGACATTGGCTTTGCAGTCGTCAGCCACCTCTGGTATTCCCAGTACCATTGTGGTGGATAAGGAGACGGCCAAGCGCCAGGCCAAGGCGATGATTAAGGTGATAGGTGAATTCATCGGCAAGGAACGTAAGCCCTTCCTGATTATGGATATTGACCCTCGCTCATCATACAAGAAATTGTTGGGTGCACGCTTCGCGGCAGTTACAGGCTATCTGCGCTTTGCCAACAAGACAGGATATTTCCTGAAGGCCGATGAAAACAACGTTTCTTATTTTGATGTAGAGGGCATTCAGGAATATGTTAGTTCTTTAGAGGTAGAAAAGCCCGTAGTGGTCTTTGGCTTTACCTATATCCTCTACCAGTATGTACTGCAGTCCATTGAAAAAGCTGGGGTGCAGATTCAGCTGCCCAAAGGATCAAAGATTATACATATTGGTGGTTGGAAGAAATTGGAGAGTGAGAAAATCAGTAAGGACCTGTTCAACGAACGACTGTCAAAGTGCTTTGGAATCGAACCGACGGATGTCATTGACATCTATGGCTTTACCGAACAGATGGGACTGAACTATCCGGACTGTGAATGTGGTTGGAAACATACTTCAAGTTATGTGCGAGTCTTGGTACGCGATACTGTGACTCGTGAGATATTACCTCCTGGCCAAGAAGGACTTTTGGAGTTTATAACCCCCATACCCCACTCTTATCCTGGAAATGCGGTGTTGACAGATGATTTAGGTGTTATCGATGCAGCATCATGCACAGATGGAAGAGCAGGTACTCGCTTTAAGATTGTAGGACGCATGAAAAAGGCTGAAGTACGCGGTTGTGGCGATATCCTATCCCAAAAGCTGACGTTCCAGAAGAAGGAAGAAGGAAGAGGGAAGGTGGAAGATATTAAGTTGGAAATCTATCTCCACCAGCATCCTGTTACTGCAGAGGAGCCTTTGTCACAGCTGAAAGAGATGATTGCAGCATTGAAGGCACAACAGGAATGGCTCAACAAGCAGCCAGTAGATGCTCTCATCGGTCTGATAGGAGAAGTGGCTAAGAAATGGGCGACTGACCCAAAGCTACAACGCATTAAAGACCGAGGCTTATTATTTCTCTCCTCATGGTGTGATGAAAAACACCTACACTCTGTAGCATCAACAGGACTACGAGGAAATATCGGCTATATGGACAGGTTCCTGCCATTCCCAGATTCCGACAAGCACTATCTGAAGGCCAATGCCCGTGGACTGGTATGCCATTGGCTGGCTGGTAATGTGCAGATTCTCGGTATGTTTGCCTTGGTGCAGAGCATTATCTCCAAGAATGTCAACCTATTGAAGGTCTCTTCTCGCGATGATGGCGTGTTTAAAGATATCCTGAACGAGTTCAAGGGGGTGAGTTATATCTCGGAGAGCGGTCATATTATTATTGGTGACGACCTGTTGAAGACCATCTCGGTGGTCTATTTTAGCCGATATGTTGGGAAGTTAGGCGAAGAGATGTCGAAGGAAGCTGATGTGCGCATTGCATGGGGAGGACGGGAATCTGTAGAAACTGTTGCTGGCTATCCTGCCCGCTACGATGCTGAGACCATTATCTTCGGTCCAAAGCTCTCCTATTCGGTGATTGCCAAAGAAGAGCTATCGTCTTTACAGGAGGCGAAGAAACTGGCTCGTAAGGTAAGTGTTGACGTGTCGGTATTTGACCAGACCGGCTGTGCCTCTCCTCATAACCTCTATATCGAAGAAGGTGGCGTTGTATCGCCAGAGGAATTCTGTGATATCTTAGGTGATTCCATGACGAAGACAGAGCTTCAGATTCCCAAGCCTCTGATGTTACCTGAGCAGGTATCCCAGATTCACTCTATCCGTGGTGTCTACGATTTCAAAGGCACAGTAAAAGGCTCCGAGACGATGTCATGGACAATTCTGCTTGATGACCTCGATGAGATTGATAAGCCAGTTTACAGCCGCGTGCTTTTTGTACACAAGGTCAAGGATATCATGGATAGCTTGAAATATATTGACGAGAATACCCAGACTATCGGTATTGCAGCTCCTACAGAAAAAGCCTTGGGGTTTGCAACTGAAGCCACTCGCCGGGGAGTCATGCGTCTGCCTCTCATTGGTAGAATGCTCAATTTCGAAATGCCATGGGATGGTATTTTCCTCTTTGACAGGTTGGTGAAGTGGAATACGTACGGAGGACCATTAAGATAAACGATTTTCAGAATTATTATGCAAGCAATTATTTTAGCAGCAGGTATGGGAAAGCGTCTTGGTGAATACACTAAGAATAATACCAAATGTATGGTGCCAGTGAATGGAACCCCATTAATAGACCGTGTATTGAGACAGTTGTCAGAATTTCAACTTAATCGATTGGTAATAGTGGTGGGCTACCAAGGAAAATTGTTGATGGACTATCTTGGTACAGAAAGAAATGGCCTAAAAATAGAGTATATAAATAATCCAGTTTACGATAAGACGAACAATATTTTCTCATTAGCACTTGCAAAGGATAAATTGCAAGAAGATGATACCTTACTCATAGAAAGTGATCTTATTTTTGATGATGGTATGTTCAGTCTTTTAGTAGATAATCCTTACCCTAATTTGGCTTTGGTCGCAAAATACGAGAGTTGGATGGATGGTACGATGGTTCGTATTGATAGTGACAATAATATTGTCAATTTTGTACCAAAGGAAGCATTTGTTTATAGTGACACGGATTCATATTATAAGACAGTCAATATTTACAAATTTTCAAAAGAGTTTTCTTGTACTAAATACGTTCCATTTCTAGATGCATACACTAAAGCTGTTGGTAACAATGAGTATTACGAGAATGTACTGCGTATTATTTCATTCCTTAACAGTCATGATCTTAAAGCTCTTCCTATTACAAACGAAAAGTGGTATGAAATAGATGATAAACAGGATTTGGATATCGCTGAGGCTTTATTCGCTGACGAGAAGGATGTATTGCGAAAATACTATGGTCGCTATGGCGGTTTTTGGCGCTTTCCTCAAATGTTGGATTACTGCTATCTGGTTAACCCCTATTTCAATGAAAGTCGTATCATTGATGAAATGGAAGCTTTTTTTAGAGCTTTAATTTCAGAATACCCTTCTGGTATGAAGGTGAATTCTTTGATTGCCAGTAAGTGCTGGGGGGTAAAAGAAGATTACATCATTCCAGGAAATGGAGCTGCTGAGCTGATAAAGTCTTTGATGGAAATCCTTCCAGGCACATTAGGTGTTACTCGTCCCACATTTGAGGAATATCCTAACCGCCGTGATAAAGACAACCTTATAACCTTCATTCCTCAAAATAGCGATTACCGTTATACAGCTAGGGATTTGATGGCTTTCTTTGAGAAGCACCAAGCAGACAATATTTTGCTCATTAATCCCGACAATCCTTCTGGCAACTTTATTCCTATTGACGATGTGATAGCACTGGCAGCTTGGTGTCAGGGGCAGAATATCCGTTTAATTGTTGACGAGAGTTTTGTGGACTTTAGTGTTGGTTATGAGAATAACTCTTTGCTGAGTGATACCATCCTTGAAGCATATCCTACAATGGTTGTAATAAAAAGTATAAGTAAAAGTTACGGTGTTCCTGGCATTCGTTTGGGTATCCTTTGCTCCGCTGATACTATGCTTATTGCTAAGATGAAGAAGATGGTGAGTATTTGGAATATTAATTCCTTTGCAGAGTATTTTATGCAGATTTTTACCAAATACGAAAAGGATTACAAACGTGCTTGTGAGAAATTTATTGCTGAAAGAGAAGACTTTGAGAAGAAACTCAAAGGGATTAGCTTCTTGAGGGTAATGCCATCTCAAGCTAATTATTTCCTTTGTGAGATTCTTCCTCCGAAAAATGCAAATCAACTTGTTCTCACCATGCTTAGAAAATATAATATCCTTGTTCGCGATTGTTCAGACAAACAGGGCTTCGATGGTAAACAGTATATGCGTATCGCTGTACGTTCGCATGAGGACAACGCCAGATTTGTTCAAGCATTTAAAGAATTAGACAGATAGTTATATATGAAAATAACGATTTGTGGCGGAGGTAACTTAGGACATGTGTGTGCTGGTTTTTTATCTGCACAAGAAGAGAATCAAGTTTCATTACTTACAACTAAGCCTGAGCAATGGTTTCAGTACCTAGAAGTTGTTGATTTAAATGGTAAAAAATACAAAGGGAGATTATGTAAAATATCGTCTAATGCCGGAGAGGTCATCCCTGAGGCGGAAATTGTGCTGATTTGCTTGCCTGGATTTGCAATTCATGATGAATTATTTAGCATAGCCCCTTATCTTAATAAAACAACGTGGGTTGGCACTGTAGTATCAAGCACCGGTTTCTTCTTTGAAGCGATGAAGACCTTGTCTCAGACACAACCGCTTTTTGGATTTCAAAGGGTTCCTTTCATTTCTCGTACTATCAACTATGGTCGTTTAGCTGAGTTGAAAGGATACAAAGAATCATTAAGCTTGGCCGTTGAGCAAATTGAAAACAAAGAGATTGTAAGAACGACAATAGAAAGGTTGTTTAACACACCAACCAAACTTCTTGATAGCTACTATGAGGTGAGCCTTTCAAACAGCAACCCATTGCTTCATACAGCTCGTTTATATACTATGTGGAAAGAATGGGAACCAGGAATCGCTTATGATAAAAATCCAGAATTCTATTGCGATTGGACTATCGAGGCTGCAGAACTACTTATTACCATGGATGAGGAGTTTCAGTTACTTTTGAAAAAAATTGGTTTGAAAGATGGCTCCATACCTCCTGTGCTAAATTATTATGAGAGTTTGGACGCAGAATCATTGACACAAAAACTCCATTCTATTCCAGCTTTCAAGGGGATTTCGTCTCCAATGAGACCCAATAAGTTTGGCCAGTTTGAACCAGATTTTAGTAGTCGGTATTTTACTGAGGATTTTCCATACGGGATGCGCTTTATTATTGAAACGGCAGAGAAATATAATGTGAATCTTCCGCTTATAAGAACTGTTTATGAATGGGGAACACAAATGATTGATAAATACAATTAATATGGAAAAAGAGCTAATAAGTGTAAAGGATTTTTCTCCAGAAGAGTTAAGAAAATGGCAGCTTAAGCTTCTTGATATTCTAATTTATTTTAGAGATTTCTGCGAAGAGCATGGCTTGAAGTTTATGCTTGCAGCGGGGACATGTCTTGGAGCAGTAAGACATAATGGTTTTATTCCATGGGATGATGATCTTGATGTTCAAATGCCTAGAGAGGACTATGACAAATTGGTTGGATTGTGGGACAAGTATGCCGATAAAAGCCGTTTTAGATGTGAAAGAACTGATGAGAATAGAAGTGTTATGTTCCCCATGACTGTTGTTCGGAGTGTTAATACAACATGTATATATGATCATAGTGTAAATAAGTCAGATATTTGTCAAGGTTTAAAAATAGATGTTGAATTCCTTGATGGCGTTCCTGATGAAAAATGGAAAAAGGTTTTTAACAAGGCCTGCGCGATGATGTTGGCTCTATTAAGAACTGAAAGACCACCTCAGAGAGAGCCGCTGTTTTATAGAGTGATGGGACGTTTCTTGTTGTTCATTCTTCCTACTCATAAAATAAGATGGACTATTTCTAACTGGTGTGAAAAGCAAATTAAAAAGTTCAAGTTCGGGACAACCCAATATGTGAGATATCTATCATGTGCATTGAGACCTTCTAAAAGTTTCGAAAAGATAATATATGTAGATTTTGAGGGTTATAAAATGCCGATTCCTGAAGGATACGATCAAATGTTACGCGCGGCATATGGAGACTATATGCAGCTTCCTCCCGAAGATAAACGAACACCAGCGACAGACAATCTTGTATTTTATGACTTAGACCATAGTTATCTTGACTACAAAGGTAAGTACTATTGTGTTGAAAAATAGAGAGCATGTATAAGTTTTTTTTTAAGCGTTGTTTCGATTTTTGGATTGCGCTGATTGCACTGATCTGTATATCGCCCATATTGATATTGGTGACAATCTGGTTGCACTATGCCAATAAGGGCGCTGGTGCGTTCTTTACACAGGAACGACCGGGCAAGGATGCAAAGATATTCAAGGTGGTCAAATTCAAGACTATGACTGATGAACGCGATGCTGAAGGGAATCTGTTGCCCGATGCTCAACGTTTAACAAAGGTCGGTAAGTTTGTGCGCTCAACATCTATTGATGAACTTCCTCAGTTGTTTAATGTCTTGAAAGGGGATATGGCTTTGATTGGACCTCGACCTTTGTTGGTGCAATATCTTCCTCTTTATTCAATGGAGCAGGCTCGTCGCCATGAGGTGAGACCTGGCATTTCTGGCTGGGCACAGTGTCATGGTCGGAACAATATCAGTTGGGCTAAAAAATTTGAACTTGATGTATGGTATGTGGATCATGTCTCACTGTGGACAGATTTGACTGTTATATGGATTACGGTACAGAAGGTGTTGAAACGTGCTGATATTTCGGAAGAGGGACAGGCAACGATGGAGCCATTCACTGGGAGCAATTGAATATGAGCGAACAAAGCAAGTATTTTGATGTAATCGTCAGTCTCTGCAACAGAGTCTTGTTGAATGAGAAGGATAGCGATGAACAATCATTGCCAAATCTTACAATTGACGATTGGGAAGAGCTGCTTTCTATCGCCAGCAAGCACGGTATGCTTCCGTCGTTGATGCAGGTCTTTGAGGGTAGACAGATTGATGATAAGGAATTCCGACGGGTGGTCGTCAAGAAGTTTGCCTCTGTTCAGAAGAATGCTCTGAATTTTAAGAATAGGCTCCTGACCGTCAGGGAACTTGCCGCCATGTTTGCTGAAGATGGCATCGACATGATGGTGTTTAAGGGTGTTGCTACCGCTCAATTATATCCAAAGCCAGAATGGC
>JAEEGL014746740.1_pt1 | contig 21620 bp, 14 predicted proteins | sample 9134231 | NCBI WGS metagenome assembly JAEEGL01 (sample SAMN16246548, study PRJNA631951) | gut metagenome | biome: gut microbiome; feature: rumen; material: fiber-attached | host: Bos | place: Iran: Karaj | collected 2018-10
GAGAGGTAAAAAGCGCAAATCAACAACAGTGCAATGGTAAGGACTCGAATAAAACCTTTAGTTTGCATTTGTTTTGTTAATTATTTAATTAAATTTTGTTAAATTTCGCTTCAAACGTCATTTTCGGCCTGCAAATATACATCTTTTTCTTAATGTGGGGCATAAAAAAATCAAGATTTTAATTTCCACCTTATATAATTTAAAGGAAAATGGCGCTTTTACCCCATTTTCCGGTCAATAAACCACGCAATTTGCGCTATTTAGGGGCATCCACACCCATTTCTTAACATGAAACTTTCGCGAGTGTTCAATAATTAGTCAGGTATCAGGCCACAGTTCACAGAACCACTTCCCTAAACACTAGACCGCGAGCAAAGCGAGCATCTTGGCTTCCGCGTACTTTTTTCAAACAACTGAGTTATCTGATTCTTCTGAATAGCATCCGCATTCCTTTTTTTAAAAACAACTATAACAACTTCAACAATTTGGCATCCGCTGCGGAGTGACTCGGTAACATCATCGAGCTTCGCTCGAGAAATTAAAAGAAAATTTTAGCGCCTTCGCGACTTAGCGTGAGGTACCAAAGAAGAACGCGGATGCCATTCTCTAAGCTCTAAGCTTTAAGCCTTAACCTGCTCGCGCCAGCGAGCACTAGACCCTAAACTCTAGACCCTAGACCGCGAGCAACACGAGCATCTTGGCATTCACGCACCTCCTCCAAACAACTGAATTATCTGATTCTTCTGAGAAGCATCCGCATTCCTTTTTTAAAAACAACTTTAACAACTTCAACAATTTAGCATCCGCTGCGGAGTGACTCGGTAACATAGATCGAGCTTCGCTCGAGAAATTAAAAGAAAATTTTAGCGCCTTAACGTGAGTCCCAAAGAAGAACAATGCGGATGCCATTCTCTAAGCTCTAAGCTTTAAGCCTTAACCTGCTCGCACCAGCGAGCACTAGACCCTAAACTCTAGACCCTAGACCGCGAGCAACGCGAGCATCTTGGCATTCACACACCTCCTCCAAACAACTGAATTATCTGATTCTTCTGAACAGCTGCCAGATACGTTCCTTTTTAAAAAACAACAGGAACAACTCAAACAATTGAATGCTTACTAGACTGCTCGCGCTAGCAAGCAAAAACAGGTGCAGCGCTTCGTTACATGACAGGCGCTGCACCCGATGAACATATTCTTCCGGCGTTATATATACAGTCGGGAAATGTCGTTTATTATCTGTTCAGCGACGAGGCCTGGAGAGCCAGTCTAAAACCTCCGTCGATCATAACTGCGTCTATTCCTCTTGGGATATGCCTTGCGTTGAGAGTGCAATAAATCGGCTCTTTTCTGTTGCTTCCTCCTAATAAGCATGCATACCAGTAATTCTCGGGGTTATACGGCTCATAGTACTCGCCCCATCCTGGTGCTGATGACTCCGTCCACTCCCACAAGTTGCCGCTCATGTCATAGAGTCCCAGCTCGTTGGGATTCTTCATGCCAACCGGCATAGTGTGGGCATACCCCCCTCTTGTATAGTACCAATCAAAGATCGCGGGCCTGTTGCCGCTGTACCACGCCACCTCGTCGATGTCGTCACTGCCGGCATAAGTATAGCCGTGGGTCAGCTGCCCCCCTATAAACGCATATTCCCACTGGTCAGAGGTCGGCAGATGGAACTCCAGTCCGGTGAGCTCGTTGAGCCTGGAGATGAACTCCTGACAGTCCAACCACCTGGGAGAGTCCACGGGCTGGTTGGGTTTGGCCTCGTAATGCAAAGCCGAGGCTGGCCTGCTTTCCATCAAGGCGTCCCACAGTTCAAAGGTCACCTCGGTCATTCCCATATAGAAATCGTTTAATGTCGAGGGTTCGTATGGTGAAAAATGGGGCGTGAAAGTCCCTCCCTTGACAGGCATCATGGCGAAGGACACTCCGTTGACGGTAATTACCAGCGCACTGTCGGGCACGGGGGGATTGTACAGGTCAAACACCAGCTCGCCGCCCAGCAGGTAGTCAATCAGCATCGTGACATCAGCGATGTTGACTTCCAGGTTGCCGTCCACGTCATCCGCAATCGACGTTTCACCTTTTAGCATGTCGTCAATCAGGCGGACAACGTCATCGATGTTCACGTCCGTGGACCAGTTGACATCACCATAGGGCACGAATGCCGATACCCGGCTAGGCATCAGAACAACTGATGAAAACAGCAATAACGCAATAAGAATAGTATTAAACCGTTTCATAATTATCTTTTTTTTAATGCGTTTAAAAAACATTAGCAATGTCTTTGTTTTTGTCAGATGAGAGGTTCATCGTCATACTCGTTTGAACCATTTAGCAGGAGGTAATCAAACAGAAGTGTGGCGTCATTGACCGTGATCTCTCCGTCACCATCCATGTCGGCAGCCGTGATTTTGTACGGGTTAACGCCATCCAGCCCGACTATTAACCAATCGAGAATTGCGGTAACGTCAGCTATGTTTACTGAATCGTCTCCGTTGGCATCGCCTTTAAGGAAGCCTACCCAGAAGTAGAGCGTCTTAGTGATATTGTTGATATTGATGGTGGGCACCCCTCTCCAGTCGAGTGTGCAGGACAAATCACATCTGATACTGATGGAGCCCACTGTGCTCCCGTGTGGGATAAACAATAAGAACCTGAACATGTCATTATAGAATCCGGTTGCCCATTTAACGGTCCCATACTGCTCATAATAGCCGTCACCGTTGGAATCCCAGTAACCAAACTCATTGGAAGTGGCCGAGAAATAGGATGTCCGGCAACTGTTAACGTCAAGGACATCTTCGTAGAGTGTGGTAAGAGGCACCTTATAAACGGTATCTGTGCCGTTTATCCTCGTGTAGGGAAGCGTCATGTCTGAACCGGATACATTGCTTTCATCATCTATATTCATATCACTAGGATAAGTCAATTGGACATCCCAATGATCCAGATATCCTTCAAAATTGGCTGTAACAAACATCGGACAGTAAGTACCCACCAGATAAGGCGAAATGCGTAGCGTGTCGTTAATCGGTGTAGTCGTTTCAGTACGCAGACTGAAATAGTTAGCGCCGTTCACGTGGCTGGCGCTTGCCAGCAGGCAGAACACTGCCATAATGATTAATTTCTTCATGTTTTTTAATTGGTTAAAATGATTGGTAAATAGAATATGAATAATTGGAGATTTCGATTGAAAACCGCCGTTTCATCGGGAATTTTCCCGATGAAACGGGCAAAACGCTCATCCATCAGTACGAGGTGAATGTTCCCTCATAGATGTTTCCCGAGGGGGACTCGATGGTGATGATGTGCGAGCCTGGGGACAACGATGAGATGTCAAATGTGTCGTACGTCCCGTTGACCTGGGTGGAAATCTCAACATAATTGGTCACAGGTGTAGAAATCTCCACGTCGTAGTAACTCACGATGCCACCGCCGTCAATGATAATCTCCTGAGTCTTATCGTCATAATAGTGATAAGCCACAGGGATGTCAAAATACAATGGCATTCCATCACGATCATGATATGGGCCATGATGTGTTAAAACAATTTGTTCCTGTTTTGCGTAAGATGACAGGCAAATAAAAGCGAATAAAAAAAAGCAAAATGTTCTCATAATGTTTTTGATTTAGGGTTGATGTTGCACAAAATTAGTAAGCAAACATAATATGACATCGTTTGCTTTAAAAATTATTAGAAAAACTTTTACAGATTTCTTAATCGACTAGTATTCAGGTTGTTATGTGCGCTTTTCCGTTTTTTGCCTTAAGTGTACATCTTAGGCATTTTATTTAAACATTTAATATCCAGTTATTTATGCATTGATGTAAAATTGGTCAAATTGGCGTTTTCTGTAAATTTTGACTATTATTACTGGTGGCTTTCAAGAGCATTATGGCTGTTCATGGCTTGATTGAGGTAATCCTGCAGTGGCATATCGAGTTGCAATTTCGCGGCTATTTCTTTGCGTTTTTGACTAAAGTATTTTGGGGTGTAACCCATAATGATGGCTATTTCCAGGTAGTTGAAACCGAAACAACACAGTTCTATAAATTTCAAGTCTTTGGCAGTAATTTTGGGATTCTGAGCTATATGGGAAATCAGACCATCATGGCGTTGATCAATGTGTACTCTTAATGCATTCCAAAAATCTTTGCCCGTGGTAATATTACCTATGCCCTCCTTGACACGTTCTCTTAAGGCTGTTGGCCCATCTTTTTCGCTTGCGTCAATTAGCGTCTGCATAAAGCTGACCATATTCTTAACAAATTGCCCAATTACGTTATCATTCGTTTCGACTTGTTCCAGCATTTGTTTATGTGTTGTGTTAACGCTGGTATTTTGCAGTTCTTTGATGATGGACTTGATATATCGCATCCGTTTGTAATGGTACAATGCGAAAGACAATAGAGCAATGATAGCTATTGCAATGAAGATATTCAGTAACCAACGCATGCCATGGATAGTCTGTTGGCGATGTTCGGCCTGCGCATGGTTCTTATCGTTTTCGATCTGCTGGATTTGATACTTTAGCTTGTTGTTTAAGATGGAATCCGATACTTGATGGGAGAGCATGTCATAATGGCTGCTAAGGACAGTATCTCCTTCTAGTCTGCTGATATCCGATAGAATCAGATATTTACGTGTTTTCACCTGTCCAAGATTGATCATTCTGGCATCTTCTACAACCATATCTAGATAGTACCTGGCTGAGTCAGGCATTCCACAATAGGTATAGATTTCAGCCAAGTCGAGCAAGAGATTATGGTTGACATAATTGCGATAATCGTTTAAGCAATGTAATGCAATTTGTTTGGCTTTAGAAACAGACTTGCCTTCAGTCGAGAGTTGGCGGCATAACAATTCTTGAACTTGATAGTAGCTAGAACTGTCATTGAGTTCAATTGCTATTTGAGAGGCTTGATTCAACAGTAGCTCTGCGTCGTTTTTATGCATGACACCGCTGCAACTGCCCATATTGAGAAGGCTTGATAGCTGCAATGGTTTATTACCTGTTAATTTGTAGTATTTCAATGCCTGATGGTTTTTATCATAGCATATCTGCGTGTCTGCATAGTAGTCACGATACAATGCAGCGATTCGGGTGTTGATTTGTCCCAGGTTGGTGTAGTCTTTTTTGTCGGCGTTGGCTTCGGCGGTCTTGTAGTAGTACATGGCGCTGTCTACGTGGCCCAGTTCCTCCATGACGGCGCCCTTGTAGAGGTAGGCGCGGGTCAACTTCTCGCGCTCGCCGCTGTGGACGCGGTAGTAGTCCACAGCGCGGGTGATGGCGCTGTCGTCACTGGTGGTAATCTCCTGATAGGCCTTGTAGCGCGCCTGCGTCAGCAGCAGGTCATGGTAGGCACGGTCACTCTCGCCCGCAAGGCTGTCGATGGTGCTGACAATGGCCAGTGCGCTGTCCGGTGCATCCCACATGAGGCTGTCGGCGGCAACGAGGCGCCCATCATAGCGGTGCGCACCGCCACAGCCCGTGACCACGGCCACGAGCACAGCCAAGAAGGGGAGCAATATGAGGGATGTGCGGTGCACAGTTTTAGTTGTTAGTTATTAGTTCTTAGTTGTGTAGTTGTTAGTTTTGGGGATCGATCGCGATGCTCGCAAGAAAACTTGTGCAAGCCAAACGCAAACGAGGTTGCTCGATTTGCTGAGACGTAGCCAAGTATATCCAAATCAAAAAATCTATTGAATTATTCTTATTAATAATACGTTTGATTTCTCGTGCGACAGCACGTTCCTAGTTCAAGGTGTTGATGATGAAACTCTACCACTCAGATCACCAACGCTAGAGTCTAATGATCAACTTTGTCAAGAATACCAAAGCAAATTAATTCCGCCAACGGGTGGCTATAGTCTGCCACGAACAGTAGTTCTTGACAACAATAGTTGGGCATCACGCTTCGAGGCCGCGGTCGATGTTACGTTTTAGGGCCTCGACATAATTGTTGATGCGTTCCATCTCGCGTGGAATCTGGATGCGCTGGGGACAATGTTTCACGCAATGTCCACAGCCGATGCAGTGGTCGGCCTGGCGCAGCTTGGGCACGCTGCGGTCATAACCGATGAGGAAGGCTCTGCGGGCTCGGGCATAGTCGGGGTCGTTGCGGTCTCGCGACAAATTACCCTCGGCGATGCACTTATTGTAATGCGTAAGCACTCCGGGGATGTCGATGCCGTAAGGACAAGGCATGCAGTACTTGCAGTCGTTGCAGGGAATGGTGTTGTAGCCCACAATCTCCTCGGCCACGCCATAGAGGAATTCCTTTTCCTCGTCTGTCAACTCCTCGAGGGGGCAGTAGGTGCACAGGTTCTCCTTGAGGTGCTCCATATAGGTCATGCCGCTGAGCACGGTAAGCACTCGGGGGAAGGAACCGGCAAAACGGAATGCCCACGAGGCGAGGGTGCGCTCGGGGTCACGGGCCAGTATCTTGCGGGTCAAGGGCTGGGGCAAAGAGGCCAAGCGTCCGCCCAACAGGGGCTCCATGATGACGGCAGGGATGCCGCGTTTGTCGAGTTCGGCATAGAGATACTCGGCATTGGTATTCGCTTCGTTGATTTCCTTGGCGTGTTTCCAGTCGAGGTAATTCAGTTCAATCTGCACGAAATCCCACTTGTATTTATCATGATTGGCCAACAGGTGGTCAAACACGGCAATCTCGCCATGATAGGAGAAGCCCAGGTTGCGGATGATGCCTTTCTCGCGTTGCTCCAGGAGGTAGTCGAGTATTCCGTTGTAGATATATCGCTTTCTAAAGAGTTCCATGGCCTCTTCACCGGTACCGCCACCGATAGAATGCAACAACAGGTAGTCAATATAATCTACTTGCAACTCCTTGAGAGAGTTATGGAACATCTCGATGCTTGCAGCGCGGGTCTGTGTCTCGGGCGAGAAGTTGGAGAGTTTGGTGGCGATAAAGTACTCATCGCGTTTGTGACGGCTCAAGGCAATGCCCGTGGCGCGTTCGCTGAGTCCCTTGCAATAGGCAGGTGAGGTGTCAAAGTAGTTGACACCGTGCTCGATGGCATAATCAATCTGCTGGTTGACCATCTCCTGGTCAATCTCGGCATCGTTGTCGCGGCCGAAGGGTTTGCCGTTGGTTGCTGGCAAACGCATCATGCCGTAGCCCAGAATGGAGACTTTCTCCTTGGTCTTGGGGTTCTCGCGGTAGGTCATTTTGCCCACTGGAGGCTCTTGGTTATGAGCCTTGGGGCCGTCATTGCTGGCGCAGCTCACGATGACGGGTGCTGCAGCTGTTGCCGTTCCCAGTCCCAGTGCTTTGAGGAATGTGCGGCGGCTCAACGTCTTGCCGCCCTTATTGTCGTTATGATGATTCTCGTTCATTGTTTTATTTTTTAGACGTTAGCAACTAGGAACTAAATCTCGCTGTGCGCTTCGTGCCCCTCGACATAGATGGCGCTGAAGGGCCTTGCGGGACATACATACTCACATGTGCCGCAACCAATGCACATGGCGGTGTTGACAGCAGGCACCATGGGCGAGGTCTCGTCCTCGGGGTTGCTGGGCACCATCATGATGGCCCCGGCGGGGCAGTGACGGGCGCAATTGCCGCAATTCACGCCGTCGGTGAGAACGACACAATTATCTTTAACCCACACGGCATGGCCAATGATGGTCGAAGATTTCTCGGCAACGGTAATGGGCCTGATAGCGCCAGTGGGGCACACGGTCGAGCACTCGACGCACTCGGGACGGCAGGCTCCGCGCTCAAAGCTCAGCTCAGGCTGCATGAGGCGCAACGGGTCGCTTGAGGGGCGCAGCACGCCATTGGGGCACTTGGCCACACACAGCTGGCAGGCGGTGCAGTGCTGGGCGAAATTGCTGGCACTCACCGAACCCGGCGGCGTGATGGAGGTTGTGCGCTTGGCTGGCTTCTTGTCCTGGATGACGGCAAGTCCACCATCCACCTTCTTGGCAGCCTGGGCCAGGGCGACATCGGCTCCCACGATAGCGGTTCCCACGAGGAACGCGCGACGTGCAGTATCGGTAGCCGATTGCTCGTCGGTGGTGGGTTTCACAGGCTGCGCAACGGCCTTGGGGTGGCCATAGTGCAAGGCGCCAAAGTTGCATTTCTCCAGACAGTTGCCACAGGTCACGCAGCGGGTGTAGTCCACCTTGTGCGTCTTGAAGTCGATGCAGGAGGCTTTGCAGTTCTTGGTACACAGGCTACACGACTTACACTTGTCGGCATCGAAATAAACCTTGAACCATGAGAAACGGGCCAATTGCGCGAGAATGGTACCCACAGGGCAAATCGTGTTACAATAGGTGCGTCCACCTCGCCAGGCGAGCACAAATATGATGACGAAAGTTGCAAGGGCAATAAGGAGGGTGGGCAGGCTTTTTATCCAAATGTCAACACTATAGAAGGTGTAACTATCCATTCGTCCCGCAAGTATGGATAGCAGGTTGTTGCCCCACTGGTAGAAGGGCAACAGCAGGTTGGTCACCATGCGGCCATAGCTGCTGTAAGGCGCCAACAGGGCCACCAGCGAATGGATGCCAGCGATAAAGGCAACAATGAACAGAGCCAACACGCCATAGCGCAACCAGCGCTTCTCGGGGCTTGCAGTAAAGCGGTTCTTCTTGCGCTTGCCGTGAATCCACGAGACGATGTCCTGAAAGATACCCAGCGGGCAGATGACAGAACAGTAGATGCGCCCAAAAATGAGTGTCAACAGCACCAGCGCCACAATGATGACGACATTGAGCGCCAGCACAGCGGGCAGGAACTGGATGCGCGCCGTCCAACCCAGATAGTGGTGTAACACGCCGCTCACGTCAAGAAAGAGCAGCGTGACCAATACCATCATGATGGCGGCCAGCGTAATGCGGATTTTCCTTAACATATTGATATATAATATGAATGATTATTAGTTGATTGGGGCAAAGATAAGGAAAAGCAAATACAATGGCAAGAAAAAACTTATTTTTGTTAATATTGTCTAGGTGCAGCCCGTCTTAGGCAATAGCGAATGATACTGAAAAATATAGCTCGTATTATACTAGGACAATAAGTTTTATACTCCTTTTCGAGACAAAAAAGTGTCGAGAGCGTAAGTCGCCCTCGACACAGTCAAATATCTGTTATATTCAATAACGCTTTATTGAATTACTCGGCAGGTTGCAACAGGAGGTCGATGAGTGCGGTAACATCGGCAATGTTAATTTCCTCGTCGCCAAAGACGTCAGCAGCAGCCAGATTGATCTCGACTGAGTAGCCCAGCAGGTAGTCAATCAAGGTGGTCACGTCAGTGATATTGACATCATCATCGTTGTTCACATCACCAAGCTTGAACTCAGGATCGGGAGGAGTTACCCAGTTACCAACGGTGAAGGGCACGGGCTCGTTGAGGAACCAGTTCCACTCATAGCTGTTGGCGAAGTAGGGAGACCATACCACGATGTAATAGGTACGACCTTCATACAGGTAGTTGGTGTAAGAACCGCTCAGGTCAAGGGTTGCGATGCCATTGTCATCGATCTCGACGTTGCCAGTGGTGGAGTAAACGGTGCTGTAGGTATTGTCTGAAGACTTAGACACGATACCATACCTCAAGGTGCCGCTCCAAGGACCGCTCAGTGCCTGAATGTCGATAGTGGCGCGCAGGTCGTTGGCGGGCATGGTGTCAGCAACGAGGTTAACATTCTTCACTACAGGACCTCCCAAGCCGGTGGTGTCGGGGCAGATACCGATGATCATAGATTGGTCAGCGTTGAAACCTGACTTGGTCACGTCATACTCACCATAACCCTCGCTGGTGTACATGCGGGGTGAGAGGACGGCGAGGTCGAAATAGGTGTTGTATTCCTCGGGCTGGAAACCCCAGTTCACGTGAACCTTACCATTCTGGTCATAGCCATCCAATACAAAGGCGTGGCCAACATGGCATGAGTTACCGCTGTTGTCGATGGTCCTGTAACCCAGCATGTAAACGGGACGGCCACCGTCGATCTCGGCGTAGATCATGTCGTACCAAGCCTGGGTGTTGTAGCTGTAGTTGGACTTGAGCAGGTACTGGAGATTGGTATTGTAGTCGAAGTAAGCAATCATACCCTTGACGATGTTCCTTACCAGAGCGTCGCTGCTCTCGCCAGAATACTTGGTATTGAAAGCAACACCGACCTCATACACCAGTTCAGATACGGCCTGGGCATTTGAAGCGTACTCGCCGTAGCCGTTCCTCATGGAGGAGTAGTTGTAGGAATAGTCATAGAATTTTGCAGAAACGGTGACTTCCTGACCGTCGAGCATGAAACTGTAGCCGTTCTCGCCAAAGCCCTTATAGGGGTGCTTGAGGCCCTTCATGATGGTAGCGAAAGCCACAGGAGCACAACCGGCATAGCAGCGGCCGTTAGAGGTCAAAGCATGGCTTGAACGGGGAACGTTGTTGTTGTAGGGAGGGAACTGGCTCCAGTGCACCTCACCGCAGATGGGATAAACACCATAAGGCTGCAGGTCGTAAGTGAACTTGGGCTCATTGGCAGCAGCGGGATGGCTACGCAGCCAGTCCAGCTGGTTCTGATACTCCTGAAGCATCAGCTGCAAAGGCTCGGGAGCCTTACTGAAATCAAACGAGCCCGAGGTGCTGTAACCCAGAACGGGAGTTGACAGATCGTCACCGGCAACAATCACAAAGCCCTGGTTGGTGCCACGATTGAACACGTAGTAATCGGTCTGGCCTTTCAGGTTTCTTGCCACATGGTTGAGCTTCATGTCAACATTCTGGGCATTAAATGAACGGGCATTCGTTCCATACTGCTTGGCAATTGCCATTGCCTGGTCAACAGTGATGGGGTTCGCATTCATGCATTGAGCACAGCATGCAAACACTGACAGTAGTAAAAATAATTTCTTCATAATAAATCAAAAAATAATAGTATATAACTGTAGCAATAAAACACGGCGACGTATACTTGCAGATCCTAATTTTTGTATATTAAGCAAGAATTCAAAATATGAGGTTTATCTACCAGTATTGAACCCGCACCTATACAGCGCCTTACATTCTTTTTATTTCGGCGGCAAAATTAGACTATTAGCGCGAATTACCCAAATATTTCTTGACTAAAATGAGAAATAATACAATCTATTACTTAACTAAAAAACATACACCCCGTTTCACAACGCGGTGTATGTTTAGGATGAATAGTATTAATATTTCCAACTTTGGTCGCAAAGGTACTGCCAATAACAGTAACCGCCAAAATAATTGTGCAAAAAAATGTTATATTAAGTTAACTGATTTCGGTAGGACAAAATCAAATCCGTATATATGAAATACGCAAATAAGATTCACAAAGCCAGCGAAATCCAAGTTTGAACATTTCTCAAACCCATTTTTTAAGGTTGAGCAGCTTATCGATCAACGCGGTCACATCGGCAATGTTGATTTCGCCATCGGTCTTGACATCGGCAGCATTTGAGTTAATCACTGCGTTGTCGATGCCAAGCAGGTAATCGATGAGCCTTGTCACATCAGCAATGTTAACCTGGCCATCATCATTGACGTCGCCCAAAATAAACTCAGGCTCCCAAGTTGCCTCATAGCATATCTCAATGTCATCAATGAAGCAATACTCCGAGCTGCTGCCCGAGGTCTGGTCAAATCTCAACTTGATGGGTACATCGGTTGGGAATGATGTGATTGTAGCCACTGTAGTTTCACCTGCTGCGGCATAAAAATAGTCAGGGTAGTCGGGCAGACCTTGCCATCTCTTACCATTCTGCTTGTAAAATTTGGGCGTGATAATGACGCCTTGTGACGTGGGATTGTAAATCTTGAAGCGCACGACTTTTGGAATCTTGTTCAGGAAACCGTCAGTGTACAAATAGCTGCCGTTTTTCATGGCTACGGCATGTCCTTCAGTCACTTGGGCGGTATCCACTACGGCACAAGAATAGAAGTTCCAGTTGGCATAGACACCAACTACCCCACTCTCGTTGAGGGTAGCTCCCACAGGCATTGCCTCGAAGTCCTCGATGGAGCTCTTGGAATTGTCTCTAACCACGTCAAAGGTGATGATGCTATCGGCCTCGGCTATGTTGATGATGGCATATCGACTCAACTTGCCGTCCCAAGTGCGCAGATTGGGCTGCGTAGCGTTAGTGATGGAGGTTACACCGGCAACACCAGGGAAGGGGTCATTGTAACTGTCGCTCATTCCATTGAATTTGGCCCTGAGCAGCTCATAGTACATGTGGTTGGGGTTGGCGTTTACCAGATTGTTCTCCCAAACCTCGACATTGCTCGAGTCCACGCGGAAGATGAGCATGCCAGGTCCCGGCAGATTCTTGTCCCACTTGATGCGCTGGCGGTTCTCGATAAGGAAGAATTCATCCTCATTAGCAGTATTCATGCGATAACCCGTGTTGCACTTTTCCAGAGCAGTCACCGTGATGGTACCCTCGCCCTCAATAAGGGTGGGAGTAGCAAAACCCAAGGCATAGCGCTCGTAGAGGCTATAGCCTGCAGGGTTACGGCCATTGTTGTTCTTGAAGCCGCTAGCCATAATGGACCAGGTCATCGGGTGCTGGCGGTTGGTGCCACCACTGCCACCGTAGTCAGTGTCATAGAGGTCGGGCAAACCCAACACGTGGCTGAACTCATGACAGAAGGTGCCGATACCTGCCACGTTATTATAAACGATATAGTACTCATTTTCTTCTCCCGTCATATTGGTCGAGCAGGCATAAAGCCTGAAATTCACACCGTCGAGCACGGGCGACTCCTCAAAGTTATTCATGTGGGGCCACAGGTAATCCGGGTTGTTGGCGCTGTTGTCCGAGCCATGGCCAGCAACAAGAAAGAAAACCATATCGGCAGTGCCGTCGCCATCAGTATCATACTGGCTGTAGTCCACATCATCGTCAAGAGCCTCAAGGGCGGCAAAAAAGATAGAGTCACACTTGAACTGATGAGCATCGGTGCTGGCAAAGGGAACATCCACCGGGCCCAAGATGTCGAAGTGCGGATCGAACTGATGGAACGAATTGTCATAATAGTAATCACGAACACTGCCCATCGCATCAACCTTGGTTCCCGCAGGCAGCGTGAAACCGTTATAGTCATGGCCATTGACCATGGCATCATAGAAGTCATAGGGCGTGTAGTTAGAAGGAACGTAGTCGTTAAAGTTCCTGTCGGTGTAGTTGATCAGGATGATCAAGCCACGGAACTTGCTGTAGTCCATGTGGCCACCATGGCCCACACCACGCAGCAAAGCATTGCGGTGGTTAAGCATCTTTTTGCCACGCTGAATCATTTCAGGGCTGGTCAGTTGCTTGGGCATGCCAGCAAGAACAGCGAGGTCGGCAGCGGTGCGATCATCAGCATCACGGGCGATGCGGTCACCTGCCACCAGGCGATTGCCGTCCAAGCGGGCATAGGTGTAGTAACCTGCCTTGATCTTGACCACGGTATAACCGTCGCTGGTTGTCAGGTAGTTAAAGAATTCATCACCATGCAACGTCACCGTGAGTGTCGTTCCATCGGGTTGAGCCACCTTGTGAGGTGTGGGATCGGCGGGAACTGCGCGCGAGACAAGGCACAGCATCCACATCAAAAGCAAGAATAAGGTCTTTTTCATAGCAAGAAAAAATTAAAATTTATTATGTTATCGAGAATTCAGTATTAGAAAGATCAAAAAAGAATATCCGCTGGAAAAACCATCGGTGAATAGCTTTCCCAGCGGACTATGGGCATGATTCTATTGAAGAATCATTTTAATCACAGCATTCACGTCGGCAATGTTTACCTCACCATTGCCGTCAACATCAGCCCGCAGGAATCTGATTTCATCTTCTTCCATGTCTGACAAGATCACGTTAATCACTGCGTTGACATCGGCAATATTCACCTCGCCGTCACCGTTCACGTCACCCGGTACAGTTACTGTTGCCCAGTCTTCATCATAGTACAACTGGATGTTGTCCAAGTAACAGAAGGCTCGCGTGCTGCCCGTGTACTGGTTGATGCGGAACATGATGGGAGCCGTCGTGGGAAGCATCATGGTCATGGAATGTGACGACTTAGCCGAGACGGTAAGGACATTATCACCATTGTCAATCCATGTCGTGCCGCCATCCAACGAATAGGTCAGCGTGAAGCCAGCCTTGTTGGAAGTGGGATTATAAACCTTGAAGCTCACGGCATACGGCTTCTCGATCAATGGTTTGGCAGTAGCAATCATGCTGGGCGTCTTCATTGCCACGGCGCGCAAGCTGTCACACTTGCCCGTGCCGGGTTCTGTGACACGACAGTTGATGAAATCCCATTTGGAATAAACTCCAGGCACTCCATTGGCATTGAGGTCATCGGTTACCGGCATGGCTTCAAAGTCCTCCTCGATGTGTTGGAGAGATGAGTTGCTCTTCAACGTGAATGTGATATCTTCGCCTTGCTCAGCGATGTCTATGATAAAGTGGTCGTTGAAGGACTTATCCCATGTGAGCAGGCTGGGCTTGGTGAAGTTAGTGAGAGAATTCACTTCCGAAGCACCAGGGAATGGATCATATTCCGAGTCCCTGCCCATGTAATTAGCCCTCAATAGTTCATAATACATGTGGTTGGGATCACAGTTAACATTGTTATACCACCACACGTTCACGTCACTGGAATCAACACGAGCCACCATCATGCCATGACCTGGGAGGAATTTATCCCACTTGCCTGGCTGGCGGTTCTCGATGAGGAAAAACTCATTTTCGTTGGGCGTGTTCAAGCGATAACCATGGTTGCTCTTGTCCAGGGGCTCCATGCTGTAATCAGCGACCTCATTGATAAGTTCGGGAGTGGTAAAGCCTAAAGCATAACGCTCATAAAGGCTATAGCCCACAGGATTGCGGCCAAAGTTATCGCCGCTGCCGCCAGCCATGATTGACCAGTTGCCCGGATTGCGGCTCTCACCGCCACTACCCTCATAGTCGGTGTCATACAGGTCGGGCAAGCCCAGCACATGACCGAATTCATGGCAGAACGTGCCGATACCGTTCACACTGGAGTAATAGCCTTCCCAACCGGCAATCTCGGTCGAGCAGGCATACAAACCGAAGTTCACGCCATCCAAACTGGGAGACCAGTACAGGTAGTACATGTGCGGCCACAGGTAGCTCTCATTGTTGCCGCCATAGTTGGCTGCATAGCCAGCCACCAGGAAAAACACCATGTCAACATAGCCGTCACCATCGGTATCATAATCACTGAAATCAATCTCGTCATCAACGGCGGCCAATGCAGCTTCAAAGATGACATCGGCATTGTCAGTGCTATGGGGATAGCGGCAATTGTAAGGAACCTGAACGGGGCCCACAACATCAAAATGCGGATCAAAAATCTGGTTGGAATTGTCATAGAAATAGTCGCGCACACTACCCGTCATGGGCACGAAACGGTTGTTGAGCGTGTAACCCGAGTAATCGTGGGTGTTGACCATGTCATCATAGAACTCGCCAGGGTTGTCCATCGAGAACTTTTTGTCGGTGTAATTGACAAGAATAATCAGACCACGGAAGTTGTCATAGTCCATCAGGCCATCGGCACCCACACGGTGCATCGCACTGTTGCGACGGCTGAGTTTCTTAGAACCGCTGTTGACGAGAGACTTGTCGGTCAACCCCTTGGGGATTGTCGTCAAATAGGTGTTGTCTCCTGCACTGCGTAACGACGGGTCACGGGCAATGCGATTACTGGTCACCAAGCGGTTACCCTCAAGGCGGGCATAGGTATAGTACCCTGAGGCGTTCTTGATAACGGTGTAGCCGTCGGTGGTGGTTGTGAAGTGGAAAAACTCATCACCATGCAATTTGACGGTCAATGTAGTACCGTCGGGCTGTGTCACCTGAACGGGTGTCGGATCGGCAGGTATTGCGTACGTTGACAGGCTAAACAGACCAACAATGAACATTAATAAATATTTTCTCATAACTTTACTTGATATTGGATATGGATTAATTCAAAATCAGTTTAATAATTGCATTGACGTCAGCAATGTTGATTTCATCATCATTATTGACATCGGCGCGCTCGAGGACATCAGCCGCAGCGGTTTCTCCCAAGATGATCTTGATGGCGGCATTGACATCGGCGATATTCACCTCGCCGTCACCGTTCACATCACCCGTTTTAAACTGCGCGGGTCCACCTTCTTCACCCGTGTAGTAGAATGCCAGGTCATCAAGATAGGTGGCAGTGTTCTTGTTGCCCGAGAGCTGATAGATTCGGAACTTGGCAGGCTGTGTATTCTTCAGATCCAGCAACCAGTAATAGGCACCCGAACTCTTTAAGGGGACTTCAATAGCGTCATCCCCCTTAGAAGAACGGGCAACCACCCAAACGGGATTGCCGTTCGCATCATCCTCGACCGAGTATTCAAGCGAATACTTAGCCGCCGTCGATGAGGTGTTGAAGACATTCACGCTAGCCATGTAGAAGTTATAATAGACTGGCGTGGTGCTGAAGAAGAGGCTGGGCGTCTTCATCATCACACTGTTCTCGCCATTAGCTTTTCCCTCACCGGGTGCACGCACACCAGCCTTGGTAAATGACCAACTGGCAAAACGTCCCTCGACATTCTGGTCGGTAGTACCTGTCGATACGGGCATCGTCTCAAAATCCTCGACAAGAGCCGTCATTGTGCCTTCGCGAAATGCGTTAAAGGTAATCACACCATTATTTTCGGCAATAGCATTGATAATGAACTCACTAGGAACTCCTGCCCATGTGAGCAGGTTGGGAGTGGTCTCATTGGTGAGCATGATATTGCCTGACGTACCAGGGAACGGGTCGGTTGCCATAGCTCCCGATCTGGAATCACCTGCACGCAACAGTTCATAATAATTGTGATTGGGATTGACGTTTACGGCGTTTTGATTCCAAACGTTCACATTGGTGCTATCCACGCGAGTTACAAGCATGCCATGTCCGGGCAGATAGGAATCCCAGCCTGTCCGCTGGCGATTCTCGAAGATGAAGAACTCATTCTCAACAGGAGAGCGCAGGATGAAGCCTTCGCGAGCAGTATTCACCGGATTAAGGGTGTAGTGGCCAGGCTCAGTGATTTCTCTGGCCGTAGCCCAACCTAAGGAATATCGTTCATAGAATGAGTAGCCCAGCGGGCTGCGACCATAGTTATAGTCACCACCGCCAGCCATCACATCCCATTCACCGGGGTCATGGCTCTGACCACCGCTTTTGTCATAATCAGTGTCGTATAAATCGGGCAGACCCAACACATGAGAGAACTCGTGAGCTACCGTGCCAATTCCCTCAACAGTAACCGTGTTGGGAGTGGACTCAAAGCCGTAGAGCTCGGTAGAGCAGGCATAGCGGTCAATCTTCTTGCCATCATAGGACGAACCGGTCCAACTCAAGTTGGAAGCATGGGGCCACAGATAGCCCCTATTATTATCTGCGAAGCTCGAGCTGTAGCCAGCGACCAGGAAATAGACCATATCAATCTTGCCGTCACTATTATTGTCATACTGGGCATAATTGATGTCATCGTTTGCCTGCTTGAGCGCATTATTGAAAATAATCTGGGAATAATTATCGCACTGGGCGGCACGAGCTTGAAAAGCAACGCCATTCTGAACATAGGTAGCAGGATATGGGCCAAACACGTCAAACGGGGGCTGGAGCACTCCATTAGACTGGTCATTAAAATAGTCGCGCACGCTGCCGGGGCAGGAAACGTCACGTCCAGTAATCGGGTCGTGGTATCCGCTGAAGTTCTCGCTGCTGAACATCTCGGTATAGAACGCCTGAGGGTCGTCACTAGCAAATTTCTTGTCGGTAAAGTCCAACAAGATGACCAGACCACGGAAATTCTCGAAGTCAAAATTTGACAAATCGACATCACGCTTTACACGACGCACATGGCCAGCAGCCACCGAAGTCTCATCAACCAAATGCTTGGGCAGGTTGGCCAGGAACAACTGTTCGCTGGCATCACGGTTTTCGGCATCATGGGCCAGCAACTGAGTGGGAACCAAACTCATGCCGTCACTTTGGGCATAAACATAGGCACCAGCCTCGTTGAGCATGATGGTGTAGCCATCGACAGTAGTGTTGAAGTGATAGTACTCGTCACCCACCAGACAAACCGACAACATGGTGCCATCGGGCTGCGGTATTAAGACCGATCCAGGATGAGCAGGATTGGCAACGGCAGCAAGACATGTCACGGCTGCCAAAAATAATGAAGTTAATTTTTTCATTTTTCTGTATTTCGTTTTATTTTTTGGGTCAGTTCACACGGCGAATGCCAAGTAATTAATGCTAAATATCACAGACAAATAGCCTGCAAATATACTGCATTTTTCACAAACGATGGTTAATTAAGTGTAAAATGTTGATTTTTGAAAACATAAAGCAATAATGGGGCGATAAAAATGGAATGTTCCACGATTTATTGACAATTATGTTAAGTTTTGAACAATTTACCGATTTTAACGGACTTTTTGACCGTTTTTCAAGTAAAATTATGTTCCTTTGTGCCCGTGAAACATCGTGCAAACCGAAATCCCATGGAAGTTCACTTCAAATGGGTGAGGTGCAGCCGATGTTATCAAAACATCGTGCAAACCGAAATCCCATGGAAGTTCACTTCAAATGGGTGAGGTGCAGCCGATGTTATTTAAACAATATTTGACAACGAACACCTGTAATTCATGGGAAAGATAATAGCAATAGCTAATCAAAAGGGCGGTGTGGGTAAAACCACCACCTCGATCAATCTGTCGGCAGCGCTTGCAGCCTGCGGGCAGCATGTCCTGCTTGTTGATGCCGATCCACAGGCTAACGCCACATCAGGATTGGGCATTGAGGCCAAGGACATGTCATCGACCATCTATGAATGCCTGGTGGATGATTATCCTGTGCGCAGTGCCATTAGCGATACGGCCGTTGATGGTCTCCAACTGCTGGGATCACGCATCGACCTGGTGGGCGCCGAGTTGGAACTCGTCGAGAAGCAGGGGCGGGAACGAGTGATGGCCAAAGCCCTGCAAGGGGTAAAAGACAATTATGACTATATCATCATCGATTGCAGCCCTTCACTGGGCTTGATAACCGTCAATGCCCTTACTGCTGCCAATAGCGTCATCATCCCCGTCCAGGCCGAATATTTTGCTCTGGAAGGAATCAGCAAACTGCTCAACACCATACGCATCATCAAGGCTAAACTGAATGCCAGTCTGCGCATCGAGGGTTTCCTGCTCACGATGTATGACGCCCGCCTCAGGCTCGCCAACGAAATCTTTGAAGAGCTGAAAGGTCATTTCGGCAACATGGTATTTAACACTGTGATTCCTCGCAACATACGCATCAGCGAGGCCCCAAGCCATGGTATGCCCGTTACACAATATGACCCCTCTTGCCGTGGTGCCACGAGTCACATTCAACTCGCACACGAGATTATCGGCCGCGACAAGAAATCCATCAAACAATCCACTACGACTAAAAACCAATAATCATATGAAAGGTAAAGCTCTCAAGCGCGGTCTTGACGCGCTCATCGACATGGATGTCATCCAGACCGAAGGCTCATCGGCCATCAACCAAATACCCATTGACCAGATTATGCCCAACCCCGAGCAACCGCGTCAAGTCTTTGACGAAGAGGCGCTTGAGGAGCTGGCAACCAGCATACGTGAACTAGGCATCATTCAGCCGCTCACCTTGCGCAGCATGGATGACAACACCTACCAAATCATCTCAGGCGAACGCCGTTACCGTGCATCGCTGTTGGCCGGCTTGAACTCGGTGCCAGCCTATATCCGCACCGCCAACGACAGCGAAGTGACCGAGATGGCCCTCATCGAGAACATCCAGCGTGAGGACCTCAATGCCATCGAGATTGCATTGACCTTCAGGAAACTTATTGACCAGTATAACTTGACACAGGAACGCTTGAGCGAACGCATCGGCAAGAAACGCGCTACCATCGCCAATTTCCTGCGTTTGCTCAAATTGCCCGCCGAGGTGCAAATGGGTCTGCACGACCATACCCTGGACATGGGACACGCCCGCGCTCTGCTTTCGCTCGATGACCCCAAACAGCAGTTGAAACTGTATTACGAAACCATCAAGAAGGGACTCTCGGTGCGACAGGTGGAACAACGCGCCAAACAGATGCAGGAAGCTGCCATCAACGAGCAGGCACAGCAGGAAGGCCCGACAAAGCGCATCAATGTCAAGGATTACGAAATCCTGCAGAAGCATCTGGCTACGGCCTTTGGCGTGCCCGTGAAATTCAGCTGCGACAAGTCAGGCAAGGGAAAAATCACCTTCCCCTTTGCCAACGAAGCACAACTCGAGAGAATTATCAGCATTTTTGACACGTTGAAAAACGCTTGAGTGGAATATAACCAGTGAATGGACTTGTGACATATCGCTCAAGCTGCCAACACCTCGCCACTGTTGCGGTGATGGTGCTGCTGTGGCTGGGTATCGCTGCCCAAACGGTCGCACCCGCTCCTGTTGTCAACGACAGCACTAGCAATATCGTGACCAAACGACACCTCCAGCGCCAACCCGTGTTGATGAGCGACACCACCCGGATGGCCGAAGGCGTTAGGGTAGTGAACGCTTCGGGCGATACCATCATTATCGCTTCTATCGACTCCATCAGGGGCATCGAGGGCGTGGAAATCCTTGACGATAAGGCCGAAACATTGACCACGATGGGTGAGGTACGCGCATTCAATCCCGACCCGCAACGGGCGCTGTGGATGTCGGCTCTGTGTCCCGGACTGGGACAAATCTACAACCGACGATACTGGAAATTGCCCATTGTCGTGGGAGCATTTGTAGGACTGACCTACGGCGCGTCATGGAACAACCGCATGTACAAGGATTACTCCCGCGGCTACCGCGATGTGATGGACGATGATCCTGACACACGCAGCTACATGGATTTTTTCCCGCCCACGGTCAAGGAGAGCGACCTGGATGTGGCATGGCTGCAAAAGGTAATGAAGAACAAACGCAACTACTACAGGCGTTATCGCGAGATTTGCGTCATCGCCATGGTGGGTGTGTACCTGATAAATATTGTAGATGCCTATGTGGATGCCTCGCTGGCCCACTTCGACATCTCGCCCGACCTCACACTGGATGTGGCTCCCGCAGCCATCGACAGCGGTGTGACGGGGGGAAGGCTGCCCTCGTTGGGGCTGCAATGCGCTTTCAGCTTTTGAAATTAATGAAACGAATAAAACTAACATGACAATATGACAAGACAACGACTTCTCACATGGTTTCTCCTGACGTTGCTGGCGGCAAGCACTTTGCTAGCGGCACCGCGCGAGAAAAATAACATCCTCTCGTTGAAGAACTCGATTACCGACGATGACATTGTCTTTCCCGAGAGTTTTGACACCGATGTGCACAAGATGATGACCAACTGGTATCTGCAGAACTATACCGTCCTGGATGCCGAAGTTGAAAACAAGGCTCCTGGAGAGGTGGGAGAGGAAACCTACATCCGCAGGCTCGCCGCAATACCGTCGGTGATTGAGATGCCCTACAACCAGATTGTGCGCAAGCACATCGAGCGCTACGTCTATCGCAGCCGCAC
>JAEEGL014794174.1_pt1 | contig 21620 bp, 19 predicted proteins | sample 9134231 | NCBI WGS metagenome assembly JAEEGL01 (sample SAMN16246548, study PRJNA631951) | gut metagenome | biome: gut microbiome; feature: rumen; material: fiber-attached | host: Bos | place: Iran: Karaj | collected 2018-10
AAGAAACTGATCGCACAAAGCAGGAAATATACTCTTTCAGGAATACGTGATATGATAGAATACGGAGTCACGCTGGAAGAAGATTATAAAAACGGCCGCGTGTCTCCCGACATGATCACGGAGCTGTTTATAATGCACGAACCGAAAGAAAAAAGAACTTGATTATATGGATAGGGTATAGTATAATGCATCTTCGGAGCCGCGACGGGCTCCACACGACTGCGTCGTGTGTAACTGGAAGCGTATCGAAGTGGTCATAACGGCCCTGACTCGAAATCAGGTAGCCCTCACGGGCTCGTGGGTTCGAATCCCACCGCTTCCGCTTTATGAAAATCTTGGAAAGCCTGTACTCTGAAGGGTGCAGGCTTTTTTTGTTTTTGGCAAGGTGATATCGGATGAAAATAATCCTTGAAAATATGCTCTTTATACACTATACTTAAGGCATAAAACTAAGTAAGAGTGTATGTTGCTCAAAGCGGACATCCGTATGAAGAGGATGAGAAAGGAGACAACTATGAGCGATAAGAAGATAAATTCAGCTCCCAAGATCGATGCGGAGCTTTCTGACAAAGAATTAGAAAATGCAGTAGGAGGAGCCGGATTGTCTTTCATTTGTACCAAATGCGGTAAGACGGTTACACCCACAAGAAGCATGAAATGCCCGGAATGCGGTGCTTCTTTTACTACTGAACTCGGTTCAAGGATGGTATGCTAATTAAACATAATTTGATCTTTCAGAAAAAAGTTCACCGTGCTTATTCAGCACGGTGATTTTTTATATCTGTAATTGATTTATTTATACGGATGGTCACAACATAAGTCCCAGGCAGATAAGTGCTTCTCCGGCAAGGTACGTGAACATCTCAAGAGTGTGCTTTTTGTATATGCTGTCTCCTCCGTGGAAACGAACATTATAGAGGAGCAGATCCGAGATAAAGAACAATACCGAGCCGGCGGAGATGATGAGAAATGCCGGCCTGAAGGTGTTGACATACTGCATGAGGGCAAATATGTTCATGGTGGCGTTGGCAAATATATAGCTTGCGGAAGTGAATTTCAGAGGCTTCGGGATCCTGTTCCACAGCTTTAACAGCACAATGACCGCTATGCCTAAGAATATCAAATAGGCCGGGATGATTATAAAAAGCGGAAGAGAATTGAATTTGATATTTCTGCTGTAAATGATGATCAGGAATATATGTGCAAAGAAAAACGAAATGCCGCCGAGCGTAAGGAATGTCGCGGTTTTCTTCATGAGAAGGACATCGCCTATCCAGCAGAAGAACAGGGCAGCAAGAACAAGGAAATCCTGATCTTTCACGGTGCAGCAATATGCGATCATGAGAAGAGGCAAAAGGAGCCCTTTTGTGAGTATCCTTATCTCGGAATTTCTTTTATAAGTTCCGTAAAGGTGTATGAGGCTCACAACTGCAAAAACACCATATGCTGCTAAGCTTATAGGACTGAGAGGCATATCGTTTCCTCCTGACAGAGATCGCTCTTACTTTGTAAGAGCAAATATAGTGGTATGTATCAGTTGCCCATTCGTTTTACGAATTCATAAAGTTCGGGATCGCTTTCGAGTGCCTTTTGATATTCTTCTGTAACGGTCTTTGCCGTTTCGGAATATTTGCTTCCACCCATAAGCTCCTTGCGGTAAAGGTCAGTCTCATCGGAGGTGGTACCCACAAATATACGGGGGATGTTATCTTCGTTAAGCTTTATAAGGTATTCTTCCAGTCCCGGTGCTACCGTATCGATGCCGATAAATTTGATCTTTTCGGTGACATACACGATGTAATCGATCTCGGTGATGGTGTACGGAACGGTGTTCACAAACATATCGACGAGCTCACAGTCTTCCGTAAGGCGGTTAGCTGCTATGATGCGCTGCATATCGGCAACTGAGCCGTCTATAAATGTTTCGTTGAGCGCATCCTCATTGCCGGAGATCTGGCATGCCAGTGATTTTTGGATCGTCTGTTTTATGAAAAGATTAAGAACGTCGGTTCTTTTTCTTGACTTAAGCATTGCCTCTTCGACTTCGTCAGAACCGGTGAGAGGGTAAACGGTAGGATTTCCGGTGTTATCAAAAGAGATGCAGAGGTCTGCGATCTCTGGGATGCGGGCAGAAGAGGTCGTATAGATCTTGTCGAACAGGAAGTATACGATGTAGTCTGCATAGTCGACGCCGGACTTGTAAAAACAGGAGAAGGATTCAATATTTTTTACGTTCTTGATGGCTTCTCTGTAATCCTCTTCGGGAATGAGCATATCTTCCGGAACAAGGGAAGAAACAGCGGAATAATCTCCCGAGTAGTAAGCGGTATAGTAGTCGGACACGGCTTTTAATATCTTTGCTCCTTCATTGCTTTCCAAAGCCTCTTTTAAGTCCGAAGAAACCGATAATTCAACGGGAGTCAGTGTGACCTCCGGAGTGGGAGTAGAGGTGACCTCTTGGATCGATCCTTCCGAAGAGGTCGGTGACTGTGTTATCGTATTGGTTTCGGGAACGGTATCCGTTTCGCCGTTGCAGGCACAAAAACAAGGCAGTATCAACATTACTGCCGAAAAATGCAATAATTTATTTTTTATATTTTTAAAATCCATAACGTCACTGATCGGAATTGAACCGATGACCACTTGCTTCGGAGGCAAGCACTCTATCCGCTGAGTTACAGTGACCGATGTCCATCAACGTTAGTTGATGGACCTACAGGCAAAATCTGTGATTTTGCCGTACGTTTGCGCAGAACTACATCCACCGACTCCGTGCGTTGACATGAGTGAAATCCGCAGGATTTCACGAAGTCGTCGCGAACAGCGACGACAAAACCTCACACGCAATGAGTAAACTATTGACAACCTCATATTTTATCCTATTCGTTAACTAATTGCAACCCCGAACACCCCATTTCTTAAGACTATTTTAACTTGAATAGACGATACACAACTGATATAATTTTTTGTTATGAAGAACAAAAAATTTGAAACTCCGGAAAACGAGAACGGAGTAAGGATAAACAAATATTTGAGTGACTCCGGGATGTGCTCGAGACGTGAAGCGGATACCCTGGTTGAAAAAGGACTTGTGAAGATCGACGGCGTTGTCGCAAAGAACGGTGACCGTGTTAAAGAAGGGCAGAAGGTTACCGTAAAGGGCAAAGAGACGAAACGTGACTTTGACCAGGTCATCATCGCGCTTTACAAGCCTGTGGGGATAGTATGCACCACGGACAGGCGTGAGCCCGACAATGTCATTGACTTTCTCAATTACCCGAAACGCATTTACCCCATAGGAAGACTTGATAAGGATTCGGAAGGCCTGCTCCTTCTTACCAACGACGGAGACATCGTAAACAAGATACTCCGCGCGGGTAATAACCACGAAAAGGAATATGAGGTCACCGTGAATAAGCCCATAACTCCCGAGTTTTTAAAGGGCATGGCAAACGGAGTACCGATCCTCGACACAGTCACTAAGAAATGCAAGATCGAGCCCACAGGAAAGCAGTCTTTTAAGATAGTACTGACTCAGGGGCTTAACCGTCAGATCCGCCGAATGTGCGAATATTTCGGATATAGGGTGCTTGCACTGAAACGCACCAGGATAATGCATATCCATCTGGGACATATGAAACCCGGAACATACAGAAATCTTACAACGGATGAAATGGGTAAGCTCAGGGAAGTATTATCCAAGTCGACCGGACTTCCGGCTGCGGAGATAAATATCACTAAAAACTAGGACCGGCTTTTACATATTATGGACAAGAAACAAAGAATAGAAGAACTCACGGAACTCCTTCTTAAGGCCGGAAAGGCTTATGAGCAGGAAGACCGCGAGATAATGAGCAATTTTGAATACGATGCTCTTTATGACGAACTTGTTTCCCTTGAAAAAGAAACGGGTTATGTCATGTCGAACAGTCCTACTCAAAAGGTAGGATATGAAGTTGTATCGGAACTTCCGAAAGAACGGCACAAAAGTCCGATGCTCTCACTTGATAAGACAAAGGACAAAGAAGCTTTAAAGAGTTTTCTCGGAGATCATGAAGGACTTCTGTCCTGGAAGATGGACGGACTGACAAACGTTCTCACATACAGGGACGGTGAGCTTGTCAAAGCCGTAACCCGCGGAAACGGTGAGATAGGAGAGATCATCACAAACAACGCGAAGGTTTATAAAAACGTTCCGTTAAAGATCCCTTACACCGGAGAACTTGTTATCCGGGGCGAAGCTATAATAACCTATTCCGAATTCGAGCGCATAAATTCCGAGATCGCCGATACGGAAGCAAAATACAAAAATCCCAGGAACCTCTGCTCAGGCTCCGTAAGGCAGCTTAATAACAGGATAACGGCTGAAAGAAACGTCTATCTCTATGTTTTCGGCCTTATATCCACAGATCCCGACATGGGCTTTAAGACAAGGAAAGAAGGCTTTGAATGGCTTAAAGAACAGGGATTTACATGCGTTGAACAAAGACTCATAAATTCCGATAACTTTGACGAGGTCTTCGAATACTTTAAAACACAGGTTGCAAAGAACGATTTCCCTTCTGACGGCCTGGTGCTGAGTTTTAACGACCTTGAATATTCCGCATCCCTGGGCCGTACCGCAAAATTCCCGAGGGATTCCATCGCTTTCAAATGGCAGGATGAGACCGCTGTTACACATCTTCTTGACATTGAATGGAACGCTTCGAGAACGGGTCTCATAAATCCCGTTGCGGTGTTCTCGCCGGTGGAGCTTGAAGGAACTACCGTGAGCCGTGCCAGCGTTCATAATGTAAGCATCATGGAAAGCCTTGCTCTCGGCAAAGGCGACGAGATAGAAGTTTACAAAGCCAATATGATCATCCCTCAGATATCGGTAAACAGGACAAAGAGCGGCACATGCACTCCTCCTCTTAAATGTCCTGTCTGCGGGAAAGATACTCTTGTTAAGAACGATGACGGCGTAAAGGTTCTCGTGTGCATGAACCCCGATTGCGCAGCCAAGAAGATAAAGAGCTTTGCGCTTGTCACAAGCCGTGATGCCTTAAATATCGACGGAATATCCGAAAACACCATCGAAAAACTTGTGGATGAAGGAATGATAAAAGAGCCTGCCGATTTCTTCAGACTGAGCCGCTTTAAAGACAGGATCGTTTCCATGGAAGGCATGGGAGAAAAGTCCTATGCCAATATGATCGCATCAACCGATAAGGCAAGGGAGACCGAAGCCTCAAGGCTTTTGTATTCTCTCGGAGTTCCGAACATCGGCGTTGCGACGGCAAAGCTTATAGCAAGAGCTTTCGGGAACGACATAAATAAGATACGAAATGCCAAAGCGCAGGATCTTATGGCTATTGACGGCATAGGAGAGGTCATAGCTCTTTCCTACGAGAAGTTTTTTGAAGAAGAGACGGTCAACAGGAATCTTGACGAACTTCTTAAAGAAGTGACCATAAAGCAGGAAGAGACTACGGGAGACCTTAAGTTTTCCGGACTTACCTTTGTTATCACCGGATCTGTCACCGAATTTAAAAACAGAAAAGAATTATCATCATACATCGAAGAGCGCGGAGGACACGTTGCGGGATCTGTCAGCAAGAACACCGACTATCTTATAAACAACGACTCCATGAGCAATTCTTCAAAAAATAAGACAGCAAAAGAACTCGGAGTTAAGATAATCACGGAAGCCGAGTTTTTAAGCCTTTGACGGAAAGAAGGAAATTAAATGCCCATAAAAGTGCAGCACGATCTGCCTGCAAAAAAGATACTTGAAAACGAAAATATATTCATAATGGATGAAAACAGGGCCCATACCCAGGATATCCGTCCTCTTAAGATCGCGGTCTTAAACCTGATGCCGTTAAAAGAGGATACGGAAGTCCAGCTTATGAGAAGCCTTTCAAACACTCCGCTCCAGCTCGATCTAACTTTCCTTACAACAGCGACTTATGTGGGAAAGAATACCGCAACGAGCCATCTCGACACCTTTTATCTTACTTACGAAGACGTGAAAGACAAGAAGTTCGACGGCCTCATAATTACAGGAGCCCCCGTGGAACTCATGGAATTTGAAGAAGTTGCATATTGGGATGAACTTAAGCAGATCATGAAGTGGTCAAAGACCAATGTTACTTCCACACTTCATATATGCTGGGGCGCTCAGGCAGGCCTCTATTACCATTACGGCATAATGAAAAAGGAACTCGGAAAAAAGCTTTCCGGCATTTACGAGCATAAGGTCAGGAATCGCAAACTTCCACTTGTACGTGGCTTTGATGATGTTTTTAAGCTTCCCCATTCAAGATACACAGAGTCCGATAATGATGCCATCAGAAACGAAAAGCGCCTCATAATCATGGCAGAATCGGACGAAGCCGGAATATCGCTTGTACTCTCGGAAGACGGGAGACAGGTGTTCGTTATGGGACATCCGGAATATGACAGGGTAACTCTTGACAAGGAATATAAGAGAGACATGGGAAAAGGCATAAATCCCGACATCCCGAAGAACTATTATCCGGATAACGACCCTGAGAATGAGCCGCTGCTTACTTGGCGCGCTCATGCAAACACCCTTTACACAAACTGGGCGAACTACTACGTATATCAGGTAACTCCTTACGAAATATATGATATATCTTGATAATGCTGCTACCACAAAACTTAAGGCAACCGCACTTTCAGCGATGATGCCGTTTCTTACGGATGAATACGGCAATCCTTCAGCGATCCATATGCAGGGAGGAAAAGCCAGACGTGCGGTTGAGACCGCAAGAGAAGAAATTGCCGCCCTTATAAATGCAGAACGGGACGAGATCATTTTCACATCCGGCGGAAGCGAAAGCGATACGCTGGCAATTGCCGGATTTATGAAGGATAAGCCCAAAGGGTCACATATAATTACTTCCGGGATAGAGCATCCGGCGGTGCTGAATGTATGCCGCGAAATGGAAAACAACGGCTTTTCTGTGACGTATCTCAAACCAAATGTCAACGGTATCATTGACACGGATGACATTAAAAGGTCAATACGCCCCGAAACAGTTCTCATCAGCATTATGGCGGCAAACAATGAGACCGGAGCGATCCAAAGAATAAAAGAGGCAGGGGTTATCGCACATGAAAACAGCATAGCTTTTCATACCGATGCTGTCCAGGCTTTCGGGCATATCCCCTTAGATGTAAAAGATATGCACATAGATATGATGAGCGTTTCCGGACATAAGTTCGGAGGCCCCAAAGGAAGCGGTTTCCTTTTTGTAAAAAGAGGAGCAGGCATTTCTCCGGTGGTTTTCGGAGGTGGTCAGGAAAGAGGCTTAAGAAGCGGAACCGAAAACGTTCCCGGAATAGTGGGACTTGCAAGTGCCGCAAAAGAATGCCATGGCGAAATGCCCAACGTATCAAAAAGAGTTACGGCACTAAAGAAGCTTCTTTGCGACATGGCTTTACGCGAGATAGAAGACGTAAAAATAAACGGAGATATAAACAACAGCCTTCCCGGAACATGTAACTTCCTTATACCCGGGTGCAGGGGCGAAAGCATTGTGATAAGGCTTTCCTCTAGAGATATATGCATAAGTTCCGCGTCCGCCTGCGCTTCGGGACATGACGCACCATCCCATGTTCTTAAAGCTATGGGACTTTCGGACGAGGAAGCTGTTTCTTCCGTAAGATTTTCCATCGGGGAAAACAATACTGAAGAAGAGATAATAAAGGCTTTTCGGGAACTTAAAGATGTGGTTTCGGATCTCAGGGAGATCAGAGGATACATACCCACCAACACAAGATAACAGGAGCTTGACATGGAAAACGACACCAGAAAAATGGTCCTTTCGATATTCGTTGAAAATACTTTCGGTGTGCTCAGCCGCATTTCGGGTCTTTTCTCAAGACGCGGTTATAACATCGATTCGCTGACTGTAGGAGTTACCGAAGATCCCAATTATTCCAGAATGACGGTCGTTGTAAACGGAGATGAGCAGATACTTGGCCAGATCAAAAAGCAGGTGGAAAAGCTTGAGGATGTGAAGGAAGTAAAGGAATTGGTACCCGGAGCATCGGTCTACAGGGAACTCATACTTGTTAAGATCCGCGCATCTGTTGAAAACAGACAGGCAGTCATTTCCATCGCCGAGATATTCAGGGCAAAGATAGTAGACGTAACACCGGATTCCATCACCGCAGAGCTTACCGGAGATCAGGAAAAACTCGAAGCATTTCTTAAACTTCTTGACGATTATAAGATACTTGAGATCGCAAGGACAGGCATAACCGGACTCTCCAGAGGGAGGTAAAACATGAGTGGTATAGCTGCACAATTATGCGGCCTTACAATGATGGTGGCGATACTCGTATTTAACGCCATCCATAAGAGGATCAGGCTTAAGAGCAGTGATAGTTTCATACAGCTTGTTTCGGTTACCAGCGTCGCGGTGGTCCTTGACATTGCGGGACGTCTGGTCACGGCGCATGCCGACGATCTTCCGGAATTGTTCACCATCGTAGTCTACAAGATACATCTTGTTACGGTGGTCACCGGTATGATATTCGGTGTCAGATACCTATGCGCGGACATGTACAGGGCACGTGCCTTCTATAAACGTGTCATAACGAGAGTATGGCTCCTGCTCACCGTTGAGATACTTTCCGTTGCCGTATTTCCGATTGAGATCATCAGGAATACCGATAAATATCTTAACCACATGGGCGGAACAAGCGTATATATCTCATACGCTTTCAGTGTTGTGAATGTGGCTCTTATCATAATACTGCTCGTCTATAACAGACATACCGTAAACACGCAGCGTAAAAAAGCCATTATCATGTGGAGCGTCACATGGTTTCTGTCGGGAGTTGTTCAGCTTATTAATTTCGATATCCATTCCGTTGCTTTCGGTGCATGTCTCGGAGTAATGATCATTTATTTCTCTCTCGAGAATCCTGAGGCAAATCTTGACAGGATAACCGGCTTTTTCAACGAGAGCACGTTTTCGCTCATGTGCGACCAGTTCTTTATCGATAACACGTCTTTCGCGGCCGTTCTTCTTTCGTTTTCTCCCGTCGGAGGAAATACGAGAGTGGTATTCGATAAAGCTGCCAGAAAAGAGATCGATAAATATCTTTCCGATATCAAGACCGGCGAGGTCTTTAGGATAAGCGACATGGAAATGGCCATCATCTTTGAAGACAAGAGTGAAGCCGCAGATACCGTGAAGCTTATAAAAGAACGTTTCGGATACGGCTGGGGAGAGCATAACGATGTATATTCCTTCATGCAGTATGTTTTCATTCCCGACTCCTCCGTGTTCGATAATTTCGAGATAATGAGCCGCGCGATACAGTATGCCAAGACATCCATTCCGAAAGGACAGGACAGCATTACCCTTGGACGTATGGTACTTGAAGAGATGCGTGCGGAATACGAGATGGAAGAGACCATCAGATATGCCATCGATAACAGCAGGGTTGAAGTGTTCTATATGCCGCTTTATTCCGTAAAGGATAAGAAATTCTCAGCAGCCGAGGCACTTGTAAGAATACGTAAACCGGACGGTACTATCGTTATGCCCGATGAGTTCATTCCCGTAGCCGAGAAGAACGGAACCATCATAAAGATCGGTGAGATAGTGTTTGAAAAGGTTTGCCAGATACTTTCACGAGAGATGCTTCATGAAAGGTTTGACATCAAGTGTATAGGCATCAATCTATCGTCATTTCAGTGTGCTTACGAAAACCTTGCGGATTCCTTCATTTCAACGATGAATCTCTATCATGTTGATCCTTCCTGGATCAATTTTGAGATAACCGAATCCGGGACCATATACGCAAAGAGCACGCTCCTTAAGAACATGCAGGAACTTAAACTCTACGGAGTAAGCTTCTCCCTTGACGGCTTTGGTACGGGACAGTCCAACTTTAACTATATCTTCGATATTCCCATCGAGACCGTGAAATTTGACCGTGAGCTTACAAATACCTACTTTATCAAGGACAGCGCCCGTTTCGTTACAGATGGTATGATCAGGATGTTTAACGATATGGGACTTAAAGTCGTGGTTCAGGGAGCCGAGACAAAGGAGCAGGTTGAGCGGTTTATCACACTTGACGTGGACTACATTCAGGGTTATTATTATTCAAAGCCTCTGCCGAGCGGGGAATATCTGTCGTTTTTGGCAAGGTGAGCGGGAAATAGGAAAAACCGGTTTATTAAGATTTACTTTAGTTTATCACTGTGGTCTTTCTCTTGAAGCGTCGCACAGGACTGGCGTTTCAGTGCAGAGAAAGACTTGGAGTCGCATCCTTGCGACGCCGCACAGAACCGGCGTCGCAGAGCAGGAAGCGACAGCTTCCGGATATGGTGGAATTGGCAGACACGCCAGATTTAGGTTCTGGTGGGAGACCGTGCAGGTTCAAGTCCTGTTATCCGGATTATAAGGAAAATATAGGGGATTATCATTTGAAAAAAGCTGACGGATCAAAACCAAAAACCTCTCATGCTTCAAAGATCGGAATGATCTGCGGGCTTATTTCCGTCGTCATAACCGTCGGCGTTTATTTTTATATTGGGTTCGCCGTGAGTAAGATAAACCCCGATATCGATCTTCTTTCATATTCGTGGTATAAGATATCTATTCTCGTGACCGCTGTTTTTCTTAACCTTCTCGGTTTTTTTGTTTCCATTGTCAGCAAAGATGCTGAAGTTAAGGATGAAGAGGAAAGAGAAACAAGCATCGATCAGGTCAGAAAACTCCTCTCGGATCAGACAAATCTTAACAGCTCTTTCAGCGCATTTTTCTACTTTATAGCCGTTGTGGATCTTGATGCCGATTTTTTCTACGGTACCATCAATGAAGAGCTGATAAACGAGCTTGTGGGTGAAAAGGGAAGATATTCCGTCGCAGTCAAAACACTCATAAACAGAACCATCGAAGAAAGCAAACGAAACGAGCTTTATGATTTCTTCGATATCGATAACATCAAATTAAAGCTCATGAGTACCGATACGCTTGTCATCGAGTTCATAAATGAGTTTTCGGGCTGGAGCAGGACGACCATCGTTCCTATCGAAAAATATGAGAACGGAGAGCCCAAGATCGTTATGATGGGCTTCCAGAGGATCAACGAATTAAAGACAAAAGAACTTCAGATGCAGGAGTCATTGGAGTCCGCACTTCAGGCTGCAAATACTGCGAATGATGCAAAATCCGCATTTCTTTCCAAGATGAGTCATGACATAAGGACCCCTCTCAACGGAATGATGGGAATGGCTGCCCTTGCGGGAACCAGGCTCGATGACACCGAGAGAGTTCAGTATTGTTTAAATAAGATAGAGGATGCAGGAAAGCATCTTATTTCCATTATCGATGAAGTGCTCGATATGTCCAGGATAGAGTCCGGACGCATGGAACTCAAAAACGAGGAGTTCTCCCTTTCCGTACTCATGGACAATATGATAACGATGATCCATCCCATGACAGATAAGAAACATCAGGATCTTATCGTAGATGTTATGCATGTTGAGCATGAAATGGTGGTCGGTGACTCCACAAGACTTCAGGAAGTATTTTTAAACCTTACTACCAATGCGGTTAAATATACCGAAGAAAACGGCACCATAAAGATATCTCTTTCCGAAAGATACAGAAAGAAAGATACGGCCTGCTTTGAGTTCGTTGTTGAAGATAACGGCATCGGTATGACCAAAGAGTACATGCAGCATCTCTTTGAACCGTTTATCAGAGACTCAAGCGATAAGGTCAAGAACGTACAGGGAACCGGTCTCGGGCTTCCTATCGCAAAGAGCATCATAACCATGATGGACGGTGATCTGACTGCGGAAAGCGAAGAAGGAAAGGGCTCAAGATTCAAGGCCACATTCTATCTTAAGCTTCAGGAAGAGGCTGTGCTCGATGTTTCAAGCCTTAAAGGAAAGAGGATCCTTCTCGTGGACGATAACGAGAGGGCATTAAAGATCAACAAAGAACTTATAGAAAGTCTTGGAATGATCGTTGACAGTGCTGCAGGCGGTCCGGAAGGAAAAGCATTGTTTAAGGAGAGTCTTGAGGACAACATCTTCTATGATGCAGTCATAATCGACTGGAAGATGCCGGAGCTTGACGGCTTTAAGCTTGCACAGTATATAATCAACGAACTCAGGATAAATGCACCTGTGATCGCGCTTGCGGCTTACGACTGGAGTGAGATCGAGCTGGAAGCAAACCGATGCGGCATAATGACATTTATTTCAAAGCCGTTTTTCAGATCCCGTGTTATAGAAGCTCTCTATAAGATGCTTGCGGGCGCTTCGGTGGCAGAACCCGTTCAGGAGACCCACGGAATAAAGATCGCCGAGAATGATTTTACCGGAAAATGCGCTCTTCTTGTGGAAGACAATGATCTGAACCGTGAGATCGCCAAAGAGCTTCTTGAAATGGCTCATCTGTCGGTTGAAACCGCTGCAGACGGTGCAATAGCCGTGGATATGGTCAAGCAAAACGGAGCGGCTCATTACGACATCATCTTTATGGATATTCAGATGCCGAACATGAACGGCTACGAGGCATCATCCGCCATCAGAAAGCTGCCCGACGATGCGGCTTCGACTGTGCCGATCATAGCCATGAGCGCCGATGCGTTCTTAAACGATATAAAGAAGTCCGGAGAATCCGGCATGAACGAGCATATCTCAAAACCCATTGATATGCAGAGACTTAATGACGTAATGGTTAAATATTTATCTTAGATCAGACGACACAACAGCTGTTTTACAGAACAGCTGTTGTGCTGTTATATGTGAAGTGTTATGAAGACTATAATCAGATATTTTAAACCTTATATGAAAAAGGGCATACTTGCCCCTTTGTTTAAGATGCTTGAAGCCTGCTTTGAGCTGCTTGTTCCTCTTGTTATGACGCGCATTATCGATGTCGGCATCGGGAACAACGACAAGGGCGTTGTGTTAAAGATGGGACTTGTACTTATTGGGCTTGCTGCGGTTGGACTTCTGGCATCGGTAACGGCACAGTATTTCTCGGCATATGCGTCGGTAGGATTTGCAAAAGATCTCAAGTCATCAGTATTTAAGCACATCAATTCTTTCAGTTTCTCTCAGCTTGATCTGTTTGATTCTTCCACTCTTATCACAAGACTAACGGGAGACATAAACCAGGTGCAGACCGGAGTTAATATGACGCTCCGTCTGTTCATGCGTTCGCCTTTCATCGTATTCGGTGCCGCCATCATGGCCTTTACCATCGATGTCAGACTTGCGCTTATTTTCTGTGTTGCGGTCCCAATACTTTCCTGTATAGTTTTCGGCATTATGCTGGGCACCGTGCCTATGTTTAAGCGTGTCAGAAATGCGCTTGACCGCATGATAGGAAGAACCCGGGAAAACCTTTCGGGCGTGCGTGTCGTGCGTGCGTTTAACATGCAGCGCGGTGAAGAAGAGGCTTTCAAAAAGGAAAACGATGAATATACGGACAGGATAAGAAAGGCATCGGGAATTTCAGCCCTTATGAATCCTGCAACTTATGTCATTGTGAATCTTGCGCTTCTCCTTATCATTAAAAACGGCGCGCTTCATGTTGATTCGGGGAGCCTCACTCAAGGCCAGCTCATCGCCGTGATAAACTACATGTCACAGATACTGGTGGAACTTATTAAGCTTGCCGACCTCATAATCCTTATTACAAAGACATTTGCCAGCGCTAACAGGATAGAAGAGATCCTGCTTGTCGTTCCCGAAAAGATGTCCGGAGATGTGACCGATGGGAAAGGATCTCTGAAATCAGAGTTTAACAATGTGTCGTTTAAATATCCCGGAGCGGGAGATTATTCACTTGAAAATGTGGAGCTTTCCTTCAAAAAAGGCGAGACCGTAGGCATCATAGGAAGTACAGGAAGCGGTAAGACAACACTTGTGAGCCTTATCCCCGACTATTTCCATGCCGGCACCGGTACCGTGCTTTTCGACGGGAAAGACGTTAAAGAACTTGATAAGCATACAATAAACAAAAAGACCGGCTTCGTTTTCCAAAACTATTATCTCATAAAGGGAACCATAAGAGATAACATCGTGTTCGGAAGAAAAGATATTACCGATGATGATGTCATAAACGCCTTAAAGATATCCCAAAGCTATGATTTTGTCATGGAAAAGCAGGGCGGGCTTGATGCGAAGGTTGAAGAGAGAGGCACGAATTTCTCCGGAGGCCAGAAACAGAGACTTATGATCGCAAGAGCTCTTGCGGGACATCCGGAAGTTCTTATCCTTGATGATTCATCATCAGCTCTTGATTATGCTACAGACAGGAAACTACGTGAAGCCATATCGCTTCTTAAAGATACGACGGTGTTCATAGTTTCGCAGCGCACGGTAAGTGTACAGAACGCAGATCGTATAGTTGTAATTGAAGACGGAAAGATCGCGGGCGTCGGAACCCACGATGAACTCATTAAAACATCCGAAGTATACAGAGAGATATATGAAAGCCAGATCAACAGATAACAAAAGAATACTGCTCCGACTCATGTCTTACATAAAAGGTCACGCTTTGGCAGCCGTGCTCTCGCTTTTGCTTGCGGCGTCTTACGTTGTACTTATGCTTTACATACCTGTTCTTACGGGAAGAGCGATAGACCTTATTCTCGGAAAAGGGAACGTGGACTTTGAAGGCCTCAGGGACATACTTACAGGCATGCTCATATGCATACTGCTTGCCGCACTTTCCCAGTGGCTCATGACCCTTATAAATAACCGCCTGTCTTTCGAGATAGTTTCCGATATCAGGGATGATGCATTTAAGAAATTGCAGCGTCTCCCCATATCATTCTTTGATTCTCATTCCCACGGCGACATTTTAAGCCGTATCACAAACGACGTGGAACAACTGTCGGACGGCCTCCTCATCGGCTTTACGAAGCTTTTTTCAGGTGTACTCACGATCATTGTGACACTTGTGTTTATGTTCAGGCTGAACCCGCTGATCGCGCTTGTTGTAGTTGTGGTCACACCTCTTTCACTTTTTGTGGCATCCTTTATCGCAAAGCATACCTATGCCATGTTCCAAAAGCAGTCGAAAGAAAAGGGAGAACAGACAGCCCTTATAAATGAGTCTATGTTCGTAAGAAAAGCCGTATACGCCTATAATATGCAGGATGAGATGAATAACCGTTTTGACAGGGTAAATGAGCGCCTTGCGGACAGTTCATTGAAAGCCATCTTTTATTCATCCCTTGTAAACCCTTCAACAAGATTCGTAAACAGCCTGGTATATGCGGGAGTGGGCGTATTCGGAGCAATAGGTGCCATAAACGGCGTTATAACCGTGGGACAGCTCTCTGCATTTCTTTCATACGCAGGACAGTACACAAAGCCTTTTAATGAGATATCCTCCGTTATTACCGAACTTCAGAATGCCATTGTCTGTGCGGGCAGGGTATTTGCCGTTATGGATGAGGATGAGCTTTCGGTTCCGGAAAACAAACAGTCTTATTACGAAGATAAAGCTTGTCCCGTTGTGTCCTTTGAAGATGTTCACTTCTCATACGTAAAAGATAAGCCTCTTATCACAGGCTTTTCACTTGATGTTAGAGAAGGGCAGCGCATCGCCATCGTTGGTCCCACAGGCTGCGGAAAAACTACGATGATAAATCTCCTCATGCATTTCTATGAGGTAAAACGTGGAAGTATCAAACTCTACGGAAGAGATGTTTCGGATATACCGAGAGAAGAACTCAGGAGCCGCATCGGAATGGTGCTTCAGGAAACATGGCTCAGAAACTGCACCGTAAGAGAAAACATTGCTATGAACCGTCCCGATGCCACCGATGAAGAGATCATTGCCGCTGCAAAGGCAGCATATGCCCACAGCTTCATAATGAGGCTTCCGAAGGGGTATGATACAGTCATATCAGAAAACGGAGAAGAACTTTCCCAGGGACAGAGGCAGCTTATATGCATAGCGAGAGTAATGCTTAAAACTCCGCAGATATTGGTGCTTGATGAGGCTACATCATCAATAGATACAAGAACCGAGATAAAGATACAGAATGCCTTTGAAAAGATGATGAAGGGCAGGACCAGCTTTGTTGTTGCTCACAGGCTTTCAACCATCATGGGGGCAGACAACATCATCGTTATGAAGAACGGTAATATTGTTGAGACAGGAACTCATGATGAACTGTTAAAAAAAGGAGGCTTCTACAAAGAACTGTATATGAGCCAGTTCTGATGTGCGGAAGCCTAAGAGTCTTGAGGTATCTGAGGAACGGGAGCGGGACGACGGAGCCTGAGTTTTGACTTGTCGCGCTGGATCGACATAAGCCAGTTATTGAGTTTTTGGCTCTGTTCAACGAATTTGCAGCCGTAAAGGATCTGATCGCCTTCAAGTTCAACGAACCGGACGATCTTTGCAGATATGCGAAGGTTTGAACGGCCTTCTATGGTTATGGTGAGACGGACCATGTGCTGGAGCTGGAATATTTCTTTTGTAATAAAGGCAAAGCCTGTTTCACTGACATCTTTTATGTAGGCCCATGTGGAACGTGGGCCTTTATCTGTATAGTAGTTGAGCTCCATTTCTTCGCCGATATTGACACGATAGTTATTGCGACGATTGACGGGTTCGGCATCTCCGATGAGTTCTGCGGCATGGCAGGGAGTTCCTTTAAAGAGGATAGTCTGGATCTTTATATTTTTCCATAAGTAAAGAATGCCTTCCATAGTGCAGGAAAGCGACACTTCGCAATTAGACGGGAAACCGATGATCTTATCGTTTACATAGATCGGCTCAAGAACGCAAATATTGTTATGAATTATGGTAACACGCGTATCAAAGGTCCCGTTATAGCGGTTGACTTTAACGATGAGTTGTAGTTCCCTTCCGGGGGCAAGATCGTTGATATCCATAAAACTCCTGAAACACTGTTTGCCGAATTTAGCATATTCTACCCTTTTTACAGATTTTTTTCAACATTTATTTGATTTTTGCACTAAATGAATTATACTATACCCATTATCTTTTCGACCGTTATTTAGAAAGATTTATGTCAGGGAGGTTGTCATGAGCGTTAAAGAAGGACTTATAGGAAAAGATTTTTTGACACTTAAGGATTTTACCCGTGAAGAGATCGAGTATATGATCGATCTTGCGGCGGATTATAAAGACAAAAAGAAAAAAGGCATAATGCACGATACCCTCAAGGGTAAGAACATCGCCCTCATATTTGAGAAGACGTCCACAAGGACCAGGTGCGCTTTTGAAGTTGCGGCGCATGATCTGGGTATGCATGCCACCTACCTTGATCCCAAGAGCTCTCAGATCGGAAAAAAGGAGAGCATCCGTGATACCGCAAGAGTTCTGTCCAGGATGTTTGACGGGATAGAATACAGAGGCTTCGGACAGGAGATAGTCGAGGAACTGGCAAAATATGCCGATGTACCTGTATGGAACGGACTCACAAATGAGTATCATCCCACACAGATGCTTGCAGATATGCTCACTTTAAAGGAAAAGAAAGGCACTCTTTCCGGACGTAAATTCGTTTATATGGGTGACGCCCGCTACAATATGGGTAATTCCCTTATGATCGCCTGCGCAAAGCTTGGCCTCCATTATGTGGCATGTGCTCCGGAAAAATACTTCCCGGATCCCGCACTTGTTGAAGAATGCAAGAAATTTGCCGCAGTTTCCGGTGGTTCTGTCACTCTTTCAAGTGATGTTAAGGAAGCAACAAAGGATGCGGATGTGATCTATACGGATGTCTGGGTATCCATGGGCGAGCCCGATGAAGTGTGGGAGGAGAGGATCAGAGAGCTCTCACCTTACAAGGTAACAAGCGATGTAATGAAAAATGCCGGAAAAGATGCCATATTCATGCACTGCCTTCCCGCATTCCACGATCTTAAAACGGAGATAGGCCGCGAAATGGGCGAAAAATATAACTTCACCGAGCTTGAAGTGACGGATGAAGTTTTTGAATCCGCACAGTCTGTTGTATTTGACGAAGCGGAAAACAGGATGCACACAATAAAAGCAGTTATGGCCGCTACTCTCGGGGCATAAGATGAAAAGATTCAGAAAGTTTCTTGAAGAGAAAGGGCTGACACAGGAAGCACTGAATATAGTGCTTGGCATAGTGATACTAATTGCGCTTGTTACTTACGGTATCACAGGAAGTGTGCTCAGTCTCTTTGCGGTTATTTTTGTCGGTGCCATGATGAATATCACTACAGGGCTTTCCTATGTGAGAAAGAACGAGAAACGGACTCTCGGGATGTCCATGATACTTCTCGGAGTGATGATAATCATGATATTCGGCGTATATATCACAATGTCGTTTTAAAGGACGGTACAATGAAAGACGAAAATGTACTCTGCGCTGCCAACGCATATAAAGAACTATATTATTTCAACAAACGTTTCGGAAAACTTCCGGAACAGGTAAAACAGGAACTTCAGATAGCCGTTGTGGCATTCACGACGGAAGTGAGCGGTGTGGTTACACTTTTCTTTGATGATGACGGAACTCTGATGATCAACACAGACCACGAAGACAGTGACATCATGTATGATGAGATAAATGCAGGCATGCTCATGAGAAGGCTGCAGCGTGAGAAAGAAGAGCTGTTTGAGCAGCTTGAGCTTTTTTACAGAACACTTTATCTTAAAAAAGAACAGGAATAAAATGCAGGAAAGGCAGATATCATGCTTCTCGGAATAGATGTAGGAAACACAAATATCAATTTTGCTTTGCTTGACGGACTTGAAGTAGTTGCATCATTCAGGATAACGACAAAGATGCCGAGGACGTCGGATGAGTTCGGAACCGCGATCAGATCCCAGCTTGCCTGGAAAGGCGTGGATTATAAGGCTATAGACGATGTCATCATAGCTTCCGTTGTTCCGGGCATTATGCATTCCCTCACAAACGGCGTGATAAAGCTTTTGGACCGCAAGCCCATGATCGTCGGAGAAGGCACAAAGACAGGGATAAAGACCCCTACGGCAAATCCCAAGGAGATCGGTGCAGACAGGATAGTGGACGCTGTAGCCGCCTACGAATTATATGGTGGCCCTGTTATAGTATGTGATTTCGGTACAGCAACGACCTACGACCTCATTTCCGAAGATGCTTCATTCCTTGCGGGCATCACAAGCCCCGGCATCAGGATATCCGCAAATGCGCTCTGGAACGATACTGCAAAATTACCTGAGATCGAGATCGCAAAGCCCGATTCCATTCTCGCAAAAGACACAGTTTCCAGCATGCAGGCCGGACTTGTGTACGGATGCATAGGTCAGACCGAATATATCATAAAAAAGATCAAGGAAGAGTCGGGACTTAATGACGCCAAAGTCGTTGCAACCGGAGGTCTGGGAAGATTGATCGCAGATTCCACCGATTACATAAACGTATATGATAAAGAGCTCACCCTTAAAGGACTCCGCCTTATATACGACAAAACAAAAAAGAAATGAAAAAGATTAAAATTGGCAACACCGAATTTGACAATATTGTGCTGGGACCCATGGCAGGTGTGACTGACCTGCCATTTCGTCTTATTTGCAAGGAAATGGGAGCGGGCTTTACATTTACCGAGATGGTAAGCGCAAAAGCGATATTGTTTAATAATAAAAACACCGCAGAACTCCTTGCACTTTCTGACAGAGAACTTCCCTCAGCCATACAGCTTTTCGGGTCCGATCCGTCGGTACTTGCGGAAGCCGCAGGAAAGATAAGCGGACTTAAACATTGTCTTCTCGACATAAACATGGGATGTCCCGTACAGAAGGTCGTTAACAATGGTGAGGGCTCTGCACTTATGAAGGATCCCGGGCTCATTGAACATATTGTAAGGGAAGTCAGCCTTACGGCGGGAAGACCGGTGAGCGTAAAGATAAGAAAAGGCTTTGAGAAAGACAATTGTTCCGCTGTGGAATGTGCTCTTGCGGCGGAACAGGGCGGTGCAAAGCTTGTCACCGTTCACGGACGCACAAGAGACGATTTTTATTCGGGGACCGTCGACCGTGAGATAATAAGAAAAGTTAAGGAAGCCGTAAAGGTCCCGGTTATTGCCAGCGGTGACATATTTACTGCGGAAGATGCGGTAAGCATGCTTAACGAAACAAAGGTGGACGGTGTGATGGTAGCCCGAGGGGCTGAAGGCAACCCCTGGATATTCAGGCAGATAAAGAGTCTCATTGAAACCGGTTCAAAAGGAGAGGATCCCGGCATTTCCGAACGCATAGAGATGCTCCTCAGGCACGCAAGAGATGAGATAGCATATAAAGGCGAAGACACGGGTATCCGCGAGATGCGAAAGCATGTGGCATGGTATATGAGCGGTTTTAAAGGGGCCGTTAAGATAAGGGCCGCATCAAACTACATAAGCTCTTACAAAGAACTTGAAACAATAATGAATGATGTGAGAAAAGCTTATGAATTATAGCCTTGCATATATAAAATCAATGTGCTATAATTCAGCGCATTAAATTAGTAAATTATTTTGGAACAGGGAGGCAATTATGGAAAATAAGTTAAAAGCCGGAATTTTAGGCGCAACGGGAATGGTAGGACAGAGATTTATCTCTTTACTTGAGAATCACCCCTGGTTTGAGGTCACTGTTCTTGCAGCCAGCGAAAGAAGCGCAGGAAAAACATATGAAGAAGCTGTCGGTGACAGATGGAAGATGACTACTCCCATGCCCGAAAAGGTTAAGAAAATGGTAGTCATGAACGTTAATGAAGTTGAGAAGGTTTCCTCACTCTGTGATTTCGTTTTCAGTGCCGTTGACATGTCAAAGGATGAGATAAGAGCCATCGAAGAGGCTTATGCAAAGACTGAGACTCCCGTAGTTTCAAACAACTCGGCTCACCGTTGGACTCCCGATGTTCCCATGGTAGTTCCGGAACTCAATCCCGAGCATCTTGATGTGATCGAATTCCAGAAGAAACGTCTCGGCACAAAGAGAGGCTTCGTTGTTGTTAAGCCCAACTGCTCCATTCAGAGCTACACACCCATGCTTCATGCCCTTCGTGAGTTTGAGCCCGAAGTTGTTGTGGCTACCACATATCAGGCAATAAGCGGCGCAGGTAAGACTTTTAAAGATTGGCCGGAGATGGTTGATAACGTTATCCCTTACATCGCAGGTGAGGAAGAGAAGAGTGAGCAGGAGCCTCTCCGCATCTGGGGTCACATCGAAGACGGCAAGATCGTTAAGGCAGAAGGCCCTGTCATCACCACACAGTGCATCAGAGTTCCTGTTTCAGACGGTCATACCGCAGCAGTATTCGTTAAGTTTAAGAAAAAGCCCACAAAAGAGCAGATCATAGAGAGATGGAGAAACTTCAAGGGCATTCCCCAGGAGCTTAACCTTCCTTCAGCTCCCGAGCACTTCATCACATACTTTGAAGAGGACAATCGTCCTCAGACAAGGCTTGACAGAGACTCCGAAAAGGGAATGGGCGTATTTGCGGGACGTCTCAGAGAGGACACTGTTTACGACTACAAGTTCGTAGGCCTTTCCCACAACACAAAGCGCGGGGCTGCAGGCGGAGCGGTGCTCACTGCAGAACTTCTAAAAGCAAAGGGCCTTATCACAGCTAAATAA
>JAEEGL016218017.1_pt1 | contig 21620 bp, 16 predicted proteins | sample 9134231 | NCBI WGS metagenome assembly JAEEGL01 (sample SAMN16246548, study PRJNA631951) | gut metagenome | biome: gut microbiome; feature: rumen; material: fiber-attached | host: Bos | place: Iran: Karaj | collected 2018-10
CCTCACCGTAAGGCACTTCCTCTTCAGTTCCCGGCTTCACAATCTTGTAATATGTATCCGGATACGGAATTCCGATACTGCCCTCCCTGTAATAATCCATAGGTGTAAGACAGCTTCCTGTAACGCACTCCGTAAGCCCATAGCCTTCCCTTATCTGAACATCAGCCCCATGCTCCTTCAGGAACTCATCCACCTTCTTCTTCAGATTAACCGATAAGGAATCTCCACCGGAGATGACACATTTCAGGAATGACATATCATATCCTTCCAGCCCCTCACTCTTCATAAGAGCCTCATAGAGAGTCGGCACCCCGGCAATTATATTTGGCTTATATTTCTTGATCAATTTGTCAAATGTACTGCTGCTGAACTGCGGCAGAAGTATACATGTTCCACCGAAGGTCTGAACTGTATGGATACATATACCCAGTCCAAATCCATGGAATATAGGCATGATGGCAAGCACCGTGTCCTTCTCACGCAGGCACTGGCAAGCCTCAAAACTCTGGATTGCCAGACTATTGAAATTCAGGTTGGTAAGTTCTATACCCTTAGGATAGCCTGTGGTTCCGCCACTGTAGAGTATTGCAGCTGTAGCTTCGCCCTTAGTATGAGCAGAAGTTTCTCCTGAATAGGAAGTCCCAAGCTTTATGAAATCCTTCCAGCTCATCCTGATATCACTTTCAGGCACCTTGATCTTCCTGCCTTTAGTAAGATCATAGCCAATCTTCATATGAAGAGGCATTGAGTCCTTGGCAGAAACCAGTATACATTTCTCAATCTTAGTCTCCGGGGCAATGCGGACTATCTTCTTAAAAGCTATATCTATGGAAACAATATATCTGCTTTCGGAAATATTGAGATAGTACTTGATCTCATCTTCAGAAGACAGGGGATGGATCATATTTGCCACCCCTCCGATCTTATTTATAGCATAGAAAGCGATAATAGCTTCGGGAGTATTAGGCATACAGATACTCACTCTGTCACCAACATTTACGCCCAGAGCTTTAAACCCTTTTGTCGCCACCTCTATAAACTTAAGAAAACTGCCATAGGTCTGTTTATTGCCGAAATAATTATAGCTGATATGATCATGACGAGATTCAGCTGTCTGTTCCAGATAATCATAAACCGATATATCCGGATAGTCCAAATGAGGCCTTATCCCGTCATAATATTTGTACCATGGAGTTTTTACCATTTCACATCCTCATGAATCATTACTTATTCAATACCCAGATCCTGTATCAGCATCTTCTTAATAGTATCAAACAGAAGCTGGTTTGCTTCCGGAACATCCATTCCGGACACATCTATTGGTTCCCCGAAGGTTATCTTCAGATTTTTACTCCTGAATTTATAGTCTCCTGTTATAGCAAATGGAGTAATTCTGGAATCACTTCTCATAGCCATAACTACCGCTCCCACCTTGAAAGGAAGAAGGATTTCTTCCGTATAATTTCTTTTAGCCTCGGGCGCCACATAAACCAGGCATCCCTGCTTCAGGTAATCCACCGCAGCATCTAAAGCTTCCTTATTACGGGCTGCATGAAGGTCTACAGGTATAGTCCCCACGCTCTTAAAAAACCAGCCAACAGGACTATCATGGAGTGACTTCTTGGCAAGAGAATGCACAACTCTTTTAGTTCCAATATCAACAAATATAGGGTCCAGGGCGTGCTTATGATTTCCTGCCAGAACACCCGAACCCTCTAGTGGTATATTCTCTTTACCAACAACTGTCGGATTGTAATAGACCTTAAATAAAAATGTAAATATAGGTCTTAATATCTTGTAAAGAGTATCATTGTTTTTCTTCATATCGTATATATCTCTGTTCCTACTTGTTTGATATACGCTGCCTTAATGCTTCGTAAGAAACAACTGCTGCAGATATAGCTGCATTCAGAGACTCCACATTTCCTTCCATAGGTATTCTGATCAGCCTGTCTGCTGTCTTTGCAACTGCATCACTTAAGCCTGCGCCCTCATTTCCGATCAGGAATCCCATTGGTCCTTCCAGCTTCTCCTGGTAGAGATTTACGCCATCCAAATGAGTTCCATATATAACTATGCCCTTCTTCTTCAGGCATTCTATATCACTAACCATATCTGAAGATACATAGACCGGAACTCTGAAGAGAGAACCCATGGTGGATCTGACTACCTTCGGACTATATATATCAACCGAGTCACTGCTTACCATTATTCCACTAATACCGGCGCCCTCAGCAGTCCTTATGATAGTACCCATATTTCCAGGATCCTGAAGTCTGTCCAGGATCAGAATGCATGAATTTCTGTCAGAATCACCACATATATGCTCTATCAGATAATACTTCATCCTTACTTCTGCAAGGATTCCCTGTGGATTTTCTGTGCCACTGGCTTTCTTCATACACTGCCCGGAAACGACATAACATATCCCCTTCTTCTCAGCATACTCAACCAGTGCTCTAACATCCCTGTAGAGTTCCGAAGAGTCATACAGTTTCTCCATCTCCTCTGATATATAGAGTCCATAAAGACGATCCAGTGGAATTTCAGAGCACATGCGCACACCTTCAACGATGTATGCGTCCTCTTCCTTCCTCATCTTCGCACTCTTAACCAGCTTTCCCAGCCGAACTATTCTACTATTCGAATTTGATGTTATTCTTTCCATAATAATTCCCCCTCATTCAACATACGCTCCGCTCCTCTTTTCACCAACGAGTGATCGTGCAAATGACAAATAAAACCATATCAATTCCTCGGGCGGAACAATGTCTGCGAGGAACCGTTGGAGAACGTCGGTTCTTTGGCTGTGTCCTTTACAGCCTTAGAACCGCTACGTTCGGAATCGAGGCGCGAGCCGCGTGACGCGCAGACATTGTTCCGCTCGAGGAATATATCTACTTATCCATCTTGCGCACAATCACGCGCTCTGGCCCGAATTCGAGCTTCAGAGCATCTTCCACTCCGGAATCTGCATCTACCGTAAGCGCCATTCTCTTGGCCTGCTTCTCTTCTTTAAGCTGAACATACACTGGTGAATAGCCCTTGTAGTCCATAAGTATTGCATCCAGATTTCTGGAATGTTGTCTGTAATCATCAAAGTTATTAAAGAGAACCCATACCTGGTACTTCTCGCCAGCTGCCCGCTTAAGTATTTCGTCCATAGGTATGATCTCGGAAGCCAGCAGCTTGCTCTCCTTCTCTGAAATGGATGCTCGCCCTTTTATGATAACTGCTTTGTTCTTTACAAGCAGATCTCTGCACTTCTCATAAACCTTAGGGAATACTATTACCTCCAGTGAACCGTGTAAATCTTCCAGAGTTACGAAGGCCATATTCTCATTCTTCCTGGTAAGCTTTGGATTAACTGCATCCAGAACGCCACCAATTGTGTAATTCTTCTCATCTTCCGCAACAGTCTTTACTATTCCGAAATTCTCCAGCTCTTCTTCATCAGGCACAAAATCTGCCGTTGTTATATCTGTGTACTTATCAATTATTCCCTTAACTTCATCCAATGGATGTCCGCTGATATAAAGACCAAGGAATTCCTTTTCTCCACTGAGTATTATATCCTTGGAGTACTCATCCACAGAAGGATAAGTCACATCAAATGCGTTCCTTTCCGACTCACCCATGAAGTCCAGAAGGTTCATCTGTCCTGTAGCATTTTTCTTCTTGTCAGCCTCAACCTGTGCAATGATATCCTGATAGACTTCCATCATCTGATGTCTGTTCTTACCAAAGCTGTCAAATGCACCGGCCATTATCAGGCTTTCAAGGGTGCGCTTGTTGGCCTCTTTGCCTGACATACGCTCTATATAATCCTTAAGATCCTTAAATGGACCATTGGCATTTCTTTCTTCTACTATGGCATCAACAACCACATCTCCTACAGACTTAATGGCAGCCATACCATATCTTATTGATTCACCCGAAACAGAGAATCCGGCTTTTCCTTCATTTATGTCAGGAGGAAGCATCTTGATTCCCATCTTCTTAACGGCGTCGATATATTTCATAAGCTTCGGTGTGTTATCACGGACTGATGTAAGAAGGGCAGCCATAAAATCAAGAGGGTAATAACATTTCAGATAAGCTGTCTGATAAGCTATCACTGCGTAGGAAGCAGCATGGCTCTTGTTAAATGCATAGCTTGCGAAATCAGTCATTTCGTCAAATATCTTATTTGCAATATCTTCACTTATACCATTCTTGATACATCCCGGAACCCCCATCTCTTCATTTCCGTAGACGAAGTATTCACGTTCCTTCTCCATGACGCTGGCTTTCTTCTTGGACATGGCACGACGTACCAGGTCAGATCTTCCCATGCTGTATCCAGCCAGGGACATAACTATCTGCATAACCTGCTCCTGGTATACTATACAGCCATAGGTAGGCTCCAGTATTTCCTCCAGCTCCGGAGTATCATAAACTATAGGTTCTGTATGTCTCTTACCCTTTATATATTTAGGGATAAAGTCCATAGGACCTGGTCGATATAATGAAATGCCGGCTATGATATCCTCCAGACTCTGTGGCCTCAGTTCCTTCATGAAGCCCTGCATTCCTGTACTCTCCAACTGGAAGATGCCGTCACATTTTCCAGAAGAGATAAGCTGAAATACAGCAGGATCATCCATAACCAGATTTTCAACATCTATTTCCTTCCCGGTTCTCTCCTTGATGCTGAGAATGGCATCTCTTATAACAGAGAGATTACGAAGTCCCAGGAAGTCCATTTTAAGAAGACCAAGTCTCTCAAGAGTGTCCTTCTCAAACTGAGTTGTAACAGGACCATCACTGTTGTTACGGCACAGAGGAACATATTCAACAATAGGGTCGCGGCCGATAACTACACCTGCAGCATGCATTGATGCATTTCTAGGAAGTCCTTCCAGTTTCTGGGCCATATCCACCATATATTTGATATCCGGATCATCATAGAACTTCCTGAAGTCCGGACTTTCCTCCAACGCCTGGGCTATGGATATACCGGGAACTGCTGGTATTGATTTTGATACAGCATCCTTAAGCTTGATAGGCACACCAAGAACACGGCCTACATCCTGGATACTCTTCTTGGCAGCCAGGGTATCGAAGGCTATGATCTGTGAAACCTTCTCGCTACCATATTTTCTTGCAACATAATCTATTACTTCCTGTCTCCTGTCCGGCTCGAAGTCAACGTCGATATCGGGCATGCTTACTCTTTCAGGATTCAGGAATCTCTCGAAGATGAGACTGTACTTGATAGGGTCGATATTTGTTATCTTCAGGCTATAGGAAACAAGGCTTCCTGCAGCAGAACCTCTTCCCGGTCCAACCTCTATCTTGTTCTCCTTGGCATAGTTGATAAAGTCCCAAACTATAAGGAAATAATCAACATATCCCATATTCTTTATGGTATCCAGCTCGTAATCCAGTCTGGCCTGTATATCCTCTGTTATATCCGGGTATCTGAGTTTCAGTCCCTCGTTACAGAGATGTGTCAGATATTCAAATGCATCGGCGAAGCCTTCAGGCACATCATACTTAGGGATCTTCTGCTCACCAAATACGATCTCAACGTTACACCGCTCTGCTATCTTATGCGTATTTTCCAAAGCCTGAGGAGTCAATTTGAAGAGCTCTCTCATTTCATCCTCGGAGCGAAGATAATACTGCCCCTGCTCATACTTCATTCTGTCATCATCTTCAAATGTCTTGCCAGTCTGAATGCACAGAAGTATGTCATGAGCCTCCCAGTCCTCTTCGTAAATATAATGTGAATCATTTGTGCAGACCAGATCTATCCCCAGCTCCTGTGACATTCTGATAAGATCTGCATTTACAGTAACATCATCCGCCAGTCCATGATCCTGCATTTCAAGGAAGAAGTTGCCATCACCAAATATCTGTCTGTATGACTCAGCCGCTTTCTTTGCTTCATCATAAAGCCTTCTCCTCAGGTAAAATGCTACCTCTCCCTGAAGACATGCTGACAGACATATGATGCCTTCGTGGTACTTCTCCAATATTTCCTTATCTACACGTGGCTTATAATAAAAACCATCAACGAAACCAGCTGACACTATTCTGGTAAGATTCTGATAACCTATATCATTCTCAGCCAGAAGTATCAGATGATAATATCTCTCATTATTTACACCAGTCTCCCTGTCAAATCTTGAACCAGGCGCAACGTATACCTCACATCCTATGATTGGCTTGATGCCAGCCTTCTTGCAGGCTTCATAGAATTCTATTACCCCATACATAACTCCATGATCCGTTATCGCAAGAGAATCAAAGCCCAGCTCCACAGCTCTGTTTACAAGCTCCGGTATCTTGGCAGATCCATCCAGCAGACTGTATTCTGTATGTACATGTAAATGTGTAAATGCCATATCACATTTCCTCTCTGTCAGTCGTATAACCCCTCTTAAAACAATATGATCTTCTGTCCCTTCCTGCGAATGTATTTCCTATATGCTTTCATATATGCTTTTGCATAGGCAAAGGTTTTCTCTTCCCCTTTTTCTGCCAGCATATATAACAGTTTCTCCAGCTGTTTCTTCGTATAAGGATGAAGAAGATACTTACTCTTTCCATTCAGATAATAATTAAGAGCTGAACTGTCATTATAATTCTCTTTCAGATATATTTTACTTGCAGCCACACGGTCGCAGAACATTTCAACTATATAATTATCGGGCATCTTCATACCCACTACGCTGCCATCTCTCTTCTCAAGATCATAATCCAGCCAGTACTCCAGATGATGCTTATTGCGTCCCTTGTGATGAAGCCATGAAGATGTATATCCCTTCTCTTCACGCTCCGCTTCATTCGGGCTTCTGTTTCCCTGGAAGTATTTTGCGCCAACCGAAAACTCTGTCCAGGAATACTTGGACAGGTCGTGAAGCAGCCCCTGTTTATATAATCCACATTTAAAACAGTTTTTACCAACTTCATACTTATGCTGATTAATGGTAGTCAAATGTTTATACCACCCATCGTTTTTTACCGCGTCTAATATCATATTTCAGGCCTTTCTTTAAATGCTGATAAGATTATAAAAAAAAGCTTCCGATCGGACTCGAACCGACGACCTACTGATTACGAATCAGTTGCGCTACCAACTGCGCTACGGAAGCATATAGAAAAGGCATATTTTAATAATATGCCCTTTTATTTAATTTGTACACATGAATTATGTGAGTTCATCAAGGGTCTTTCCATATGCAGGAAGGAACTCCTCTATGAAATCCTTTACCTCAGGAAGTTCTGCTTTAAGCTTGTTAAGATTCTCTTCAATGGACTTTTTTGCTGTGCTGAATTCCTTGTTACCAGAGTTTTCTTCCTCGATACATTTGATATATGCAGAAAGCTTATCTGCGGCTTTCACAAGCCGGCGCATATATTTATCGTCAGGAGTATTATCAGTCTTATATATATCCATATATGCCGGCTGCAGATCCTGAGGAAGCTTCTCTATAAGCTTGTATTCTGCTATTGTCTCAACCTGTTTATAGGCTTCCTTAATATCAGAATTGTAATACTTGACCGGTGTCGGCATGTCACCTGTTATTATCTCAGAAGAATCATGATAGAGGCCAACCAGTGCTGCCTTCTCGGCATTCAGGTCCTTGTCGTATCTGACATTACCTATAACGCAGAGCGCATGGGCTATCATGGCAACCTCGAGAGAATGCTCACTGAGATTCTCCTGTCTGGAGTTTCTCATAAGAGCCCATCTCTCTATATATTTCATTCTGGATATAGTTGCAAAAAAGTTATATTCCATATTGTCTTCTTTCAGGTCTCATAGCTTAAGGCTGATCATTCTGATCACTCTGAGCATCGGTCTCAGCTGTTTCCTGGTCAGCTGTTTCTTCAGGAACTTCTTCCTCTGACTCAGCAGCTGAATCCTTGCGGGCTGCATAATCATCCCAAGGCATTCTGGTTTCTTCCTTCTTCTCAGTTTCCTGTTTCTCTGAAGAATCCTCCACCTCTGCTAAGGCTTTATCTATTTCAGGCTTTATATCAGGATTAACCTTCACAGCTTCGTCTCTATCCAAAGCTTCTTCCAGATCATCCTTTAATAATTCCTCGCGCCTCTTCTCAAATTCAGGACTGGCATAAACCTTGAAATGATCCTTATCCTTTTCTTTATTCTTCTTTTTACCTTTACCTGTCTTGGTCTTAGTCTTATCCTTGCTCTTCTTTCCGGACTTTCCGGCTTCGGAAGGATTAACAATACCAAGATTGTAAAGTTCTTCGGTCTCTATAGCAAATCCCTTGCTGTCGAGTTCCTTGTGGATTGGAAGATTATTTCCTGTAATCTGATTATATATAGTCATGAATTCTTCGCCGGAAATTGTCTCATGTTCAACGAGATAATCTGCCAGTTTATCCATAACATCCAGATGCTGACTGAGCATTTTATAAGCCTTGTCATATGCTCTGGTTATGATCATTCTTACTTCATCGTCTATCTTAGTTTCAGTTTCATCTGAACACTGAAGCACTCTTCTTCTATCCAGATATTCACCTGTTATGGATTCATATTGAACCATACCAAGTTTCTCAGACATACCATACATGGTAACCATGGTTCTGGCATATTTGGTAGCATCCTCAATATCCTGCATAGCACCAGCGGTTACTGAAGGAAACTTAAGAGCCTCTGCAGCTCGTCCACCCATGCTGATAACTATCTGTGCTTCCATCTCAGCCTGAGTCATATGATTCTTCTCCTCTGCAGGAGTATTCCATACATAACCCAGGGCACCCATCATACGAGGCACTATTGTTATCTTCTGAATAGGATTTGTATGCTTCTGAAGAACTGTAAGAAGTGCATGTCCTATCTCATGATAAGCTGTTATCCTCTTGTCCCTGATACTGAGAACCTTGTCCTTCTTCTCCTTACCTGCAAAGACAACCTCTACAGATTCCAGAAGGTCATTCTGACATACTAACTGTCTATTGTTACGAACTGCTGTAAGAGCAGCTTCGTTGATGATGTTTTCAAGATCAGCACCAACCGAACCACTTGTTGCAAGAGCCAGTTCATGAAGATCTACTGTTTCATCCATCTTAACATCCTTGGAATGAACCTTGAGTATATCTTCTCTACCCTTAAGATCAGGCTCTTCAACTATGACTCTTCTGTCAAAACGACCAGGTCTGAGAAGTGCCTTATCAAGAACCTCAGGTCTGTTGGTTGCTGCCAGGATTATGATACCCTTTGATGTATCAAATCCGTCCATCTCTGAAAGCAGCTGATTAAGTGTCTGCTCTCTCTCTGAGTCTCCGCCCATATGACGGGTATCTCTGCTTCGTCCGATTGCATCTATCTCATCTATGAAGATAATACATGGTGCTTTTGCAGTAGCCTGCTTAAAGAGATCTCTTACACGAGATGCACCTACACCAACGTACATTTCAACAAATTCAGAACCTGACATTGAGAAGAATGGAACTCCTGCCTCACCAGCAACGGCCTTAGCCAGAAGTGTCTTACCTGTTCCCGGAGGGCCTACAAGAAGTGCACCCTTTGGAAGTCTTGCACCTATCTCCAGATATTTGCCAGGACGTCTCAGGAAGTCAACCATCTCTGCCAGTGATTCCTTCGCCTCTTCTTCACCTGCCACATCCTTAAATGTAACGCCTGTGTTGTTCTGGACATCATACATTTTAGCATTTGACTTGCCGACGTTCATGAGTCCGCCGCCTCTTGTTATGCCTCTCATAATGAGCATGATAACGATGTAGAAACAAACGATCATGATGACGTTAAAGAGTATTTCCTTGATGATGGCATTCTTGCCTTCATCAATGGCAGTAAACTTTACGTCTGCCTTTTCAAGTCTCTCAACAAGCTGGTAGTCATCGGTTCTGATGACGTAATAGGTTACATTTTCCTTCTTGACTCCATCTTCAGATGGTGTGAAGTAGATCTTATCGTTATAGATCTTAACATTCGTAACCTTATCTTCGTCCAGCATGGTTATGAACTTGTCGTACGATATCTCTTCTTCTCCGGCCTGCTTATATTTATTGATCTGAAGACCGAAAACAAGAGCCAGAATAACAGCAATCAGAAGAATTATTATGGTATAACTTATACCAGGACGGTGACCATTGCCACCGCCCTTGTTATCATTGTTGTTATTTGAATTATTATTTTGCTCTTCCATGAAATTAATTTATTATCCTTACATTTGTTATATACAGCACATCTCACATGCCATAATCTTACTGATATAATGGATACTTATCTGTAATACTCTTTACAAGAGCATCAGCCTTAGCATTATCCTTATCTATAATAGCAGCCTTAAATGCATCAGCTATTACGTACATATCATCCTTAACTGCTCCTCTTGTTGTAACAGCAGGTGTACCTACACGGATACCACTTGTTACGAATGGAGACTTAGGATCATTTGGTACTGTATTCTTGTTAACTGTGATATGAACTTCATCCAGAAGCTTCTCAACTTCCTTACCTGTAAGTCCGAGATTCTGAAGATCAACCAGCATGAGGTGATTATCTGTACCACCTGATACAATCTTGAATCCTCTGTCCTGAAGTGCACTTGCAAGTGTAGCAGAATTCTCAACTACTCTTCCCATGTAATCCTTGTAATCCTGGGAAAGAGCTTCCTTGAAGCATACTGCCTTACCAGCTATAACGTGCATAAGAGGACCACCCTGGATACCAGGGAATATAGCCTTATTGAAATTATACTTCTCATTAACTTCGTTACTGCAGAGGATCATACCACCTCTAGGTCCACGAAGTGTCTTATGTGTAGTTGTTGTTGTGATGTCAGCATATGGTATAGGACTCATATGATAACCTGCTGCTACAAGACCAGCGATGTGTGCCATATCTACCATGAGAACTGCACCAACTTCATCTGCTATCTCACGCATCTTCTTGAAATCTATCTCTCTTGCATAAGCTGAAGCACCAGCAACGATGAGCTTTGGCTTTGCTTCCTTAGCGATAGAAAGCACGTTATCATAATCTATAACGCCTTCATCGTTTACTCCGTAAGGTACGCAGTTGAAATACTTACCTGACATATTAACTGGTGAACCGTGTGTAAGATGTCCGCCGTGATCCAGGTTCATACCCATAAATGTATCGCCTGGCTGAAGTACTGCAAAGAATACTGCCATGTTTGCCTGAGCACCTGAGTGAGGCTGTACATTTGCATATTCTGCTCCAAAGAGTTCCTTAGCTCTGTCTCTTGCAAGGTCCTCAACTACATCAACATACTGACATCCACCATAATATCTCTTACCTGGATATCCTTCTGCATATTTATTAGTCAGGTGACTTCCCATTGCAGCCATAACAGCCTTTGATGCAATATTCTCTGATGCGATGAGCTCCAGATTATCATTCTGACGATTCAGCTCGTCAGTCATAGCAGCTGCTACTTCTGGGTCTACCTTAACTATTTCCTGAAAATCAAACATGGTTTTCTTCCTCCGTATAATATGAATGTATATGGTATAATTATCTATCTGACTTCAATCGATGAGAATACCTCTCCAATCTTGTCTCTGATAACAATATCCGCTTCTGAATCTCTTGAGGTAGCAGCCATATTAAGCACAGCCAGATGCTTACCTCTGAAATAATTTACAAAACCGGCTGCTGGATATACAACCAGTGATGTTCCGCCGATTATAAGCATATCTGCTTTAGATATATGATTAACCGCACGACTTATAACATCTGAATCCAGTCCCTCCTCATAGAGTACAACATCAGGCTTTATCACCCCGTTACACTCATCACATCTAGGAATGCCATCAGATGCTAATATATACTTAATGCCGGCATTTACATCATCCTCAGTGCTGCTGAACTTCTTGCCGCATCTGGTACAGAAATTTCTGAGGACTGAACCATGAAGTTCAAGAACCTCCTTGCTGCCTGCAGCCTGATGAAGTCCATCTATGTTCTGGGTTATGACCGCCTTCAGTTTTCCTGCCTTCTCCAGCTCTGCAAGTTTAATGTGAGCAGCATTTGGCTTTGCATCCGGCGCCAGCATCTTATCCTTATAGAATTCATAGAATTCTTCAGTCTTAGTAGTAAAAAATGTATGACTTACTATAGTTTCTGGTGGGTATTTATATTTCTGATTATATAAGCCATCCTGACTTCTGAAATCAGGAATACCACTTTCAGTAGAAACACCTGCTCCACCAAAGAATACTATATAATTAGATTCATCTATAGCAGCCTGTAATTCCGGATATGTTTTCATATTACTCAGCTTCTTTCTTTGTAATCTTTACTTTAAATCTACAAGTGCCTTTTATCTCATATGAATCCGATTCTGCAAACTTAACTTCTATCTCTCTTTCACCTTCATTCATACCTTCAACAGATATAGTAGGCTTCAAGCTTTCAGCTGTAATCTCTTCTATATCCTCCGGGAATCCGGTTACATCAATAGAAGTATCATCTACAGAAGTAAATGTATAATTATAATCATCAGACTGACCTTCTACAGTAAGTACTGATGAAGGTATCATGATATTTCTAGTCTGATATTGTTCAACCTTAACTATTACTGATATCTGATCCTCGGAACTGGCGATTACTACACCTTCTGGCAGATATACATCTAGAGGCTGTGTAGTTTCGATATTGTCAGTAGCACCAGATATATTGATATCATCAACAGTTATTCCCTCAAGGGCATTGATACTGTCCTCTTCTCCGGCAATCTCGATAGTCTCCGGACTGTATTCTACAGACTTAACACCATAACCCTTTTCAGGATTTCCCTTTGTGCTGACCTTGATAGATATTTCCTTGGTATTGTATATAGGAACAGTTACATCTACGCTTGGATCAGAAAGCGTAATGCTGTCCTTAGCTATTGCATTTCCATATGCGTCAACACAACCCAGATCTGCATTAATAGTAAATTCCTCTTCAGCGCCCTCTACATCAACAACTGCTCTTACTTCATTAATACTCTCAAGAACAGAAGCAGGACCAGAAACAGTGATCATATTTGGTGTTGCAACCGGAACGCCTACTGCACATCCTTCACTTACATTTCCTGTGGTAATGACCTTTATCTGAAATGTCTTGTCTTCGCTGGTTTCGATTGACAGATTCATATATTCATTTTTAGGAGTAAGCTTTACATCCTTGGTCTTCTTGCTATATGAACCTGATGCAATTGATACATTTATAAGTGCTGTATTAGTTACAGAAACCTGAGACAGATCAGCAAATGCATATATGTCTCCACTTTCCATGTTCTCAACCACTGATCTCGGTCCGCTTACGATTACATCAACCGTATCTCCCGAAACCACATCATAAACCATTCCTTCTTTTTCAATGGCATCTTCATTGATCCTGTCAACCTGAACTCCACTGATAACCCTTGTAGTCATAGGATCTGACACGTTCATTACTATGAACCACAGTATGAACGATATGACAAGGGATATGAGCATTATGCTAGGTTTGTTGAAAATCTTGAAATCAAACTTATTCATTCTACAGACCTCCCTCACCTAGTTTTTTACTCTTCTTAGCCTTAGCGGTCTTTGCAGAATTATTATCACTGCTCAGGAGCTGATTCAGCTGCTTACGGATATCATCCTCCCCAAGTTCTTCGTATAGAACGCCCTTGTATGCAATAGAAACCTGACCAGTTTCCTCAGAAACTATAAGAGTCATACTATCTGTCAGTTCACTGACACCCAGTCCGGCTCTATGCCTGGTACCCAGATCCTTGTTCAGATCATGTCTTTCTGTAAGTGGCAGATAACATGTAGCCGCCACCACTCTCTTGCCCCTTATGATGACAGCGCCATCATGTAGTGGTGTATTCTTCTCAAATACATTTACCAGAAGCTGTCTGCTGACTACAGCATCAAGCTTAATACCTGTATCAATAAACTCTCCCAGAGGAGTCTGATTTTCAATAACGATAAGAGCACCTGTTTTGGCTCTTGATAATTCTGTACATGTTCTGATCAGTTCGTATATAACCTTCTCGCTGAAGCCTTCACCATTAGTCTTCGCACTATCAGAATCAAACAGATTCTTGATAATATTCTTACGGCCTAACTCATCCAAAGCTCGTCTCAGTTCCGGCTGGAACAAGATGATGAGCGCAAGCAGGAATACATTTATCAAATTCTTAGCGATCCAGAGGATTGTATTCAGATGGAACACAGCTGCAAAAAGCAGGAAAAGACCCACGATAAGAACACCCTTAAGCAATGTCCAGGCACGGCTGGATTTGATCCACAAAAGGATGTTGTAGAGAATATATGCAATTATCAGGATGTCTAATACATCTGCTATTCCAATGCTTGGAAAATAGAACCTATCAACAATGGAACTAAATGTACTCCATAATTCTTCCATATATCAGCAGTTGCTCCTAAAATATATATCGACAGATTAATTAATTATAATGATCACCCTGCATTGGTGGCATGCCAGGCTGCATATCACCCTGCATTGGCGGCATATCATTCGGAATAGGTGGTACGTCATTTGCCATAGGTGGCATATCAGGTCTTCTACGCTGCTTTGGTGCCTTCTTGCCAGGTTTCTTACCAGATTTGTTCTGATTATGCTTCTTCTCAGAATCCACCTTCGGCACAGCTTTTACATAATAGTAATAATCATCATCCTCATACTGAACACGCTGAATATGCTTATAATCCAGCATACCCTGTGCAAATCTGATCAGTAATGCCACCACGAGTCCGATTATCGCACCAAGGAATACCTTGGACATATCCGCCTCTACTCCAAGTACTGAACCAAAGGCAAAGGCAAACAGGAAATTGAACAGGAAGCCAAGACCAATAGCAATATACATAGAATACTTGAAACTGAACTTAAGCATAAGTGAAATGATAGCAACTGTTGCAGCAAATACCATTGCTGTCAGCATCATTTCCTTATTATGTACTAAGAAATCAGTAAGTGTTCTGAAGGCTTCCACTTCGTCGTCAGGTGACTTTACATCTATCTTATCTACTACATCTCTTACGCAGAGCGCATATTCATAGAATACAACACCACAAGCAGCAGGAACTGCTCCACCGAGGCCGGCCACAACAGCCACCACAAGCGGAAGTGCATACTCTATATTCAGCATAAAGCATATAGGTACAAGAAATACTACATACGAATACTTAGGGAAAAATCTTACATATACTACATATATGACAAGATAAAGAACGAAGAATACGACTCCGGCCTCAAATGCCGCACTAAATGTATGTACAGCAACAACAACTCCCACTATAAAGAACAGGAATCCTTCTGGAAGGACCGCTGTTAATATAGCCAGAAGCAGTATAACTTCTTTTCTGGACAGCAGCTCTGAATAACCATACAGCTTATCCATTGAGATAAATACTGTCAGAGTCCATACAAATCTAAGTATCGGTGTAATGGCCTCGTCATATTTTCTGAATATTCTTCTAAGTAAATTTTTGATATTAACTATCTGCTCCACCTAACTACTCCTTGTCTTATTCGTCTGTATAACGAGAGTCTTCCTCGAAATCATTTCCTCTAGGAAGCACTACGAATGAATCCGAATATGAATCATCTCCAAACATACTGATCGGAGGCTCATCAAATGCACTCATAGGGATTTCATTTCCATATTCAAAATCCTGTGATTCATCAAAATTCTCATCCTGATATTCATCCTGGTAATCACCCTGATATCCATCCTGATAATCATTCTGATATCCATCCTGATAATCTGAAACAGGTGGCATCTCTTCCGGTCCTATGATCTTCTGGGACTGTACTTCGCCCTCTTCAGGAATATCTTCAAAATCACCACCGATATTTGAATAAACCATTGTTTTGGCAACGCCAGGCGCACCGTACTTTCTCTCTTCTACCTCATACAGCTTTATAATCTTCTTAAGGTTTTTGTTATACTCTACTATTCCAGGTCTTGCACGATAGTATCTGAAAGAAAAAACTCTGAAGGAGTAGACATAGAAAACTGCAGCCACGCCAACATAACCCGACAGCATTATGGACATAAGCTTGAAATAGTCCATATTATTAATATCTGTCAGCAGTTTGTCGAAGTTCGTAGCTACATAGATTCCTACGATAAGCCAATAGCAAATAGTAACAAGCACCAAAGTACGAAGACATCCGAATTTTACATAGTCTTCTTTAAAGTACTTGCTCATAAGAAGACCGTTTCTCTCTTCGGTCTTCTCATATATTGCAACTCTCGTCATAAGTTTTATCTTAACTTCGTTTAACATACAACCTCCAGTGTTATATCCCCAAAAAGGGCATAACACACCACCTCTATCTTATGCCATACACACAAAAAAATCAAGGTTGGCTAAGCTTACTCAACGCTGTCAATAAGTTCCAGTGAACGCTCCTGATTCTGCTTTACGCAAAGCTGGATAAATGTATCGAGTGGGATACCATTCATCTGCTTATTGCCTCTGACATTAACAGAAACTGTTCCTTCTTCTGCTTCCTTATCACCAAGAACAAGGATATATGGCTCCTTATACTTCTTGAAGCCCTTGATCTTGTTCTTCATATTTTCATCAGAAAGGTCTGCCTCTACTCTTATGCCGGCTTTTCTGAGTTTCTTCATAACTTCTTCAGCATATGCATTATGCTCAGTTCTGATTGGAACTATACCAACCTGATATGGTGACATCCAGAATGGGAATACACCCTTGAAGTTCTCAATAAGAATACCAATAAATCTCTCAAATGAACCAAAGATAGCTCTATGGATCATAACAGGTCTCTTCTGTGTTCCATCAGCAGCCACATATTTCAGATCAAAATTAAGTGGAAGCTGGAAGTCGAGCTGGATAGTACCCATCTGCCACTCACGGCCGATGCAGTCCTTCATCTTGAGGTCGATCTTAGGACCATAGAATGCTCCATCACCCTCGTTGATCTCATATCCGTCTTCACCATATTTCTTATCAAGTATTCTCTTAAGAGAAGCTTCTGCAGCATCCCAGAGTTCAGGTTCACCCATGAAGTCCTCTGGTCTTGTAGAGAGCTCTGCCTCATATGTAAGTCCGAATGTCTCATAAATATATTTTGCTATATCCATGATATCTCCGATCTCATCCTCTATCATATCTTCAGTAAGGAAAGTATGATCATCATCCTGATGGAACATCTGAACTCTGAAAAGTCCATTTAACTCTCCACTCTTCTCGCGACGATGTATAACCTGTGTCTCACTGAATCTAAGTGGAAGTTCCTTATAACTGTGAAGTCCATTCTTGTATACATTGATTGCATTAGGACAGTTCATAGGCTTGATAGCATATTGAATATCTGTATCTATAACCTCTTCACCTGTCTCTTCGTCTGTCGATGCATTTGTTACCAGGAACATATTCTCTTTATAATGTCCCCAATGTCCTGAAGTCTCCCAGAGATTCTTATGATTTATAACTGGCGCCAGTATTTCCTGATAGCCATATTCCTCATGCAGCTCTCTCCAGAAAGAAAGGATTGCATTGTACATCTTGAATCCACGTGGGAGCCAGTAAGGCATACCAGGTGCACTCTCATCAAACATAAACAGTTCCTGCTCAGGTCCGATCTTCTTATGATCTCTCTCCATAGCTTCCTTAACGAAATCCATGTGAGCCTTCAGTTCCTGCTTTGATGGGAAGGCATACATATATATACGCTGAAGCTGATCATTCTTCTCACTTCCTCTCCAATAAGAACCTGAAGCTGACTTTACCTTAAATGCAGTATTCATAAGTTCCTGAGAATTTGAGATATGTGGACCACGACAGAGATCTACAAAATCATCTCCAGTATAGTAAACTGTGATCTTCTCTTCATCTGGAAGATCAGCTATAAGCTCTTCCTTATACTTCTGTCCCTTGAAGATATCAAGTGCTTCCTGCTTAGTAACTTCCTTACATACCCAGTCTTCACGACGCTTCAGGATTTCGCGCATCTTATCCTCTATAATCTTGTAATCATCAGTCTGTATAGGTCTTGGAAGCATGAAATCATAGTAGAATCCATCATCTATCTGTGGACCTATGGCTATCTGTACATTTTCCTTACCGAAAATCTCCATGACAGCCTTTGCCATTATGTGTGCAAGTGAATGTCTGTACACACTTAAAAAATACTCTCTCTTCTCGTCCTTGTTGTCACTCATTTTATTATATGTCTCCTTAATATATTTTCTTCTTTTGCTGACTTGCTGTTCCCGCAACAACTGTTTTGGTAGGTATCATCTTTGAACCATAGGCCAGAGTCTTCATACCCACTGTAGGAACAATTATAACCTTGCGCTTCTTCATCTGCTTAAGTGCATATCTTGCGCAGGCTTTAGGGCTGATACCCTTAAGGTCAAATGATACATTTGCCACACTGTTAAACTCAGTATTAACTGGTCCAGGACATAACGCACCGATATAAACCTTACTCTCATTCTCTTCCAATTCATATGCTATAGCTCTTGTAAGACTTACAACATAGCTCTTTGTAGCATAATATGTGGCCATATATGGGCCTGCAGGGAAGAGTCCTGCTGAAGAAGCAACATTTAACAGATATCCGCCACCCTTGTTGTCAAAATATTTTATCATAAGCTTGGTAAGGATATGAACAGCAGTTACATTTACCGCGATCATATCTATATCCTTGTCCAGCTCAGTACTTGGGAAATATCCGCAATCGCCGAATCCGGCGTTATTAATAAATACATGTATGTTGTATCTGCTGATCTCTTCATAAAGTTCAAAAACCTCGTCCTTATCAGAGAGATCACATCTGATAATAACACTGTCAGTCTTTAACTTCTTGCTTAGGCTCACCAGCTTGTCTTCACGCCTTGCCACAAGTATAAGATCATATCCCATTCCGGATAAAAACTTAGCAAATTCAGCGCCTATACCACTGCTCGCGCCGGTGACTACTGCATATTTCTTCATAAGCTCTCGTCTCCTTTTCTTACTTAACTAATGTCTTCATCTTCTCTTTTTATAATAACAAAACTATCCTCGTAATGGTCCAGCAGATCCTTCTCGGTTATCCTTAATATCTTGCATGCGAGCTTTAAAAAATATGGAGATGTAATAAAAACAAGCATATAGCCTATAACAAGACTGACTACTATAGCCTTAATAAGCATTTCCGGATAATTGATAATCGCTCCCATGGCTATGGATTTTCTATAAGACAGAGTAGCAACGAAAGCTGTTATGACTGGAACATATAACACATCCGTTACCAGCGCATTTATAAACAAGGTTCCAATGGAATTATATCTAAGCTTGAATTTCCTGTTTATGGACAGATTCACTCTTCTGACCGGAATAACAAATCCTAGGATCACGGAAACCAGAAAGCTCATAAAAAATCCCATAGCAAAACCCTGGATAGAAAAATGCGCAGATCTGAGCATTCCTATCAGAGGCAGAAAAAATCCAAGGACAACTCCCATGAAAAGGCTCATTATGATATCAACTTCGATAGCCTTCATCTTCATGTCGCTCTTGCCATTACGCTTTTTATTTTTATTTTTATTATTATCATTATTATTCATTTTGTTTTTACCAAATTCAAATAATGTCTTCTATAGGGCTTGTCCCATACTAAACCAACCTATATTGTACTAAATTATAGGATTATGTTCAATAATCAGTTTAAACTATTTAATTATTGTGGTATTCTTATGTTTGACATAATTGTATACGGAGGAACGCTATGAAGGTTCTATTTGCTATGGACTCCATGAAGGGGTCATTATCTTCTATCGAGTGCGGAAACGCAGCCGCACAAGGACTCTTAAAAGCAATACCGGACGCGGAATATGTAGTCAGACCAATGGCCGATGGAGGCGAAGGAACTGTTACCGCCATCACTACTGGATGTAATGGCAGATATATAAAGACCGATGTTACCGGTCCTTTGGAAACACCTATCCATGTATGCTATGGAATCGCAGAAACATACGGAAAGAGCGAAACCAAAACCGCAATTATTGAAATGTCATCTGCTGCCGGTCTTCCACTGGTACCTATAACTCAACGTGATCCAATGAATACCACAACCTATGGCCTTGGCCAGATGATCAAGCACGCCATATCCGAAGGATGTATGAATTTCGTTATAGGACTTGGAGGAAGTGCAACCAACGACTGCGGAATAGGAATGCTTCAGGCATTGGGATACACTTTCTTTGATAAAACAGGAAAAGAAATCAAGGGATTAAACGGACACCTTCTGGGTAAAGATCTGGAATTTATAGATTTCATTAAAAGTGACCATGTTGACCCTGTTATTAATAAATGTACTTTCCATATCGCATGCGATGTTAAGAATCCACTATATGGACCAAATGGCGCAAGCCATACATTTGCCGCACAGAAGGGTGCTTTCCAGACTGATATAGAACTTATGGAAGGATGGATACAGCATTTCGCTGAAGTAGCCAGCAGATTCACTGGCAAGACATTTGATCCGGAAGCTCAGGGATACGGCGCAGCCGGAGGACTTGGTTTCTGCTTCAACTTCTTCCTGAACGGGAAACTGGAAGCAGGAATAAGTATAGTTACCGAGGCTACCAACCTGCGCAAATATATAAGCGAGGCCGATATTATAGTAACCGGTGAAGGCTGTATGGATTCCCAGACAAACATGGGCAAGACCCCATCTGGTGTAGCTCATATAGCAAAGGTTTTCAACAAGCCAGTAATAGCGATAACAGGAATCGTTTCAGATGCCGCATCAGGAATAGTGTTTGATGACATCGATGCCTACTTCCCTACTATCCGTAATTTCAGACCAAAGGAAGAAACACTTAGTCCTGTCATTGCTAAAATGAATATCACCGCCACATCAGAGCAGATATTCAGACTTTTGGCTTTAAAGGATCAGTTGAACATTTGATACAGACTACACATTGAAAATGTGCTTATTATTAATACTAAAGCATGCAAAAACCCCTCAGATGAATTACATCTGAGGGGTTTTAAATTATTACTTATTAACTAATTACTTAGTTCCATCGTAAAGATCTACGAGACCTTCAAGGTGAGCGAACCTCTTCTTTGAGTTCTCTTCAGCCATAGCGAAGAGCTTGTCTGCCTTCTCCTTGTTGATCTTCTGAAGAGCTGTGTAACGAGCCTCTCCTGAAAGGAATTCCTGATAAGGAACTGTAGCAGCCTTAGAATCAAGACTAAACTTCTTCTCCTCATCTGGGTTGAATCTGAAGAGGTTCCAATATCCAGCATCTACTGCCTTCTTCTCCTCAGCCATAGCCTTGCTCATACCAACACGGATTCTGTGGTTGATACATGGAGCGTAAGCAATGATGAGTGAAGGTCCATGATAGCTCTCAGCTTCCTTGATAGCCTTAAGGAGCTGCATGTAGTTAGCACCCATAGATACCTGAGCAACATATACATAACCGTAGCTCATAGCGATAGCAGCAAGATCCTTCTGCTTAATCTCCTTACCACCTGCAGCGAACTGTGCAACAGCACCTGTAGGAGTAGCCTTTGAAGACTGTCCACCAGTATTTGAGTAAACCTCTGTATTGAATACGAAGATGTTTACA
>JAEEGL011488560.1_pt1 | contig 21619 bp, 16 predicted proteins | sample 9134231 | NCBI WGS metagenome assembly JAEEGL01 (sample SAMN16246548, study PRJNA631951) | gut metagenome | biome: gut microbiome; feature: rumen; material: fiber-attached | host: Bos | place: Iran: Karaj | collected 2018-10
ATAAGGATGCTGATGGTCTGGCTGTTGATCTTATTGACCATCTTGTCGAACAGCTGCACACTCTCGAGCTTGAAGATAAGCAACGGATCCTTCTGCTCGTAGCTGGCGTTCTGCACGCTGTGCTTGAGTTCGTCCAACTCGCGCAGGTTCTCCTTCCAAGCCTCATCGATGACGTGGAGCATGATGGCCTTCTCGAAAGCGGTGACGATGGCGCGGCCCTCGCTGTCGCAGGTCTGCTGGAGCGAGACACCACCTATATTATACACGCGACGGCCATCCACAATGGGCACCATCACGGGACGATCCTTCCACTCCTGACCGTTGGGGCCATCGAAGATAGGCTTGAAGACGCGGAAGGCCTCGGAAGCAATCAGGTCGGTCTTCTGGCGGAAACGCGCGAGCACAGCCTGATAGGCATTCTCCTCCAGGTCGGGGCGGCGCTGCTCAATAAGGTCGTGCTCGGTGAAAGGAATCTCCATGGCGAAGACCTCAATGAACTGCTCCTTCATCTGGGCGTGGTCGGCGCAGTTCTCGAGGATATTGCATACGCGATCATAAAGCATGTCTGCGATGTCCATGCCGAGACGCTCACCCATGAGGGCGTGGCGGCGCTTCTCGTAGATGACGGTGCGCTGCTTGTTCATCACGTCGTCGTACTCCAGCAGGCGCTTACGCACACCGAAGTGGTTCTCTTCCACCTTCTTCTGGGCACGCTCAATGGAGTTGTTAATCATCGGATGCTCAATCATTTCTCCCTCCTCGAAGCCGAGGCGGTCCATGACCTTGGCGATACGCTCGGAGGCAAAGAGGCGCATGAGCTTATCCTCCAGCGACACGAAGAAGACGGAGCTTCCCGGGTCGCCCTGACGGCCGGAACGTCCACGCAACTGGCGATCGACGCGGCGGCTCTCGTGGCGCTCCGTGCCGATGATGGCGAGACCACCGGCAGCCTTTACCTCGGGCGACAGCTTGATATCGGTACCACGACCCGCCATATTGGTAGCAATGGTGACAGCACCAAGGCCGTTGGTCGATTGACCGGCGAGGGCCACGATATCAGCCTCCTTCTGGTGGAGCTTAGCATTCAACACCTGGTGAGGTATCTTACGCATAGACAGCATCTTACTCAGCAACTCGGAGATTTCCACAGAGGTGGTACCCACGAGTGTCGGGCGGCCGCTGTTGCGCATCTTCTCCACCTCGGCAATGACGGCGTTGTACTTCTCGCGCTGGGTCTTATAGACGCGGTCGTTCATGTCCTGACGGATAACGGGACGGTTCGTGGGAATCTCCACGACATCCAACTTGTAGATATCCCAGAACTCACCGGCCTCGGTGACAGCCGTACCGGTCATACCAGCCAGCTTGTGGTACATACGGAAATAGTTCTGCAGGGTGATGGTGGCGAACGTCTGCGTGGCAGCCTGCACCTTCACGTGCTCCTTGGCCTCGACAGCCTGATGCAGGCCGTCGCTCCAGCGGCGACCCTCCATCACACGGCCCGTCTGCTCATCCACAATCTTAATCTCGCCATCGACGATAATATACTCCTCGTTGAGGTTGAACATCGCGTAAGCTTTCAGCAGCTGCTGGATAGTGTGCACACGCTCGCTCTTGATGGCGTAGTCGGTGAACAACTGGTCTTTCTTCTGCACGCGCTCCTCGTCGCTGAGGCTGGTGTCGCCCTCGAGAGCCGAGAGCATCGCCGTGATATCGGGCAGGATGAAGAGGTCGTTATCGTTGACCTGACCTGAGAGCCAAGCATTTCCCTTGTCGGTGAGGTCGGCGCTGTTGAGCTTCTCGTCGATGACGAAATAGAGCGGCTCCACAGCCTCGGGCATACGCTTGTTGTTGTTCGCCATGTAAATCTCCTCGGTGGCGAGCATACCGCTCTTGATGCCGGGCTCGGAGAGATACTTGATGAGGGGCTTGTTTTTCGGGAGAGCCTTGTAAGAACGGAACAGCGACAGGAAACCGGCTGCCGTCTTTTCCTTGTCCTGCTCGGCCTGACCCTCGGTGATGAGTTTCTTGGCCTCTGCCAGATACTGGGTAGCCAGCTGACGCTGAACACCCACGAGTTTCTCTACCAGGGGCTGATATTCCTCAAACATCTGGTCATCTCCCTTGGGCACAGGGCCACTGATAATCAATGGTGTGCGAGCATCGTCGATCAACACGGAGTCCACCTCATCGACGATGGCATAGTTGTGTGCCCGCTGCACAAGGTCTTCGGGCGAAATGGCCATATTATCACGCAGGTAGTCGAAACCGAATTCGTTGTTCGTACCAAATGTGATATCTGCCTGATAAGCGCGGCGGCGTGCCTCGCTGTTGGGCTGGTGCTTGTCGATGCAATCCACAGAAAGACCATGGAACATATAAAGCGGGCCCATCCACTCGGAGTCACGCTTGGCCAGATAGTCGTTGACGGTGACTACGTGTACGCCATTGCCTGTCAACGCGTTGAGGAACACAGGCAGCGTAGCTACAAGGGTCTTACCTTCACCCGTGGCCATCTCGGCAATCTTGCCCTGATGGAGCACGGTGCCGCCAAAGAGCTGCACATCGTAGTGAATCATGTTCCACAGCGTCTCATTGCCGCCAGCCACCCAATGGTTGTGATAGATGGCCTTATCGCCCTCGATATCCACAAAATCATGGCGTGCTGCCAGCTCGCGGTCGAAATCGGTGGCCGTCACCTCGACATTCTCGTTATTGGTAAAACGCTCGGCCGTGCTCTTGACAATGGCAAAGGCTATGGGACGAATCTCGTTGAGCACCTTCTCGTACTCTTCCAGGATGTCCTTCTCCAGCTTGTCAATCTTGTCGAAGATGGGCTTACGATCCTGGATGTCCGTGTGCTCGATTTTCGCTTTCAGCTCATCAATCTGAGCGCGCAAGGGTTTACCTGCCTCACGGATCTGCTCTTTTAATACTAATGTACGCGCGCGCAACTCATCATTGCTGAGCGCATTAATCTCGGGATAAACCTTCAACACCTCTTCCACGAGCGGCTGAATCTGCTTCATGTCGCGGTCGCTCTTGGTGCCGAACAGGTTACTGATAAATTGTATAAAGTTCATAAATTGAGGACCCACCCCCCTGCCCCTCCCTTGTATGGAGGGGAGTAGAATGTTTTTTCTAACGGAGAGCTATTAGGGTCATTATCTATTTGGTTTATATTTTATTTTTTCGGGTTCCTCTTTTACTTCAGCACCAGCGGTGCCTCGCGGCTACCATTGGGAGCTCGAATACGTAAGCAACGGGCCAAAGTAGGAGCAATGGCTGCCGTGCTAACGGGTGTTCCGATGCGGGCTGGAGTGATATCCGCGCCCATGAAGAACAGGGGATAGGACAAATAAGCCTCGCCCTGATTGACATATTCTGTATTGTCTTCGTTGATGATTTTCCACCCGGGATTCACCTCCAATAGGATGTCGCCGGAGCGGTTGATGTTCCAACTGGAACGGACGCGGTCGAGGCCTTTCACCCACGCGCCCATCGTCAAACGGCTGGAAGTATAGACATCCCGAACGCCTGCCATCTGCGACAGGAACTCCTCGCAGCGGGCCAGCACCTCGTTGGAATTGAGCTGGCGCTGCTCCATGAGCTTGCGGTTCAGGTATATCTGCTGGTCGCGTGTGCCATCAACATACTGTGCCTGGCCGAACAACGCCGTCAGGTACATATTCAGAAGCATCGAAGCACGCGGCATCGAGAAGGTTCCCGAAGGAATACGGTATTTACCAAAATCGATGTCGTCGGCATCGCTGTCGGCATAACCCGTAGAAGAGAGAATGAACAACGCATGCCCCTTGCCGGTGATGGTCTCCACAGAAGTAATCAGGTCCTCTAAGGCACGATCCAATCGCACGTAAGTGTCCTGCATCTCCGACGGACATCTGAGAACACTCTTGTGCTCATAGTTACCAGCATAGAGGCCGACATTCAGCAAATCGGGAACATAGTCGCGAGCAATATACGAATTCTCCAGACACCGCTTGACAAAATTCACGGTCTCTTCATTCACGAGGGCTGAATTCTTGAAGGAGCGGAAACGTCCGTCGCCATCGAATGTGTGTTTGAAGTCGGTCGATTTCTCATCAACGGCCCCCTGGAAGTAGTGGAAGGAATGGAGGCCGCCGCCATAGACCGGCTCCCATGTGAGCTTACCGATTTTCTTGCCCAGCGCGTACTGGCGTTCATAAGCTGCTGCCCAGTTAGGGTACTCGCCATAGTAATTCGTGCCGCACCAGGAACCTGTCTCCTCATTCAGCCAGAAAGCGCCATCTGCCACGTGGCCTGCCATGAGGACTGCCATCTCGCGTTCGGGAGCAATGCTATACACCACTGAGCACTCGCCCGTAGCCAGTTCAAGCTCATCAGAGATGGTCGTCGTGAGCAGATAGCACGGCGATGTCTTCTCAAAAGTCTGATGGCCACGATAGCGGACGTCGTCCACACAGAAGATAGGCTGCAGGGTCTCGCGAGACAACCACATCATGCTGGCGATTCCGTGGTCATAGGGAACGGCTCCAGTAGTGAGGCTGGCAGCAGCAGATGCCCGGTCGGGGCCACGGAAGGACACTTGGGCGTCGGAGAAATAACGTGCGTCGTTCATCAAACGCTTGAAGCCTCCTTCGCCATAAAGGGGTACGAAGGCCTCCATATAGTCGGTGCGCAACTGATCAACCAGAATGTTGACGACGAGGCGCGGAAGGTGCGCCGAATTCTGAGCCTCAACATTCAGCACAGCCAACACCGCAATGAGCGATGTCAACCAGCGGTTGTTGTGAACGGTATGATGAACAACTTTTGTTTTCATTGTTTACTTGTTGACCGTCGGCGGTCGATGAGAATATGAATCAATGCCCGACTCAGCAAAAGGAGTGCCAAAGGAAGTGTCAGCGAGCTGAATTCTTGCGGGAGCCAGGCATAAAGAATCAGGAAAAGGAAGAGCAGGAGTCCTGCGACAGGATGGTACATACAAGGGCGCTCGCGGCGTTCGGCTTTCACGACAGCCAACACAAACAAAAGCGCCAAAGGATTCATAACCCAAATCTGCCAATTTGACGCAACACCGGGATGACTGGAGAACAGAGCCAAGAAAGCCAACAGCAAGCCGGCTACGCCTTGAAGCGTCATCAACGTTGCATCCAAGGCCCATAGGGCACGGCGACGACGGACCTCCCAAACACCCGTTGCGACACCAGCGATCAGCAGCCCCCAGCCTAAAACCGAAGGATTAATGGGGAACGAAGGCTCCCCCTCGGCTGCACGCTGTTGGCGGACGGGATCTTCTTCGAGCAGAACCCGACGTTCGCGAACCAGCGAATCATAACGTCCCAGGCCACGGTCAATCATCGCGCCGTCGAAATAGCTCATCAGATAAAGAGGAGCAAACATCTCATCACGCTCATTGATCAGCGTATCGACATCCTCGCCCAACAGCAAATCGTTGCCAGCCTCTGCCCATGCGTGACCATCCGTGTATTCGTGAAGAAGTGTTCTGAAGGTGTGACGCTTCTGCGCCAACGGATAGACGACATTTCCCTGAATGTACTCCTCGATAATATCTCGGGCTTTCGTGGTGCAGTTATTACGGAAGATATTGTAGCGATAGACTCGTTTTTCAACATCGCAGTTCTCCAGCAGGGCCTGAGTGAGATGGGTTGCCTCTCTGGGTTGCAGGTTCAGCACCTGCTCCGTGACGGCAGAACCACGCTCAGCATACTCTGTCAGAAAGATATCGAAACGATAAGGGAATACGAAATAATCGCATTTGCCCAACACAAAACGACCCACAAAGTTAGGCTGATGAAAATCAAAGACCCCGTAGTTGAATACGTAGTCCCACCTGTGTTTTTCGTTTTTCACGCGAATAGCCGTATGTCCGTACAGCTCATAAACGGCTTGTCCGGGAGAGCAAGTGAGCAGACTCACCCGCAGAGACGAATCGACAGGCATCTCCTCGGCATCTTCAACCTCCTGAGAATAAGCGTTTGAAGCGCCAAGACTTGCGCACAAGATGATAAAAAAGAAAATCAGCCTTCTCATAAACGGGCGCAAAGGTAAGCATAATTTGTGAGTTTTGATGGATAAAAATCGATTTTCTACGCTTGCGAACCTTAAAAATAAGAAAAAAGGGCTGCGAGACATGGAAATCGCCTGTCAAAAGCCCTCCGTTTCGTAAAAAATGCTTACCTTTGCGCCCGCAAATGAATCTCGTCATCGATATCGGCAATACAGCCAGCAAATCCTACCTGTTCGACAACGGCCAACTGGTGCGTCAAGAACAGGAGTATGGTCATGCTCTCAGTTTTCTGACTGAGATAGGAGAAAGCATCGAAGCCACTATCGTCTCCTCGGTGATTGACCTGCCAGCCGAAGCCGAGGCTCATCTGCAGGCTCTACCCTGTCCCGTCCTCCGCTTCAGCAGCGATACAGCCATACCGATTGACAACCGCTACCGTACACCCGGAACGTTAGGCCCTGATCGTCTGGCAGCTGCTGTGGGAGCCTGGATGCAAGTCCCAGGGAAGCCTCTACTCATCATCGATGCCGGCAGCTGCAGCACGTTTGGCTTCGTGCCGGCTGAGGGGGCCTATCTCGGTGGTAATATTGCCCCGGGACTTCGCGCCCGCTTCCGAGCTATCGATGACTATTTCCCCCGGCTGCCTCTCGTACAGCCCGAAGGGCCGACACCCGAACTGGGTTCCGACACCGAGACTGCCATTCGCGCCGGCGTCATCGAGGGGATGCGTCATGAAATAGAGGGCGATATCCACCATTTCCGAGAGAAATATCCCTCACTTTTGGTTTTTTTAACGGGCGGAGACCTAAATCATTTTGTCAACACAATAAAAAGTCCCATCTTTGCAGACCAAATTCTCGTACCAAGAGGACTAAACTACATTCTTGACCATAACAAAAGAAGATAACAACCCGACAATGAGCTGTTTAAAATATAGAACTCTGCTTTTATGCTGCCTTTGTGCTTGGATCGTCAACAACGCTCAAGCACAATCCAACGGCACCAATTCCTCGTACTCGCGTTTCGGGCTCGGCCTGCCTACCGACCAATCACAGAGTTTCAACCGCTCCATGGGCGGTGTTGCTCAGGGGCTGCGATCCAGCTATCGTATCAATCAACAGAACCCCGCCAGCTACTCGGCCATCGACTCACTGACCTTTATTTTTGACGTGGGCCTCAGCATTCAACGCACGTTCATGAAGCAAGGAGACATCAGCAAAAAAATCAACAACACCTCTTTTGATTTTGTGAACGCCGCCTTCCGTCTGCGCAAGAATCTGGGCATGAGCCTAGGCTTCGTGCCTTATACCCGCATCGGCTATAGTTTCTATACCGACAAGCCGGCAACGAACGACCCTTCGATTATTACGCATCAGGAATTCAAGAGCGCCGACCCCACTGGCACACAAACCACGGGCGGCCTGCATCAGGCATACATCGGTGCGGGCTGGGAGCCCCTGAAAGGCTTCTCAATGGGTCTTAACTTCGGAGTGCTGTGGGGCAACATCAACCATTACATGCAGCAGTCCACGACCCAGAACGGCGCTACCATTTCCGGCGACAACATCCGGACTTATGACACCAGTTCCCTACTCACGTGGAAGAGCGACATCGGCCTACAATACCAGACGCTGCTGAACACCCGGAATCGTTTGACCATTGGTGCAACCCTAGGAATCGGACATACCATCAACAGCGAATCCACTCACATCGAGACGAGCGATACTGCCTACACCACAAAAGGCTACCAGATTCCATGGACCTACAGTTTCGGTGCTGCTTGGGAACATGCCGAGCGTCTCACGGTGGCTGCTGACGTCACCTTTGAACAATGGGGAAAATGCACGACACCTCAGTTCGATGCAACGAGCAAAACACTGTCGCCAGTCACAGGGACTTACGAGAACCGTTTCCGCATCAACACAGGTTTCGAATATGTGCCAGCCCGCTATGATCGCCGCTACTCAAAACGCATCAATTACCGCGCTGGAGCGTTCTACTCATCACCTTACATCAAGGTGAACGGACAAACGGGTCCGAAAGAGTTCGGGTTAACAGCTGGCATCGGTCTTCCCTTGACGAACACCATCACCCACATGACCTTGTTGAACATCTACGCTCCATCGTATTTGAATATCGGTGTGCAATGGACGCATCGTTCTGCCGGTTCCTCGTCCATGATTACAGAAAATATCGTACAGTTAAACGTGGGCGTAACCTTCAACGAACGTTGGTTCCAGAAATGGAAGTTTAAATAATTGAAAATTGAGAATTGAAAATTGAAATTAAGGATTGGGGATTGAGCGAATGACAAGTACGGACTATCATAGTACGAAAAAAGCACGCAGGAAAATATTCCTGCTGCTTCCCCTGTTCATTCTTCACGCTTCATTCCTTACTTTTCCTCTCCTCCTACCATCGTGCGGCCATAAGGAGCACATTGCCGAAGCCGTTGACCCCAACGACTCACTCCCTTTCATGACTTCGCACGGCATTTCAAATCTGATTTCGGACTCGGGAATTATCAGCTACAAGATTGTGGCCGAAGACTGGTTCATCTACAACGAGCCCCAGAAATGGACATTCCTCAAGGGGCTCTTCCTTGAGAAATTCGACTCCACGTTCCATATTCAATGGCACGTGCAGAGCGACACGGCCTACTGCCACAACAACAGGACTTGGGAGCTGCGAGGGCGAGTGGTTGTACTCAACCGTGAGGGCGACCTTTTTGAAACCGAGGAACTGTTCTGGGATATGACAGACCATCAGTTGTGGAACACCATGTTCATGACGATTACCAAGCCCGGCACAGAGCAGCAATTGCAAGGCTATAACTTCCGCTCCAACGAGCAGATGACAGATTATTATATTACGAATTCGGCTGGTTACACGCCTGTCAATGATAGCAGCAACGACAGCAATTCTGAGAACAATCCCGCTCCAGAGCAGACGCCAGCCCCCGAAAACAGACGTTCGCAGCAACCACGATGACAACACTCATCATAGAAATACTCATCGTATTGGCTTTTTCCGCCTTCTTCTCGGGCATGGAAATAGCTTTCGTATCTAGCAGCAAGCTTCGCTTCGAGATGGACCGCTCACAGAGCGGCTTCGGTGCCCGCTTTGCAGCCACCTTCTATGAGCATCCCAACAATTTCATCTCCACACTACTCGTGGGCAATAATATTGCCATCGTCATCTACGGCATTCTCATTGCTCAGCTGCTGGAACCATTGGTTATCAAGCCACTCGGGATTGAGAACGAGGAATGGCTCACACTGATTATCCAGACGGTCATTTCAACCTTCATCGTGTTGGTGACGGGTGAATTTCTGCCCAAGATGCTCTTCAAGCTCAATCCCAACCGCACGCTCACTTTCTTCGCCCCGCTGGCCTATCTTTTTTATATCATCCTCTACCCTATTTCCAAGTTCACAAGCGCTATCTCCAAAGGAATCCTACGCATTTTCGGCCTACGGGTTAACACGAAAGACACAGACCGCGCTTTTACAAAAGTGGACCTGGACTACTTGATCCAATCATCGATTGACCACACGGACAACGAGGACGAAATCACAGACGAGGTGAAAATATTCCAGAACGCGCTTGATTTCAGCAACTGCCGCGTGCGTGACTGTATCGTTCCACGCACTGAAATCGTAGCCGTTGACATCAACGAAAGTCTGGAACAGTTGCGCAACCTGTTCATCGAGAGCGGTTGCTCTAAAATCATTGTCTATGAAGAGGATATTGATAACATCCTCGGTTTCATACACTCTTCGGAGATGTTCCGCCTAAAAAAGGACGATGCCTGGAAGGATCATATTTACGAAGTACCTATTGTACCAGAATCGATGACCGCCCAGAAGCTCATGGAGATTCTCATGCAGCAGAAGAAATCGCTCGCTGTGGTGGTCGATGAGTTCGGCGGCACCAGTGGAATCTGTACACTCGAGGACTTGGTTGAAGAAATCTTCGGTGATATCGAGGACGAGCACGACCAGCAGCAATATACAGCCAAGCAGCTCCCCAATGGCGAATATGAACTCTCAGCACGACTTGAAGTAGAAAAGGCCAATGAGCTTTTAGACCTTGACCTTCCTGAGAGCGATGACTACCTCACCGTGGGCGGTCTCATCCTCCATCGCATCCAACGATTCCCCAAATTAAATGAGGTGGTGCGCATCGACAAGTTCGAATTCAAGATTCTCAAGAACACAAGTACCAAAATTGAGCTTGTAAGACTCCGTATTCACGAAGAATAAGCTCATTTTTCAAGAACTTTCACACTGAAAAGACAATTTTTGGGGCAAACCTGTGGTTATGTCCCAAATTCTTTGTACCTTCGCACGCTTTTTGGAGCATTTTACACCGAATAATATCAAAATAAATAAAAACAACAAATGGCAACATTACAGAAAATCAGAAGCAAAGGTGCCCTGCTAATCCTTTTCGTGGGTCTCGCACTCTTTGCCTTCATCGCCGAGGAAGGCGTTCGTTCTCTGTCTTCTTCCCGCGCAGAAAGTCACCAACGCATTGGTGAAGTTTATGGCAAATCCATCAACATCCAGGAATTCAACGACCTCGTAGATGAATACGTAGATGTCGTCAAATTCACCTCTGGCAATGAAAATCTCACCGAAGAACAAATGCAGCAGGTGCGCGATCAGGTGTGGAACACCTTCGTACAGACCAGCCTGCTGGAGCATGAAGCTGGTGAGCTCGGCCTGACCGTGACCGATGCTGAGATGCAGGAAATCATCAAGACTGGCCAGAACCCCATGCTCATGCAGACGCCTTTCCGCAATCAGCAAGGCGCTTTCGATGTAGAAGCTCTCAACCAGTTCCTGACTCAGTACAAGGCCGTCAAGGATCAGCCGGGACAGCCTGCCGAGGCTCTGGCATACTACGACCAGATGTATAACTACTGGAAGTTCATTGAGAAGAACATCCGCCAACAGACACTGGCCGCCAAGTACCAGTCATTGCTCAGCAAGCTTTTCATTGCGAACCCCGTAGCCATCCAGAATGCTTTTGACGCTCGCAATAAGGAGAAAGAGGTGCTGCTCGCTGCCATCCCCTACTCTGCCGTGAAGGACGAGGTGAAGGCAGAAGAGAGCGAGTTGAAGGCTAAATTCAACTCCATGCGCGAAGCTTTCCGCATCGACGAGCCTGTACGTGACATCAAATACATCGACGTAGCCATCACCGCCAGCAAGGCCGACCGCGACGAGATCAATGCCGAACTTCTGGAAACCGCAGCCCAGATGCAGGCTGAGGATGCTGACTTCGCCAATATCGTTCGCAAGAGTGGAAGCACTGTTTCCTACAGCGCTCTGCCTCTGCGTCGTTCTGCCCTCCCCACCGACATCGCCAAAGAGGTTGACTCCATGGCTGTCGGCACACAAAAGGGCCCCTTCCTCAATGCTGCTGACAATACCCAGAACATCGTACGCCTGATTGCCAAGAGCACCCTCCCCGACAGCATCCAGTTCCGCCAGATTGGCGTGGGCGGCCTCGATGAGGCTGCTGCACAGAAGACTGCAGACAGCATCATGACAGCTCTTGCCGCAGGCGCTCCCTTCGACAGCATCGCACGCAAGTACAACCAGACCGGCAGCGAGCAGTGGCTCACCTCCGCACAATATGAGAATGCTCTGATTGATGATGTCAACCAAAAGTTCATCAGCGCCATCTCCACTCAGGCCGCTGGAACTACCCAGCAGGTGAAAGTAGGTACAGGCATCGCCATCATTAACGTCCTCGACCGCAGAAACCCCGTGGAGAAATACCAGGTGGCCATCGTCAAGCGTCCGCTCGACTTCTCCAACGACACATTCAACAAGACTTATAACGATTTCTCGCAGTTCGTAGCCTCCAACAAGACGCTTGAGGAAATTGAAGCCAATGCCCTCAAGGCCGGCTATATGGTTCAGCAGCGCGAAGGCCTCTTCAGCAGCGAACATAATATCGCTGGCCTCAGCGGCACACGCGAAGCCTTCCGTTGGGTCTTCAACAAAGACACCAAAGTGGGAGAGATTTCGGAGATCTACACCTGCGGCAACAACGACCACCTGCTGGTCGTCGCCGTCACCGCCAAGAACGATGGCAAGTACCGCACTCAGGAATCCGTGAAGGATTTTTTAGAGGAGGAAGTCATCCGCGACAAGAAGGCAGGCATCCTGATGGAGAAGATGGAGAGCTGTGCAGATTTGGCTGCCGTGCAGAAGATTGCCGGTGCACAGACCGACACCATCCGTCACATTACATTCAATGCTCCTGTCTTCATTCCTTCTATCGGTGCTAGCGAGCCCGCACTCAGCGGTGCTGCCGCCAAGACCGCCAAGGATCAGTTTGCCAAGGGCATCAAGGGTAATATGGCTGTTTATGCCTTCAAGGTCATTGGTGAGAACCAGCCCACCGCCAAGCTCGATGACGCAACCCGCAACAACCTCAAGAGTCAGCTTGCTAACCAAAACCTGCGCGCTGCCTCTCGCTACATGCAGGAGCTCTTCCAGAGAGCGGACGTGAGCGATCGTCGCTACATGTTCTATTAATAGCATGCGATTACGCGCGCATACACGCGCACGTAGATAAATAAATAGGTGTTCCTATCACCTGTCATCAAAAGGGGGGAGCGTGCCATCTATTTCTGGCACGTCCCCCCTTCTTTTTGCCTTTTTCCGACCATAAAAGCAAATAATTATATTAAATAATGTAAATCTTTGCCCAAAAAGGAACAACGAAACGCAGAAACGCGTATCTTTGCAAAATCTAGATAGTATTTATGCTCTACACCTTATGAACACGCAACTTATCCTGAAACGTCCTGTACACCTGGCTCTCGAGCAACGTCGCGAGAAAGAAGCCGTACGCCGTATGCTCACGTTCGAGCGTTTTGCACGCGACAATGAATTATGGGACCAGATGCTAACCTGCTACACTCCCGATGCTGTCGTCAAGGCGTCTTGGTTCGAAGGCTCCGCAAAGGAATTTGTGGACGCTCTGGCAGCACGTACCGATCACATCCCGTACCACATCCATGCCTGCCTTGTCTGGACACACGGCAATCGAGCTGTTGCCATCGTAGAAACAACATTCCCTGTCAAAACCGAGATTGCTGGTGTCACCTTCAATCAGACCGGCGACTCACAGTATATCTATCGCCTTACACGCATCAACGGCGAGTGGTACATCAAGAAATGCGATACCATTCTTGAAGAGCTCCCAGGCAAGTCGCGCCCCGACTATCTGAAAGACCTCTACGAAGAAGCCGACAACTGGCTCCTCAACGGATAAGGCGTTTTTATGAAGAAATCATATCTTTTATTGCTGGCAGTCATCGCGCTGATGGCTTGCCAGGCCAAGCATGAAGAGGAGGGTTATCTCCTCTTCCTTTTATGATTAACAGACATAGGAATATGGCAAAGGCTAAATGGATTGGGGGCTTCTTAGGGCTCCTCTCAGGCGGACCGATTGGGGCGTTGGCAGGTTTTGTATTGGGCGCACTATTTGACACTGTGACCGAGGACAACGGCTTCCAGGTTGACACTGGTGCCGGCTATCGATCGGCACAGGATGTGAACACAGGTACCCGCAATGGTTTCCTATTCTCACTGCTGACGCTGGCGAGCTACGTCATCAAGGCAGACGGCAAAATTATGCACAGCGAGATGGAAGCGATGCGCGGTTTCCTGCGCACGAACTTCGGCGAAGTAGCTGTTCAAGAAGGCGATGCCATCATGAAACGCCTGTTCGAGCGCCAGAAGCAGATGGAGACGGATCAGCCGGGCTCCTACCGTCAGGTCATCATGGAAGCCTGTATGCAGTTAGCGGCCGTGCTGACATTGGAACAGCGTCTACAATTATTGAGCCTGCTGGCAGCCCTGGCCAAGGCCGACGGACATATAGCTCCCGAGGAGGTGCAGGTGTTACAAGAGATTACGAGCAACCTTCAGCTTTCAGAAGCAGAATTGAACTCGATGCTCGGTTTGGGTAGCACTTCACTGAAGGATGCTTACGCCGTACTGGAAATCGACGAGAGCGCCAGCGATGAGGAGGTGCGCGCTGCCTACAAGCGTATGGTGGTGAAACACCATCCCGACCGCGTGGCATCCTTAGGCGAAGACATCCATGCCGCAGCGGAGAAGAAGATGCGTGCTATCAATGAGGCTAAGGAAATCATTTTCAAGGCCCGCGGCATTTAATCGGCTATTAGCTCCATTGTGAATTGTGAATTATGAATTGTGAATTGTGAATTGTGAATTGTGAATTATGAATTGTCCATTGTGAATTGTGAATTATGAATCCTGAATTGCATATAGAGGTCTCAGAGGTGTTGCGACAGCGTTGTCCCGAGTTTGTGGGCGCGGCTGTATTGGCAGAGGTACAGAATAGTCCGTCGAGTGATACATTATGGGCAGAAATCAACCTTTTCATCGAAGGATATCGCTCACGCTACACCGTGGACAGCATCAAGGAAATGCCAGCCATACAAGCAACACGCGAGGCGTATAAGCGATGCGGCAAGGACCCCAGCCGCTACCGCCCGTCAGCGGAATCTCTTATCCGCCGCACCCTCAAGGGGAGCGACCTATACCGCGTTGACACGCTCGTAGATCTCATCAACCTGGCTTCCATCGCTTATGGCTATAGTATCGGCGGGTTCGATGCAGACAAAATACAAGGAGAGCGATTGGTACTGGGTATCGGCCAGGAAGGAGAAGCGTATGAAGGTATCGGACGAGGGCCGCTTAACATAGCCGGATTACCCGTTTATCGCGATGAAATCGGCGGTATCGGCACTCCCACCAGCGACCATGAGCGCACAAAACTAACCATTGGAACTACCCGTCTGCTGACCATCGTCAACGGCTACGACGGCAACCGCGAGACAACACTTGCTTGCGCTCGTTTTCTTCAGGAGCTTTTACGGAAGTACGCCCACAGCGACGGCAGCACCATCATAGATTTTTAATAAAATATGGGAAAAACGCTTTTCGATAAGATATGGGATGCACACGTTGTGCAGAATATCCCCGACGGTCCGACACAATTGTATATCGACCGTCTGTACTGCCATGAGGTGACAACGCCGCAGGCTTTCGATACCCTGCGCGACAAGGGCCTCCGTGTACTGCGTCCGCAGCAAATCTTCGCCATGCCAGACCACAATGTGCCTTCGGCACGGGTTGGAGTGAAGAGCGAAGAACTAAGCATTGAGGATGAACGAGGTGCAGCACAGGTGGAAGCATTGAAAAGGAATTGCGAGGATTTCGGCATCCGCTACTTCGATATGGGGTCAAAAGACAATGGCATCATTCACGTGGTCGGCCCTGAGAAAGGACTTTCACTGCCCGGTATGACGATTGTCTGCGGCGACTCGCACACCTCCACCCATGGTGCCGTAGGCGCCATCGCGATGGGCATCGGTACGAGCGAGGTGGCTCAGGTGCTGGCTTCGCAATGTATTCTTCAGCAGAAGCCCAAGACGATGCGCATCAACATTGAAGGCGAGTTATCTCCCTGCGTGACGGCCAAGGATGTCGCACTCTATATTATGGCACAGATGACCACCAGTGGTGCCACGGGCTATGCCGTAGAATATGCCGGTTCCACCGTACGATCGATGTCCATGGAAGGACGCCTGACGCTCTCTAACCTCTCCATAGAGATGGGGTCGCGCGCAGGTCTGATAGCTCCCGACGAGACCACCTTTGCCTATTTGAAAGGTCGCGAATATGCGCCCAAAGGCGAAGCATGGGATCAAGCCGTGGATTCGTGGCGACAGTTGCGGAGCGACGACGATGCCATATTCGACAAAGAAGTCACCTATCGCGCCGAGGACATTGTCCCCCGCATCACTTATGGCACCAATCCTGGAGCAGGCATTGCGATTGACGGGAGGATACCAGAGACGGATGCGAATGAATCCGAGTTCGCGGCAGCTCTGGAGTACATGCAGTTCAAACCAGGGCAAAAGCTCTTGGGCACGCCTGTTGATTATGTATTCCTTGGAGCCTGTACGAACGGTCGCATCGAGGATTTCCGCGCCTTTGCTTCCGTGGTGAAAGGGCGGAAAAAGGCAGATGGCGTGGTGGCATGGCTGGTGCCGGGTTCATGGGCTGTGCGCCAGCAGGTGATAGATGAGGGCATAGATAAGATTCTGGAAGAAGCCGGTTTCGAGCTACGCCTGCCCAGCTGCTCCGCCTGTCTGGCCATGAACGCAGACAAGGTTCCTGCTGGCAAGTTGTGCATCAGCACCAGCAACCGTAATTTTGTCGGTCGTCAAGGTCCTGGCTCCCGCACGATCCTCGCCAGCCCCCTCACCGTAGCTGCTGCTGCGGTCACTGGAAGGATCACAGATGTGAGGGAGTTGGAGATCATGGATTAAGAACTTTTTCAATATTTCATATTCAATATTTCAATGTTTCATATTCTCCAATCCACCTGCATCCCTATCGCTATCGACAACTGCAACACGGATTTGATTATCCCGGCACGCTATCTGTCGAGCACCACACGTGACCCGAAATTCTTCGGCGACGCATTCATGCACGACCTGCGCTACGCGGCCGACGGACAGCCCGTGGCTGATTTCGTGATGAATCAAGCAGCTTTTGCCGAGGCACCACACGAAGGGGTTCACCAAATCATTGTAGCAGGAGCCAATTGGGGCAGTGGCAGTTCACGCGAACACGCCGCATGGGCAGTGGCAGGCTACGGCATCCGTGCCGTCATCAGCAGTTCATTTGCAGATATTCACCGCAACAATCTACTCAATTGTTTTGTGCTGCCTGTGCTCGTCAGCACTACCTTTCAGCAGGAACTATTCGACAGCATCGCCGCTGACCCGCAGACACTAGTGCGCATTGATCTGGAAGCACAGACCGTCACGAACCTCGCCACCGGTCATTCCGAGTCCTTCCCCATTAACGGCTACAAGAAATACTGCCTTATGAACGGCCTCGACGATATCGACTTTCTCATGAAGAACATCGAGCATTTGCCGACATCCTAGAAAACGCATGGTTATGGAACAGAAGATAAGAGCGATAGAAATCATGGACACCACGTTGAGGGATGGTGAACAGACGAGTGGCGTAAGCTTTATGCCGCATGAGAAGCTGATGATTTGCAGAGCCCTGCTGGAGAGCCTGCACGTAGATCGTGTGGAGGTGGCTTCCGCGCGTGTCAGCGAGGGAGAGATGGAGGGGGTGCAACGCATCACACGTTGGGCAGCTTCCAAGAACATGCTCGATCGCGTGGAAGTGTTGGGCTTTGTGGATGACGGCAAGAGCCTCGACTGGATTGAGCAGGCGGGAGCCCGCACGATGAACCTGCTCTGCAAAGGGTCGCGCCGCCACTGCGAAGGGCAGTTGGGGAAAACGCTGGAGCAACATTCGGCAGACATCCGCAGAAATGTGGAAATGGCAGCTGCAAGAAGCATTAACGTGAATCTGTATCTGGAGGATTGGAGTGGTGGAATGAAAGAAGAAAATGACAAAGAGGCTTCTTTTGTCTTCCTTCTCTTAGATTCTATCATTGATTTAGTTGACGAGAAGGGATGGGTTTCCCGCATTATGTTGCCCGACACGCTGGGGATTTTGAATCCGCTGGAGACGTTGGATTATATCCGGCAGATGGTGGAACGTTATCCAGGCGTACACTTCGACTTCCATGCTCACAACGACTACGATCTGGCTGTCAGCAATGTACTGGCCGCAGTCTTTGGTGGAGCAAGCGGATTGCACACGGCCATCAATGGTCTGGGCGAACGCGCTGGCAATGCACCGCTGGCTAGCGTGCAAGCAATCCTAAAGGATCACTTCAATGCCCAAACCAATATCAACGAGGGCGAATTGAACAGAGTTGCTCACATGGTGGAGAGCTATAGCGGCATTGCCATCCCGCCCAACAAGCCTATCACAGGTTCTGCCGTATTTACACAAGTGGCTGGCGTGCACGCCGATGGCGACAAGAAAGAAGGACTCTACCAGAATGCCTTGAAACCGGAGCGCTTCGGCCGACGCCGCGAGTACGCGCTGGGTAAGAGTAGCGGTAAAGCAAATATCCGCATGAACCTCGAGGAACTGGGTCTCGACCTCAGCGAGGAGGACATGAAGAAAGTCACCGACCGCATCATCGAGTTAGGCGACAAGAAGGAACTTGTGACACAGGAGGATCTGCCGTTCATCATCCGCGATGTGCTCCGCCATAGCGATGACGAGGAGCGTGTGCGCCTGCTATCCTACATGGTATCGACGGCCTACGGCTTGCGCCCGATGGCACAGGTGCGCCTGCAGATTGATGGAGAAATCTATGAGGAGAGTGCGCAAGGTGACGGTCAGTACGATGCTTTCGTGCGCGCCGTGCGGCACATCTATCGCGACCGCCTCTCACGCAAGTTCCCATGGCTCTCCAACTACAGCGTCACGATTCCGCCTGGCGGCCGCACGGATGCCCTCGTACAGACAACCATTGAATGGGTGTTCCGCGAGAAGACCTATCGCACACATGCTCTTGATGCCGACCAAACAGAAGCCGCCATCAAAGCCACCATCAAACTGCTCAACATTATTGAGCCGCTGTTTGAAATGGAAAATTGAGAATTGAAAATTAGGGACTAATTGACCCGATTGACAGGTCTTCCCTGAAGGAAAGCCATTAAGTTCGCGGTCGCTGTTTGGATGAGGCGGCTGCGAGCTTCTTTTGTTGCCCAGGCAATATGAGGAGTGACAAAACAGCGGGGAGCCGTCAGCAACGGATTGTCGGTAGCCGGCGGTTCTGTGGAAAGCACATCCGTGCAATAGGCAGTCAACGTTCCCTGATGCAATGCCGCAGCCACTGCCTGCTCATCGACAAGCGGGCCGCGTCCTGTATTGATGAGGATAGCCGTAGGTTTCATCCGACCGAGTGCCTCTGTATTGATCATCTCACGCGTCCGGGGTGTCAGAGGGCAATGGAGCGACAGGACATCTGCCTCGCGTAAGGCTTCCTCCCACGTCACTTTCCGAATACCCTCAGGCAATGCCTCGGCAGTACGTCTGCTGACAGCCACCACGTTCATGCCGAAAGCCAGCGCTATACGCGCTACAGCCGTTCCGATATTCCCCAAGCCATATATGGCGAACGTCTTGCCGGCAAGTTCCATGAGGGGCGTGTCCATCCACATGAAATCCTTCGACACTGGCCATTGCTGCCGCGCCTCAGCATAGTGCGCTACGCTATTCGTGACGTTTAGCAGGTGTGCAAAGACCAGCTGCGCCACGGAATCAGTACTGTAAGCCGGAATATTCGTGACAACGATACCGCGATGACGAGCCGCCTCACAATCAACGACATTATAACCTGTAGCCAGCACACCGACATAACGAAGGCTGGGAAGAGCATTCATCACCTCTGCGGAAATAATCACCTTGTTCGTCAGCACAGCTTCAGCCTCCGCACACCGAGCGATTGTCTCGGAGGGGCGTGTGCGTTCATAGACAATGACTTGTGCGCCCAAGGCCTGCAGGGCATCCCAATTCAAATCATTCTGCGTGACGGAGAAGCCGTCGAGGATAACAATTTTCATGCGTATATGGAATTTTGGCACAAAAATAGTGTTTTTTCTCCAGAAATGCCTACCTTTGCGCCTTGAAAATTAAAAAGCACAATCTATTATGGCTCAGAAACCCAGTATTCCCAAGGGAACGCGCGACTTCGGACCTGCCGAGATGGCGCGTCGCAACTATATTTTCGACACCATCCGCAGCGTCTATTCACTCTACGGCTATCGCCAGATTGAGACGCCCTCTATGGAGAATCTCTCCACATTGATGGGCAAATATGGCGAAGAAGGCGACAAACTGCTGTTCAAGATTCTGGATTCAGGCGATTTCCTCCGTGGCGTTGAGCCCTCGATGCTCTGCGAGGGTGGCACGCCGAAACTGGCATCCTGCATCTGTGAGAAAGGTCTTCGCTACGACCTTACCGTGCCCTTTGCACGCTATGTGGTGCAACACCGCGAAGAGTTGACGCTGCCGTTCCGCCGTTTCCAGATCCAACCCGTCTGGCGTGCTGACCGTCCGCAGAAAGGTCGCTATCGCGAGTTCTACCAGTGCGATGCTGACGTCGTAGGCTCCGACTCGCTACTGAACGAGGTGGAGCTGATGCAGATTGTCGATGAGGTGTTCCGCCGCTTCGGCATCCGCGTATGCATCAAGATGAATAATCGCAAGATTCTGACCGGAATTGCCGAAATCATCGGTCAATCCGATAAGATTGTAGATATCACCGTAGCCATCGACAAACTCGATAAGATCGGACTCGAAAACGTGAACGCTGAGTTGGCCGAAGACGGCATTCCTGCCGAATCCATCGAGAAACTTCAGCCCATCATCCAGCTCAGCGGCACGAACGAGGAGAAGTTGCAGACGATGCGCACAGTGCTCAAAGATTCTGAAATCGGCCTCAAAGGTATTGACGAAGTTGAGTACGTATTGAAACAGTTTGCAGCAGTAACTACTTCCCTCAAATTCGACCTCACCCTCGCCCGCGGTCTTAACTATTACACAGGCTGCATATTCGAGGTAAAAGCTTTGGATGTTGAGATTGGCAGCATCTCGGGTGGCGGTCGTTACGATAACCTGACCGGCATCTTCGGCATGCCCGGTATCTCCGGCGTTGGTATCTCTTTTGGGGCTGACCGTATCTACGATGTGCTGAACCAGCTGGATCTTTATCCCAAAGCCATCACCACCGCCACACAACTGCTCTTCGTGAACTTCGGCGATGCCGAGGCTGCCTATGCGTTGCCTGCTGTAGCTGCCTGCCGCCAAGCCGGCATCCGCACGGAGATTTTCCCCGATGCAGCGAAGATGAAGAAGCAGATGCAGTATGCCAATGCCCTGGGTATTCCCTTTGTGGCACTGGCAGGCGAGAGTGAGATAGCCGAAGGCCGCTTTACCCTCAAGAATATGCAGACAGGCGAGCAGATGGCTGTCAGCGTTGAGGAGTTGATTGATAAAGTAAGGTCTTACGCCTAAGCGTATGAGGTTTTACCACCGGTGGTAAAACCAAACTTACCTAGCTGTTAAGCGCCACACGCCTAATTGTTGTTCGTAGCACGCTTCACCTACAAACCGTACATCTTATGTATTTTTTGCCAAAAATTATCGTCATATCGTCATAACTGCATAATAATTGATTCATAATACGAAAGTTATGACTATGACGATAATTGCGAAATACAGTCATTTTATGACGATATTGCTACTCGAATAAGTACGCTCGAGGGTGTGGCGGCTATTGTTTTTTGCCGTACTCCGGGTCTATCTTGATGAAAGCGGAAACAGCGAAGGTAACAAGGCAGCATAGCATGACCCACCAGAAGAAGTTGACATAACCGAGCGTATCAGCCATCCAGCCGGCGATCATACCAGGAAGCATCATGCCAAGAGCCTGCATCGCCGTGCAGATACTGAAAACGGCCGTAGAGCGTTCTCCCTGCGAGAAATATACGAGATAAAGCATGTAGGCCGTGAAACCGAAGCCATAACCAAATTGCTCGATGAATACGCAGATATTGACCACCAGCAGCGA
>JAEEGL012102163.1_pt1 | contig 21618 bp, 16 predicted proteins | sample 9134231 | NCBI WGS metagenome assembly JAEEGL01 (sample SAMN16246548, study PRJNA631951) | gut metagenome | biome: gut microbiome; feature: rumen; material: fiber-attached | host: Bos | place: Iran: Karaj | collected 2018-10
TAAATTAATAGCATCAGCTATTTATTCAGAGTATCGTGAAACGTAGGAAACTTCATCGATGAAATGCTCTTGAGTAAGTCAGCCGGTGCCCGTGCTTTATAGCGCGGGCATGACTTATATCTTAGCATTTCAGGTACATTCCTACGACCTCACGATACAAGAGAAGAGCCATGTTTCGCGCTTCTTTTGTGTCCTGAGGTCTTGTGGAATTACCTGTAATCAAAGCCTGAAGATATAGTTTTGGTGCTTAACTAAAACTAAAACTATATCGATGAAACTTAGAAGAACACTTATTGATAATTCTAAGGAGGGCTACTGTATGGTAGAAGTCCTCAAGGAATGTCTGAAAGATAAAAATGTAACTGAAGTGTATATAGCTACTGGCTTCTGGGATTTACGAGGAACGGTACTAATTTTCGATGAACTTGCAGAATTCCTTTCCCGTGAAGGCAGCAAGTTCCGCTTACTCATAGGTAAAGACCCTTATCTGTACTCTTCTGATACAGAAAGTTTCGTAAAAGGCAAATATGACAAGCAGGAACAGGCATGGCGTGTTGATCTTGACAAGTTTGCAGCTCAGGAGAAATATGTCAAAGTCGTTCAAATGCTTGTTGATAATCTCAAGGATGAAAATAATGAAAAATTTCAGGTTCATGTTTACAAGCCTGAAGGAGATTTGGCAGACCAATTCCTCCATTCTAAATGTTACATCTTCAAAGGCTATGATGTTGATGAAGGTTGTAATGTCGGATACGGTATTATAGGCAGCACTAACTTCACACAACAAGGTCTGGAAGGTAACTCTGAATTGAATGCTCTTGAAATAAATGCCCGTGATGTAATCTCTCTTGATCCTGAGTTCAAAAAAGACAAAACGCATCTGCTTTGGTTTAAAGAGAAGTGGGAAGATTCCGTGTCTTGGGAGAAGGAATTCCTTCTTCTGATTACCCAATCGAAAATGGGACCGGACATTCATATACCTAAGCCAATAAAAGAACCAGAAGATACAGATACAATTGAACCATTTACCCCATACGAACTATACATCAAACTACTGCAATTGCAGTTTGGTGATGTAGTGGATAAAGATCTCGGTCAGCAAATAGAATCCTATTTGCCCATAGATATCAGTAAACTGTCATACCAGATTGAAGCCGTAAAGCGATGCATCGGTATAATGCATGAGCATGGTGGTTTTATGCTTGCAGACGTTGTGGGATTGGGAAAGACTATTGTTGGCACTCTAATTATAAAACGCTTTTTGTCTGTTCCGTTAGATGATGGTCGCGAACGAAAAGTGTTGATAATAACACCACCTGCCATCCAATCCGCTTGGAAAAAGACTGTGAGGCAATTTGATAAGGATAGCGAAGATAAGATATCCCCATTTATTGATTATATAACAACAGGTAGCGTTGGTAAATTGGTGGACGTTGAAGATGATGGGGAAGATGATGATTCTGATACCGGAGATTTTGGTGAAGATCTTCAATATAAGAACTATGGCCTTATCTTAATTGATGAGAGTCACAAGTTCAGAAATAGTGACACAATCATGTATGAGGCTTTAGATGACCTCATCAGTCAGATTGGTTCAGAAATGGGTGAATACCCATATATTGGACTTTTGACTGCCACCCCTCAAAACAATCGTCCTAATGATTTGAAGAATCAGATATATCTATTTGAGAGAAATCACAATGATAGTACGTTAAAGAAGGCTGAAGGCGGGAATCTTGAGAGATTCTTTACTAAGGTAAATAGAGAATACGATATACTGATAAGCAACCATAACACTATTCCCTATGACGAATATAAAAACCGACTTGCAGAACTGTCTAAGGAGGTACGCGATTGTGTCTTGAATGACATATTGGAACGACGCACAAGGACTGATATCAAGAAGTATTACAAAAAGGATATGCAAGAGCAGGGCATCATTTTCCCAAATGTTATAGGTCCTAATATCTTGGATTATGTTATGGATGAAGAACTGGCACAACTCTTCTCAGATACGACAACGATAATTGCTCCTACAGACGAGGAAAAGCAAAAGACTGATAATTGGCTTCGCTATTATCGTTATCGTGCTATCGAGTATTTCAAGGATAAAAAGAATGCCCTGAAGCATGCTGGTAGGGGTAACAGAAATCCAGATGAGGTTGCCAAGCAGCTTGCTAAGATTATGCAGATACTTTTGGTAAAGCGTCTTGAGAGCTCTTTTACAGCATTTAAGGACTCTTTACTTAATCTTCGCACCTATACTGAGAACATGATAAAGATGTGGGAGAATGATTGTATCTTTATCTGCCCACAGGTAAACGTTAATAAGGAGCTTGATATTGAATATAAGAAGCAGAAAAAAGGCACGGAAGTCACATTCATGGATTGTGTTGAAGACATAAGGAATAAGATAGAGAAGTTAACAAAAGAAGGTCGCAATACTCGAGGACAGAATGCCGAATATAAACGTAGTGATTTCAAAAAAGAATATATCAAGTATTTAAGGGAAGACTATGATTTGATTTCAACTCTTTATGATAGATGGGCAAACAACTCAGAAGACCCTAAGTACGATGCTTTCAAAGATAGTCTGAAAACTGAATTATTTGACCCTCAAAAGAATACCTCTGGTAAACTTGTTATATTCTCAGAAGCTATAGGAACTGTAGAATCGTTGGCTCGTGCCGTCAAGGCAAGACACCATAAGCCATTGTTGGTAACAGCAGCCAATCGTGATGACTTGGAAAAGACGATAGAAGAAAACTTTGACGCGAACTACGATGGAGAGTGGAAGAATGACTTTGATGTGATCATTACTACAGAGGTACTTGCCGAAGGTGTAAATCTACATCGTGCTAATGTTATTCTTAACTATGACACTCCTTGGAACTCCACTCGCCTGATGCAACGCATTGGGCGTGTAAATCGTATTGGCTCAAAGGAACCAAATATCTATGTGTATAACTTTATGCCAAGTGCCCAGGGTGATTCTCAAATAAAACTTGTACGCAAAGCACACACAAAACTGCAATCTTTCCACACCTTATTTGGTGAAGATAGTAAGATTTACACAGAAGAAGAGGATGTATATAACTATCCAATACAACAGGCAGCAGATGGTGAAGAATCACCTATGCAGAAATATATATATGAACTGAAGCAATATAAGGAAGCACACCCCATTCGCTATCAGCAGATAGAGCAAGCAGACAATGATTGGCAGATAGCTCAGGCAAAGAGTGGAACAGCATACTTTATTGTAAAAGCTCCTCGCTCTGCACGACTTGCCATTAGTGTGAATCAGGCAGAAGGTGAAACGCCCAAAAGTAAAGTTCTGTCTATGCTTGACATGCTTGAGGAAATGAAGGTGCCTGAGAATACGCAACGTGTACCTTTACCCGAAAATTGGGCAGAGTTGTCAGATAGAGCGATACTTACTTATAACCAACATTTTGTTCGCATAAATAGATCAAGAGCAGGAGATAAGGCTACAAATGCAAAAGCCATTATATCAAAACTGTTCAGAAATAATGAGTTATCACCTAAATCAAAAGATCTTCTTAATAGAGCAAGGAAACTTGTTGACAAGGGTAGTAATGATGTCATAAAGAAGATATCAGCTATAGGTGCAGAACTGGAAGAAAGAAAGTTATTTGAATTAGCGCAAAATGATATAGACGATATATTAGAACGTGAAATAGGAAAACTTGTCGCAAATGTAGAGGACAAACAAGGTAAACCAGCAATTTTATTAGGAACATTAAAATAATTTCTCCACATCATGAATATAGAAGATTTAAAGAAATACCTCAGTCACGAATATCAAGGAAGCCAATCCTTTTTAGAGAATATCATCTATCCAATATTTGGTGAAGAAGAATTTGTTGATGGATATGAAGCCGAGATTCTGGATAATTATCCTGAATATCGAAAGATGGCAGATGCTACAGGCATTCGAAGCGTCAAAGATGTGGGAATGGTATATATCGATGGTGAACCTTTGCAAATCTTCGATATATCTGTATCAGATCGCATCATGATGGAACGCAATAGGGTAACCATCCAAAGCCTTGTTCGCAGGATTATGGACCAATACTCTAATGCTTTCATGTTGTTCCATTATGAGGATATAAGACAATGGAACTGGCGTTTCACATATTGTCATAAAAGTGCTAACAAGGAAGAATCTACCGATAGCAAAAGATATACATTTTTGCTTGGACCTAAACAGTCATGCAGGACTGCAGCAGAGAATTTCGTAAAGTTGTATGAGAAGCGTGATAATCTAATGCTTCTTGATATAGAAGATGCATTCTCTGTAGAAGCTTTGAGCGATAGATTCTTTAATGAGTATAAGGAGAAATATGCCAATATTATCTTCTACATCACAGGCAAACGCATGGTGAAGAAAGGCAATAAATGGGAAGAAGTAAATGAAGGCCAAGCTTGCAGAAAGATACTTGATGAGTTCTCCGAATTTGATGACCCAGAAAAGGCTGTTCGCGACTATGTTAAGAAACTGATGGGTAGATTGGTATTTCTTCAGTTCTTGCAGAAGAAAGGTTGGTTAGGAGTATCCGTAAATGCAGAATGGGGAAGTGGAGACTCAGAGTTTATCCAGAATCTCTTTGCTCAGACAAAAGACAAGGATCATTTCATAGATAATGTACTTGAAGTTCTCTTCAACGACCTCAACACAGAACGCGAAAGTGACTTGGCAACCCTCTCCTTTGGAGGGGGCAGGGGGAGGTTGCCTTACCTTAATGGTGGCCTCTTTGAACGAGATGCTACAGACGAGGCAGAGTTTCCCTTGCCAGCAGAATATATGCAGTCTTTGCTTGAATTCTTCTCGCGATACAATTTTACTATCGATGAGAACGACCCTGATGATGCAGAAGTAGGCGTTGACCCAGAGATGCTTGGACGTATCTTTGAGAACCTGCTGGAAGACAATAAGGACAAAGGTGCGTTCTATACTCCGAAGGAGATAGTGACCTATATGTGCCGTGAGTCCTTGATAGCCTATCTTCAGACAGACATAGAAGATGAGGCAACGAAAGAGGCTCTTCGACAGTTTGTGACCACACACGATGTTACGACTCTTGGCACTAACGCCAAGTTCCGTCAGCAAGTAGATGATGCCCTGAAGGACGTCAAGATATGTGACCCCGCTATCGGTTCAGGAGCTTTCCCTATGGGCTTGCTGAAAGAACTCTTCCTGTGTCGTACAGCCCTCGAAGGCATAGAGCAGGACAAAGCCGCAGAAATCAAGAAACACATCATTCAGCAGAATATCTATGGAGTGGATATAGAGAAAGGAGCCGTAGATATTGCTCGTTTGCGCTTTTGGCTCTCACTCATTGTTGACGAGAAGACCCCTCATGCTCTGCCAAACCTTGATTATAAAATAGTGGAGGGAAACTCTTTGATAACAACATTTGATGGGCAGTATATTGACCTATCAACAAATATAGGAACGAGCAGATTACGTTCAAGTCTTGTGAGAATAAGACCAGAGAAGATAGCGTTACAAGCAGAACAAAGACGTTTCTATACATTGTCTGGTGATGAGAAATATCGTTCAGAAATTGCAATCAAGAACCATATTCTCAACATCATATGGTATCAGCTTGACTATGAAAAGCATTCTTGGGAAGACGCAACGATAGAACATGCAGAATTATTTGGCTCTACATCGACAAAAGGCCGCAAGAAGAATGCAGCACAAGTTGTAGAATTCACGCAAGAACGTCAAACTGTTCTTAATAAATGTGAGAAATTAATGGCCGAATTGAATGATGAAAGTAAATCTCTTCAAGCAAGAGCAAGCGTCAATATACCTTTCTTTGAGTGGCAAACCGTATTCTCAGAGATATTTGAAGATGGGGATAAAAAAGGTTTTGATATTGTGATAGGCAATCCTCCGTATGTCAAGGAATACATTAAACGCTCTGCTTTTGATGGGTTCAGAGAAACAAGTCCATATTATATTGGAAAAATGGATTTATGGTATGGTTTTGCTTGTCATGGTATAGACATGCTAAAATCAAACGGAATCTTATGCTTTATTGCGCAGAATAACTGGACAACGAGCGCAGGAGCAAAGTTGATGAGAAAGAAAGTCGTAGAAGATGCACAAATACTTCAAATGGTTGATTTCTTTACCTACATGGTGTTTGATGATGCTGATATACAAACAATGGTAATGTTGTTTAGACATAATAACTCTATTGATAATTATAATATAGATTACAGATGTCTTACTGAAGGGGCGATAAAAGAAGATATGCTCTTACTGTTAGAAAAGAAAACAGGAAAGACAAAATACCTTTCTCCACTTTTTGATAGAGTAAAATATAAAAATAAACTGTTTACTTTATCTGGCGATGAGGCTATAATAAAGCATATTTCAAAAAACAAGACCTATTTGGAAGATAATGAAATCGCACAGGGAATAGTTTTTCCACAAGATTTCTTGAATAAAAAAGGATGCAAAATACTAGGGCATCACAATGTAGGTGATGGAGTTTTCGGATTATCAACAGAAGAACTAAATGATTTAGATCTTTCTGAAAAAGAAATGGAGTTAATAAAACCATACTATACAACAGACCAACTCTTTCGGTATTATTCAAAAAATAACACAAATACTTTGTGGATGATTTATACAGATTCTACATTCAAAAATGTAGAAAAGATGAAACATTATCCCAAAATAAAACGGCATATCGATCAGTTCTTGCCAATACTTACCTCAAATAACAAACCATATGGCTTGCATAGATCAAGAAAAGAAAAATTTTTCAAAGGTGAGAAAATAATAAGTTTAAGAAAATGTGTGGGCAGACCAAAATTTACATATTCAAACTTTGATTGTTATGTTACACAAACGTTTTTTGTTATACAAACTAATCGCTTCAACTTGAAATATTTGACGGGCATATTAAATTCTAACCTTATTTGTTTTTGGTTAAGGGTAAAAGGAAAAATGCAAGGTGAAAACTATCAAGTAGATAAAGAGCCATTGATGAACATTCCGTTGCCTATTGTAAATGAGGCGGAACAGGAATCTATCGCAGAATTTGTTAATCAAATAATTGAGTCTAAAATGAAAAATCCCTCTGCCGATACCTCTGCCTTAGAAACGGAAATCGACAGTCTCGTCTATCAACTTTACGGTTTGACCTACGACGAAGTCCTCATTGTTGACCCTGAGACACCAATAACAAGAGAAGAATACGATTCCTATAAATAAAATAGAATTAGAATCTTATAATCAAAACAATTATGAAACTGACAAAGAAAACTATCCAACTGATTTGTGATTTAGAGAGATTAATTGGTGATGAATGTTACAATCCCAATTCTTATGATGGATGGACATTGGAAGAAGGAAAAGATTATCGTTATCCAATAACATACACCAATAGCGATGGCGAAGAGCAAAAGACAAGATATACCGTAAAAAATATAGATAAGAAAAGTGTGAACACAATGCACTATAAGTTCGGTTCCAATAACCTATTCATCGGCATCGGATTGCAAAAAGTATTGGAATACTTGGAAAATAAATTCAATCTTGATTTCGATGAATTGACAAAATCAAAGAAAAAATGACAAAACTCGAAAAACTATACAGCATAATTGAGAACTCTCGTGATGTTGGAGTTAAACTTCCTAAAGAGGTTCTTCAACAGGTGGAGGAATTGGAGGAGGGTATTATAAAAGAGGAAATCCTTCCTGCTTTGAGTAATGATATTGCTCCACGATTGGAGCCTATAAAGCGTGACCTCGTATTGGTGGTGGAGTATCATCCGGGGGAGCCCATAAGTGTGGCCCTCTCACGCAAGGCGAAGATTAGCGAGATTATGGATGCTAAGACCTTGACGCCCCGTAGCAGTATGCCAGTAAAGAGTGAAGAAGAACCAGAAGAAGTGGCACCCCATGAGCCCACTAAGCGTATTGAGAATGTGACGAAAGGCATGAAGGTAACATTCCCTGATGGTACCGTCATTTGGCATCGCCAAGCTATCAACACATTCATCGATGCACTCAGAAAAATCGGTTTGGAGCTCATCCCTATCGTAGGCATACTGCATGGGGGTGGATATAACCTCGTCAGCAAAGACAAACGCCCCACAATGCCTGGCCGCATCTGGCAGCATGAGTGTGACGGCTGGTACATCTACTCGAACATCAGCAATGAGACAAAAGCCGAAGACCTGAAACGTATCTCTGACCACTATCACCTTGGCCTGAAGATAGAAGAAGGAAAGCCGGAGTAGAAAAAATAATGGGCAATAAAGATGTAAAGCGTGATGTCATAAAGTTATAATGTAACTCTCGGAGGGTTTTGCAAAAAAAATGAGGATGTGCCTGTTTCTTAGGCACATCCTCTTGATGTGGTTTAGGTGATCCGGCGGGGATTCGAACCCCGGACCCACAGCTTAGAAGGCTGTTGCTCTATCCAGCTGAGCTACCGGACCATCCATGAGTTTTGTAATTCGGGTGCAAAGGTAGTTAATTTATTTGACGTGTGCAAATCTTTTTCCTATTTATTCTTCTTTCATCAGGTTTGTGATGAAGTCGTCAAGGTCTTTCTCCAGGTCTTGCATGAAGGGTGTGCCAAGAATTGTGGTGTCATCGTCGTCAACTACATATATCTCTGCTATGTGTTCCCCTGTGTCGCTTTCCAGTACGAAATTGTATGGCGGCAGGATGCCCAACTGGTAGTTGCCCTTCTCTATGACATCTTTGATGACCTTGTAGGCCTGCTTGTAGAACTCTTCGGTCTCCAGAGGGCTGTTTATCCACTCATCTACAACGACTCGTGTTATTTCCTTGTCGTCATCGTCATAGGCCATAACGTCGCCTGTGTCTTGCGACACTCTGAGGTGTATGTCGGTAAATACCTCCGGCTCGTCTGTCGGTGGAAACTTTGAGGCTATCTTGCTCAGCAGCCTCTGAATGTGGAATGATGGTTTATCTTTTGCCATGACATTGTTTGTATTTCTTTCCTGAACCGCAAGGACATGGGTCGTTGGGTCGTGGCGTCTTAGTGTTTACTATAGGAATGCGTGGCATCTGCTGTGGTGCCGATGGGTCTATGTAGTGCGGTCTGTCCATTCCGTCGCCCATAGGATTGCCTGGCATTGGCGGGCGCTGGAGTCGCGGCTGCTGTTGCGGCTGTGGCTGCTGTTGTGGCTGCGGGGTGTCGCCTATGGAAGGCTTGTTGGTCTGATATTGTGGCTGCGGCTGTGGCTTCGGCATCTCGCGTGGTGCCTCTACCGGAGCTTCCTTGTGGATGCGGATGCGTGACAGGGTAGAGCAGATGCTGTCATTCATCTGGTTTATCATGTTGTCCCACAGCTTCACACTCTCCAGTTTGAAGATAAGCAGAGGGTCTTTCTGTTCGTATGACGCATTCTGTGAGGAGTGGCGCAGATCATCCAACTGACGCAGGTTGTCCTTCCAGTTGTCATCAATGTTGTGGAGGATGACCATCTTCTGGAACTCCTTCATGATGTTCTTGCAATCCTTGTCGTAGCACTCCTGCAGGTCGAAGCTCATGCGATAGACCATACGCAGGTCTGTGAGCGGAATGAGTATGCGCTCAAAGTTGGCGTCTGGGTTCTCCACAATCTCCTTGACAACAGGCAGAGCCTCGTTGGTGACATTATCCACGTGTTCCTTGAAGTGGGTCATAACCTGTTGGAATGCCTCCTCCTCCAGCTTATCGCGTGACATAGAGGTCCATTGCTCCTCGCTGAACGGCACGTCCATGTAGAAGAGCTTCAGGAACTGCTCCTTGCAGCCCTGATAATCGTTGTTGTCCAGAACGTAGAGCACGCGGTCCCAGATAAGGTTGGTGATGTCCATTCCGATGCGCTCACCCATGAGGGCGTGGCGACGCTTCTCATAGATTACGGTACGTTGCTTGTTCATCACATCGTCATACTCCAGCAGTCTCTTACGTATGCCGAAGTTGTTCTCCTCCACCTTCTTCTGTGCGCGTTCTATGCTGCGCGAAATCATCGGAGCCTCAATACGCTCACCCTCCTCAAAGCCCAGGCGGTCCATCACTTTCGCGATGCGCTCAGAGGCGAAGAGTCTCATCAGCTTGTCCTCCAATGATACGTAGAATACAGATGAGCCCGGGTCTCCCTGACGTCCTGCACGTCCACGCAACTGACGATCGACGCGGCGGCTCTCATGACGCTCTGTACCGATGATGGCCAGACCGCCGGCAGCCTTTACCTCTGGTGTCAGCTTGATATCCGTACCACGACCGGCCATGTTGGTGGCTATGGTAACGGCTCCGAGTCCGTTGACGGATTTACCTGCCTCTGCCACGATGAGTGACTCGCGCTCGTGCTCCTTGGCATTCAGCACGTTGTGAGGAATGTTGCGCATGCGGAGCATACGTGACAGGAGCTCAGAGATTTCCACGGATGTGGTGCCCACGAGGACTGGACGTCCTGCGTTGCGCATAGCCTCTACCTCGTCGATAACGGCCTTATACTTCTCGCGCGCCGTCTTATAGACGCGGTCATCCATATCCTTTCTGATTACAGGCTTATTGGTAGGTATCTCTACTACGTCGAGCTTGTAGATATTCCAGAACTCGCCCGCCTCTGTTGATGCCGTACCGGTCATACCAGCCAGCTTGTGGTACATGCGGAAATAGTTCTGGAGCGTGATGGTGGCGTAGGTCTGCGTGGCAGCCTCTACCTTCACGTGCTCCTTGGCCTCAATAGCCTGGTGCAGACCGTCACTCCAACGGCGGCCCTCCATGATACGGCCCGTCTGCTCATCGACAATCTTCACCTCATTATTTATTACCACATACTCATCATCGCGGTTGTAGAGCGAGTAGGCCTTCAGCAGCTGCTGCAGGGTGTGCACGCGCTCAGACTGCTCAGAGAAGTGGTTGAGCAGCTCGTCTTTCTTTGCCAGACGCTCATCATCGGAGAGCGACTTGTCTGCCTCGAGAGCTGAGAGCTGGCCTGCGATGTCGGGGATAACGAAGAGGTCATTATTGCCCACCTTGTCGGAGAGCCATTGTACGCCCTTGTCGGTTAGGTCTGCGCCATGCAGCTTCTCGTCGATGACGAAATAAAGCGGAGCGACAGCCTCAGGCATCTTGCGGTTATTGTTCTCCATATAGATTTCCTCTGTGCTGAGCATGCCGGACTTTATGCCGTCCTCAGAGAGGAATTTCACAAGCGGAGTATTCTTTGGCAGAGCCTTGTATGAGCGATAGAGAGCCAGGAAACCATCGGCAGTAGTCTGCTTGTCCCCGTTCTTCTCGCCCTCGGCAATCTTCTGCTTGGCCTCGGCCAAGAGTGATGTTGCCAACTTGCGTTGCTCAGACACGAGTCTCTCGATAAGCGGCTGATACTCCTCAAACATCTGTATGTCGCCCTTTGGCTGCGGACCGGAGATGATGAGCGGCGTGCGGGCATCATCGATGAGGACTGAGTCCACCTCATCGACAATGGCATAGTTGTGCTGTCGCTGCACCAAATCCTCAGGCTGCATGGCCATATTGTCGCGCAGATAGTCAAAGCCGAACTCATTGTTGGTACCAAAGGTGATGTCCGCCTGGTAAGCCTTGCGGCGCTCCTCGCTGTTGGGGCGATGCTTGTCGATGCAATCTACGCTCAGCCCGTGGAACATATAAAGCGGTCCCATCCATTCTGAGTCACGCTTGGCAAGATAATCGTTGACCGTTACGACGTGTACTCCGTTGCCTGTCAAGGCATTGAGGAATACCGGGCAGGTGGCCACGAGTGTCTTACCCTCACCAGTTGCCATCTCGGCAATCTTGCCCTGATGCAACACGGTACCTCCGATGAACTGCACGTCATAGTGCACCATCTCCCACTTTGTGTCGTTGCCTCCGGCAGTCCAATGGTTGTGGTATATGGCCTTGTCGCCATCGATGGTGATGAAATCATGTGAAGGGTCGGCGGCCAGTTCTCGGTCAAAATCTGTCGCCGTAACGACGGTCTCTTCGTTCTCCGTGAAGCGACGTGCGGTATCCTTTACAATAGCAAAGGCTATGGGGTAAACCTCATCGAGGCTCTCCTCCAACTTGTCCAGCACCTGCTTCTCCAGCTTGTCTATCTGGTTGAAGATAGGTTCGCGCTCGTCAATGGGCGTATCCTCTATCTTATCCTTCAGCTCGCTGATCTGTGCGCGCAGATCCTTGACGGAATCCTGCACATAGCGTCGTATCTCTGCGCTCTTGGCACGCAGGGTATCGTTGTCCATTGCCTGAATCTCAGGATAGACGGCCTTTACCTTATCCACTAGCGGGGTAATCTTCTTGATGTCTGAACGGGACTTGTTGCCAAAGAGTGACGTGAGAATATCTATAAAACTCATGTTATGATTTGTGATTTACTGATTTACTTTATTTACTATTTTATGTCCGGGGAGATTAGTATGTTACTCCCACTTGTAAGCTAAAACTTTGCAAAGGTAGTTATTTTAATTCATATATCATGTAATGACCGTCTATAATTAACATTTTTTTTGCGACAGCCAAATGTTTTTTCCTACAACAGCAGACAAAGCCATTGCCAAAACATTTACTCCCTCGGCGTATTGCTGTAGCGCGTTGCCGGCAAAAAACAGTATCAGCGCTACTGCCATAACTGCCCATCCCCTTAGGTTTTTCCTGCGTGGGAATGCCGTCAGGAACCATAGCGGGCAGAATAGCAGCATCTGCAGGTTAAGGCTTACCGTCGGGTGTTCCGAGAAGAGCATGAGCATGAGCGGCAGGCCCGTTGCGGCATAGAGGCAACAGATGGCATAATCCACTTTTCCGGTCCACTTGCAGGCTGCCACGCCGTTTTTGCGCAATAGTGCAATAGATATCAATAAGTATGCCAAAATGATACAAAGGACAGCCCATGCACATTGTGACGGGGTGATCCGTATGTCAGAATAGTCGGTATTAGCCCTTGCAATGCCTGGCTGCAGAACCCAAAAGGCAGTATCCACAAGGGGTCTGACCGAACCGTCTTGCCGCTTTACAAGCATGGAGTCGAAGTCCTGCATCAACACCTCAGGCAGGAATTCCGCTTCCCCGGGTGTTGCCATTTTGTCAGACCCCACACCAAGCAATATGTCATTACCGAAGCGTGACCACAGGTGTCCCTCGTTTTTCGTGTGTATCAGTTGGCGGAAAGTCTGCCTGCCTTCCCTTTGAGGGGCTATGATGCTGTCAAGGCAGGAGAAAATGATGTCTCTCGCGCGCGTAGTACAATTATTATAATAGAAATTGTATCTGTAGATCATGTTCTGCGGCAAGGCGTTCTCTGCCATGCGTTGCATGAAGACGGCCTTCTCTGCTGTCGTGAGGTCTATGTGCTGCTGGTAAACGCCGCTGCCCCAGAATTTGTATTCGAGCAGAAAGTCCTTGAAGTCGAAGATGCCCATCATGTAGTCCGTCTGACCAAAGACAAACTTCAGCACAAAATTGTCCGTGTTGAAGTCAAAGACACCATAGTTTACTGCCATATCATCGCCCGTAGCCGCATTTTCCACCCTTATGGCCGTATGTCCGTAGAGGCTATAGACCTCATCGTGTGGCTGACACGTGAGCAGCGACACCTCGATACTGTCGTACATGGTGCCGGAAACCGCAGGCGTTTGCTCCTGGCCACGCGCTTCTGTCGTACTGCATAGCTGCGTGACAATACATATTAAAAAAACTTGAAAAAGCAAAATAATTCGTTTCACGGTGCAAAAATAACTTATATTTCTGAGAAATCATTCGTTTATTTCATTTTTTTTGAATAATTTTGCGCCAAATATAAAAATAACTTGTCATTTTCGATGAAAAAACATATAGTTTTCATTGCTCTTCTCATACTCGCTCTTCCTGTGATGGGACAGAGCGGCACAAACTCTCCCTACTCGCAATACGGCCTTGGTCGTATTGCTGACGCATCTCAGAGCGCGTCACGCGGAATGAATGGCGTTGGCGTGGCCTTTCGTGAGCACAATCAGGTGAACACGCTCAACCCGGCTTCTTATTCCTCTGTCGATTCTCTCACGTTTATCTTTGATATCGGAATGTCAATGCAGAAGACCAATTTCAAAGAGAACGGAAAGAGGAAAAATGCCAACAATGCCGACTTCGAATATGCCGTAGGTGCTTTTCGCGCGTGGAAAAACATAGGCGTGGCATTCGGTATTCTGCCTTATACGAACGTAGGTTATGACTATGAACAGACGACCAAGCTGAAGGATTATACAATTCCGTCAACTACCTCAGAGCCGGTAGAACAGACAAATAACTATTCCGGTGAGGGCGGACTTCATAAGGTCTTTGTCGGAGTAGGTGTGCAGCCGTTCAAAAACTTCTCTGTCGGCTTGAACGTGAATTACATGTGGGGTAACATCTCAAACCTCGTTACCAGTTCATATACAGACGGTTATGTGAAATCGTTTATGAAGTGCTATTATGTAAAAACGAAGAACATCACATTTGATATTGGTGCCTCATATAGCTTTAATCTGAATAAGCGTGACCAGATAACTGTCGGTGGTACATTCACCCCAGGCAACAGTTTGTCAGAGGACCCTTGGTGTTTTGTCATTACCTCTAACTTGCTGGATAACGTAATTGATACCACGAAATATACGGCAGCTGGAGCTTACAATATACCAATTTCCTTTGCCGGGGGTCTTTCCTACAAACGTGGTGACAATTTCCTGATTGGCCTGGATTACTCGTACTATCGCGGCTCTGCCGTGCATGTCAGGGATTATGTGGACTCGCGGGGCGTTAAGGCCGAGACTACTGACCGCATGATGGATCGCCACAAGGTGAATCTCGGCGCACAGTACGTACGCAATCCTCAGAGCCGCAGATTCGGAGACCGCATAGTGTATAGGGCTGGTGTGTCCTATGCTACGCCATACGTCAAGGTGAACAGCTACGACGGCCCCAAGGAGATTTCGGTCAGCGCCGGAGTGGGGCTGCCTATCATCAATTTGTATAACAATCGCTCAATGCTCAATATAGGCGTGAGATGGATTAACAACAGTCCGTCATCCTCTTCACTCCTAAAGGAAAACTGCTTCATGTTAAACCTTGGCATGACCTTCAACGAACGCTGGTTTGCCAAGTGGAAGTTTGAATAAATGGGAAATTCTCAGTTTTCTATTTTTCGTTCGGCACTCCGTGATGCTTGCGCTACATGGTGGAGCAAGCGCTCCGTTCTCTGTGATGCTTGCGTGACCTCGTGGACCAGGCATCTGCAATTCCTGTTGCTGCTGCCCCTGCTTGTGGCTGCCTCCTGCTCTGAGCCTCAGGAACATACAGCTCCTGCCATCAATGAGCGCGACTCCGTACCCATGATGCGTACCTATGGCGTCAACACCCTCATCAGCGACTCGGGGGTCATGAGATATCGCATGATTGCTGAGCGCTGGATGGTCAATGAGGTGGTCAACCCTCCAAGGTGGATATTTCCTCGGGGCATCTTCATGGAGCAGTTTGACGAGAAGTTCCACCCAGAGGCATACATACAGGCAGATACCGCATATTACTATACCGTACAGAAATTGTGGCACCTCATAGGTAACGTACGTGTCAAGACCGTTGACGGTCTGCGCTTCAATAGCGAGGAACTGTATTGGGATCAGGAGCGGCATGAGCTGTACTCCAACCTCTTCTCGCGTGTTGTGACACCTGAGAGAGAACTGCAGGGCAACCGCTTCACAAGCGATGAGCGAATGCAGCACTATTCAGTCACTACGGCCAAGGGCTCCTTCCAGCAAGAGGACGCAGACAAGAAAAATGCTAAGGGTAAGGACACTACAGCTGTCGATACCACGCCTAAACGAGCTCCGGCTCAGCCACGCAGGACAAAATGACGGATTAACGGATTGACGGATTGACGGATTGACGGATTGACGGATTGACGGATTGACGGATTTACGGATTCTGCAACACCTCATCGCGCCAGCCAAATTGTACATTCTTGCTCCGCTATGCTACGCAAGCGTCCCACAGGGCCGAGCGGTACATGGTAAATTGTACATAATACATCGCGCCAGCCAAATTGTACATTGTACATGGTAAATTGTAAATAGCTCATTGTGTTAATAACAAGCATCATAATCACTCTTCTCTTCTCGGGATTCTTCTCGGGAATGGAGATTGCATACGTCTCAAGCAACCGTATGCTGGCCGAGGTGAATTCCGGTAACAATCGAGGCATAAACCATCGCATTGTTGCCTTCTTCTATCGTCACCCCAACACCTTTGTCAGTACCATGCTGGTGGGCAACAATATAGCGCTCGTCATATACGGCATTCTCATTGCCCGACTGCTTGACCATAGCATTTTCTGTGAGTTGTCTGAGTCAACACGCGTGGCGGCAGATACTATCGTCTCCACCATCATAGTGCTCTTCACAGGCGAATATCTGCCCAAGATGATTTTTAAGAACAATGCCAACACGCTTCTTAATTTTCTCGCCATACCTACCTGGATGTGCTACGTCATCCTTTACCCTCTCTCACAGTTATGCTCCCAACTCTCCAAGGGATTGCTGAGGCTGGCTGGCGTCTCGACCACAAACCGCGAGAAAAAGGAGGAGTATTCCAAGGAGGATCTTGACTACCTGGTGCAGCAAAGTATAGGCAAGAACAGCGAGGATGCCGAAAGAAAAGCCGATGGCGACAAGGATAACCTTGAGGTGCGCATATTCCAAAATGCCCTCGACCTATCAGATACCAAGGTGCGCGACTGCATGATACCGCGAACAGAGATTAATGCTGTGGAACGGAACGACTCGCTCGCCGAGTTGCGCCAGCGATTCATAGAGAGTGGACGTTCCAAGATTATCGTTTATGACGAGGATATAGACCATATTATCGGCTACATACACTCTCAGGAGCTATTCCGCATAAAGAACGAAGAGTGGCAGAGGCACATACACCAGATGCCGTTTGTGCCTGAGACGATGGCAGCCCACAAGCTGCTCCACACTCTCATGCAGCAGAAGGTGAGCCTTGCTGCCGTGGTAGATGAGTTTGGCGGTACCAGCGGCATCGTTGCCCTGGAGGATATCGTGGAGGAGATAATCGGCGAGATAGAGGACGAGCATGACCAGGTGAGATACGAATGTCGCCAGACAAATGACGGTGGCTATCTTATCTCTGCACGACTGGAGATAGAGCGCGTCAACGAGATACTCGGCATCAACCTGCCCGAAAGCGATGCGTACAAAACCGTTGGAGGACTGATTTTGGCAAGATACCAGAAATTCCCGAAGCTCAACGAGGTTATCACATTTGATAACTGGGAGGTGAAGATACTCAAAAACACCAAGACAAAGATAGAACTGGTAAAGATTACAAAACTGAATTAAGGTGCAGTTCCTCCCACATAGGAAATAGAATACTATAACGAAATCCCCCCTTTACCTTCTTTCCAAAAAGGTAAGGGGGGATTACTTTTTATCTTACTGCTTTTTTCTGGTGGTTTTGTATGTAAATGCCACTTGTCGTTGACGTAGTGGCAGGCCGTCCTTGCAGGTCATACCATGTATCGGTAGAGGTGACATTTGACTCAGACATTTTGCTGATGGCTGTAGTAGATGACTGTGGTACATAGTCAAACGGGATGGAGGTTTTGAATTGCTCGGCACCATTAAATACAACAGACACTTCTGCCACCATATGGGTCTCTGTCAGGGGAGCGCCCTCCTGGGCCTCCAGAGCCGGCATCTCTATATCATTCTCCCAATCTAAAGGATGGTCGGCAAAGGCTGCGTCAGAGATAGGCGTGGTCATATTCACAAGTGTATCGCTTTCCGCTGCATTATCCTCGCCACGTGGTACCAACACCGAAGTCTTAATGCGGACAGTAGGATTAGCGTCGCCCTCTGATGTCTCAATATACGGATAACCATAGTTCATCTTCAGATGAATCTTCAGACTCTTATCAGTCCCTGCCACATAGCTCACTTTCTGCATCGTTGCCTGGGCTCTCAGCGTATCGCTGACAACTATGAGGATGTTGTCGCGGTTGGCATTCTTGTGATTCCAATCTGATGACATCTTCAGCCGATACTCACCAGGCTCAGGGTTGCAGAGGTTCAGTTGCAGGGCATCGATGGCAGCTACCAAAGGCTGGTCTGGACGGTAGAGGCGCAACGGCTTCTGGGTCATGGCCACCTCTGTCTCGGTGGGATTGCCCTGTTCGTCCTTTCCCAAGGCGAAGAGTCGCAGAGTGGCCGTTTCGTTACCGGTGAACTGATTGAGGTCATAGGGATAGCCTGTGTTGTAAACGGCTTTTACCTGAATGTCGTTGCCCACTTTCACATCGCCGAACTTCATGCGTACCGTGGGTTCGTCAATGATGTCTATCGTCTTCTCATATAAATAGTCAAGGCATGGGATGGAAGTGCGATAGACATACTGTCCGCCGCGCATTACTTCATGTCCTAAATATAGATTGTCATGTAGCAAATCCACGTATTTCAGGGCATCTATAATTTCTGATATATTACTTCGATTGCTGACCAGAAGGGGAATACGTCCGTAAGGGTCGCTCAATGAGATCTCAAGGAGCTGATTGGCAGTTTTCTTAATCTCAAGACCATCTTCGTTGTCAGCATCTATTTCAATATTGGCAACGATAACGCCGGTATGAATCCCCTCGCCTTTATATAGTTTTGTGGAAATGCTCGTCCTGTCCTCTTCATAGATATAATCTGTGTGTAATTCCTTTTGGGTTATCTTGATAATATCTTTCAATTCTGCCTGTGCCAATGCACGCTGATTGGTAATTGCCATGCAGCATAAGGCAGCTGCTAACATCAGATTTTTATTCATAGGAAGTATATTATTTAAGATTTTCTTTTGCTCCGCTCTGACCTTTGGGATGCTTGCCTAAGCAAGGACTACTGACTACTTAACTACTTCAGAAAGTTGAGTATATCAGATGTTGAACTTGATGCTCAGGACATTCACCTCTGTGCGGAAAGCAGAATCGAAATAGGCCTGAAGTTTGCTGATTGAAATGGGTATGGATGAGATTGTCTGGCTAATATTGATGTTGCTGACAGTGCCCTTCTCCTTTTGTCCGTTGTTATAGATGGCTGTTATGCCCTGCAACATCATGTCAGGTGTAGCTGTGACTGTGTTAGTGTAACGGTCATATGGCAGGCTCTCTATATCAAGATTGGCAGGTTTGGTCAGATAAAGTTTCAGATAGCCCTCAAGACCATTCTTGTATGTAACGGACTTATTCCACTTTCCATTATTGACCACTTCTCTCTGTTCCTGTCCGTTTTCGTCAATATAGCCTACCTCTATCTTGTCGCATAGTAAGTAGATGTTGCCGAAATCTCCTGTGCTTTGGGTTGTGACTTCAGGGAACTCAAGGCTGTAGTCCACCTGATAGGCCACAATCTTGGGCATAACAGGCGTGCTGCCGCTGTCATCGTCTCCACCGCAGGAGGAAAAACCTGTTGTTACCATTGCGCAGCAAAGGAAGGCTGCGAACGCCATAATAATTTTTTTCATAATCCGTAATTCTGCAGCACTTCTGTTTGATTTTCTTCATAAGTCCCTAAGCAACAGAAAATTCTTGCAGAGCAAGCAGCAGATTCGAGCGATCGGGAGTTTGCCACGTCAGATATTTTGCTTACCATAGTGCTGCATTTAATGACAAGCAAAAGTCATCAATGGTGCGACAAAGTTACAAATTATATCTGAAAATGCAATACTTTTTCGCAGAAAATTCATATGATTATACAGATTTTTCCCTCGCGCGTACATTTTCTAAATGTTAAGGTGACAGAAAATCTGTCTCTCATTAAAGGTCAAGAGAGGAAGGAAAAAGAAGTAGAGGAAAACCACTTCGTGATAGGACAATTCGAACATCGGGCGTTTGAGTTTTGGTGCCGCATTTCGATAGCATAACTTTTACGCTCTAATGGTAGGTCTTTTACGCTCTGAAAGTAGGTATTTTAGGAGGTAATAGTAGGTCTTTTAAACGGTAAAAGACCTGCCTTTGCAACACTCTGATAATCAGAGCGTTCTGAACTGCCATTTCTGTATGGTGTCTTGCCGGTCATCATCAGACACCATTAGGACAATCCATGCATGCTCATGTGCAAATAAAAAATATGAAATGGCATTCTATTCACGTGCAAAGGTAATAATTTTTTTTCAATTATTTGAGAAATCCGAAAAATTATTTTCAATTCTTCACTCTTCACCTTTCACTTTCTTTTTCTTTCTCTTGCATATCTCAATACTTAATCATACTTTGGCTTCGCCTAAGTTCTTGCGCTCCAGCAGGTGCTCAGGCGCTTCGCGGAATCCTCCGTCTTGGATGTACAAGAAAAAATGTGAACACTTTTTCTTGCATATCTCAAAACTTAATCGTAACTTTGCGGCAGAAAGAATTAAAACAATTTTCCGGTATGCCGCAAATTAGTTTCTTTTGCGGAATCTACATCTGGATGAACTTTTCAGATCATCAGCCTCCGCACTTCCATGCATGGTATGGTGACTACAAGGCCATCATAAACATAAAGGACGGTATCGTGAAAGGCGAGATGCCAGGAAGAGCATTACGTATGATACTGGAGTGGCTTGAAGACCATCGTGCTGAGCTGATGAACAATTGGGAAAAGGCGCAAAAAGGCGAACCATTGGATAAGATTGAGCCCTTAAAATGAGAAAGCAATGTTTATAGAAGTAATCAAAGCAGAATATCTGGATGGATACAGACTATTGTTGCAGTTCAACAATGGTGAGAAGAGGATTGTTGACTTGAGCAATTCTCTGAACGGTGCTGTATATACCCCACTGAAAGATATAGACTATTTCAAACGCTTCTCTATTAAGTTCAATACTATTGAATGGGAAAACGGAGCTGACTTTGCGCCAGAATACCTATATGAAATTAGCACCGCTGCATAATATTTGAGAAGAAATCAAAGGAAATGTTTGGAGGTTTGAAGATTTTATTATATTCTTGCATCAAGAAAAGTAAAAAACAATGGAAATGAGGTGATTAGGCCTATGGTGACAACATCCCAAAATACCCATTTAAGCATCGGCCAACTTCATATACTGGAGATGATGAACAGATGCAGAACAGAAGAGTCTCTGAGGCAACAGAAAAGGCTCTTCTTCAAATTCTATTCCAATGAGGCTGTTGCTGAGGCTGACCGTTTGTGGAATGCAGGAGTAATCAATGAGAGCAAGAAGGATTATTGGGACTACAACAGAAACGGCAGGAGAGAAAAGACGAAGCAAAAGGTCGCGTGGAGGGGCGTGCAGAAGGTGGACGTAGTATGGCAATGGGGACGGCACGTAAAATGAAGGCTGACGGTATGACCGCTGCAATCATCGCTAAGTACACCGGACTTGCTATTGAAGAAATAGAAGCTTTATAGCACACATGTCAATGTGTTAAATATAACATAATTTAAGTTCCGCAAGTTCCTAACTTGCTAGTTTTAATTGATAGATTTCAACGAAATGAGAGAGTTTGTCCGACCGATTCACAAGCATGTCAAGGATCTGTTCATCCTCGATATTGAAGCACTCTGCGATTTCGCGGA
>JAEEGL016458040.1_pt1 | contig 21616 bp, 9 predicted proteins | sample 9134231 | NCBI WGS metagenome assembly JAEEGL01 (sample SAMN16246548, study PRJNA631951) | gut metagenome | biome: gut microbiome; feature: rumen; material: fiber-attached | host: Bos | place: Iran: Karaj | collected 2018-10
ATTTCCCGTTCCGTTCGACGCAGTCCGGCGCCCACATCGAATAGCCTTCCGGATTGCCCCAAGGCACATTTTTCTGGTCCAGGATCACACCGTGGTCCGTCCAGTTCACGAGGTCCTCGGAGGAGAAGACGTGATAGTCTTCCATGCAGAACCATCTGCGCTCGGGCTCCACCGGGCTGATGATATCATGCGAAGCGAAGAGGTACACTTTTCCGTTAAAGACGCGGGCCGTAGGGTCGGCGGTATACTGGCCCTTGATGACCGGATTTTGGGCGGAGAGGCCGACACCCAGGATCAGCGCGGCAGATAAAAAGAGAAATCTTCTCATAATAAACTGTTACTTAAATAGATGCGGGATAAACTCGTTTAGGCAGCGACGCCAGGTGAGCCATTCGTGAGCCGTGCCCGGAGACTCATAATACGTCGCTTGGATGCCGATCTCGCGGAGGGATTTCACGAAACGGTCGGCACCGAAGTTTTCCTCGGAGCCCATACCCATGAAGAGGTAGTGGACTTTCTTGTTGAAGGCGGCCGCATCGGCGAAGGCCCCGTCATACAGGGTCTTGAAGTCGGTGCCGGGCATCATGAAGATGGCGCCGCTGAACGTGCCCATCCAGGCGAACTTGTCCAGATGCGTCAGGGCCACGTCGAAGGTCTGGTGGCCGCCCCAGGAAAGGCCGGCCATCGCGCGGTGCTCGCGGTCCTTCTTCACGCGGAAGGTCTTTTCGATGTAAGGGATGATCTCATCGAGGAGGACCGGATAGAAGGAGGCGCCGAAATCGGCCATGGTCTCCCCCTTCTTCGCGCCGAAGCCATAGCCGCAGTTGCCGTAGTCCATCACGACGATCATCGGCACGCTCTTTCCGGCGGCGATGCTGTTGTCCATGATGTTGGCCATCCTGCCCTGCTCGTGCCAGCCGCGCTCGTCCTCCCCCATCCCGTGCTGCAGGTACAGCACCGGATATTTCTTCTTGCCTTTCTCGTACTCGGCGGGGGTGTAGACGTAGCAGGTCCGAACGGCCTTCTCGATGTCGCTCCAATACTGGCATTCACGTACCTGTCCGTGCGGAACCGCCGGGTTAAAGGTGTAATAGGCAGCTACTTCCGGCTTCTCGGGAATCTCGATGCCGCTCGTCTGCTGGCTGCATCCGTAGAAGGTCTCGCTGTTGGGGTCGTTCACCCGGACACCGTCCACGAGGAGGGCATAATAGTGGAAACCCACCACCAGCGGATCGGTCGTTCCGGTCCACACGCCGTTCTCATCCTTCGTCAGCGGATACTTCTTGTTGCAGATGTCCACCTGGAAGTCCGTCGCCGTGGGTGCGGCGATCTGGAAGGTGGCACGGCCCTGGGCGTCAACACAGGGATAATCCTTGGTAGGAACGTTGGTAGAGGCCGGTGTCCCCTGCGCAAAAACGAGCACGCAGGCGGTTAGGGCCAGGAAGGAAGTCAATATCTTTCTCATTTGAAGAATTTTAGCAAGGTGGCATTCAGGTAAGTCCGGGCGTTCATCCACGTGTGCCCGCCACCGGTGGTCATGTCCTCGTGCTTAATGCCCTTGGCGTCCAGGTATTCACGGTTTTTCACCACGTCCTGGTACAGGAAATCATCGGATCCTACCCCGTACCAGACCAGTTTGAACTGATCGTTGATGAAGGACGGATCCTTCGCATACTGCGGGAAGCAAGTATCCATCATTTCAGGGGTGAGATAGGCGCTGTAGGAGGCCAGCCAGGCGAAGAGCTCGGGATGCGAGAGGGCGCTGAACAGCGACTGGCCGCCGCCGCGGGAGAAGCCCGCGATGGCGCGGTGGTCGCGGTCGTTGACCGTACGGAAGGACTCCTCCACATAGGGCATGATGCACTCGGTAAGTTCCCGTGCGAAAGTGGCATACATCTTCGTGGCGGCCATCGAAGCGGGCATCGGGGTCGTGCCCATGTTGCCGTACGGCATCACCACGATCATCGGTTCGGCCTTGCCGTCGGCGATGAGGTTGTCCAGGATGGTATTGAGCTTGCCCACCTTGAACCAGGTTTCCTCGGTGTCGGTGGTGCCGCTGATGAGATAGAACACCGGATAGGACTTGCCGGATGTCTCATAGCCTGCAGGCGTATACACGACAAGCGGACGCCAGTCATTCAGGACAGTGGAGCGGTAGGTGCAATACTGCATCTTGCCGTGCGGAACGTCACGGACGCCGTACGGAACGCCATGCTGCGCCTGCGGGCGCGGAGCGCCGGGACGGTCGAAGCCGAAGGCGGGCGCCGCGGGAATCTCCACCAGGGAGGCCTTGAAGTTCTCGTTCGGGAACAGGTCCTTGTTCAGCGGGTCCTGGATGGACACGCCGTCGACAATGAAATTGTACGGATAGATGTCCCGTTTTCCGGGTTTCACGGTCAATGTCCAAAGGCCGTTCCTTCCCTTCACCATCGGGACGGGCTTCTCCAGGAACTGGCTGGACAGCAGCACTTCCTTCGCCGCAGGGGCTTCCAGGTTGAAGGTCACCTGACCGTCCATCCGGTGTACGAGCGGCGATTCCGCTTTCGGCGCGTGATAGTTCTGAACCGGCTTGTATTCAATGCCCCAGATCTTCAGCATCTCGGCGGCGTACCGGCGGCCGAATTCGCGATAGCCGTTCGCATTGAAATGCAGGAAGTCGAAGTTCTGCGTGAGACCGTCAGCCGGGATGACGTGCGCCGTGGGAATCACCCGGGCGATCGTGTCGATGACGGCGTTGTGGGCGGCACACTGGCCACCACGGTCGGCCGAGACCACTTCTCCCACCAGGAGCGGGACGTCCTCCGCCTTCAACTTCAAGTCTCTCAACAGGTTCTCATATACGGTCTTGACGTTCTCCGGCCACGCGGGATCGCCGGTGTCGGTCTCTCCCTGGTGCATCAGGATGCCGGAGATGACGCCCTTCTTCTGGGCTTTCTTCGCCATCGCCACCAGCCGGTCGTACGGATGGCCGTCATAGGCGGCGAGCATGGGCTTCATCCACTCAGGGGCCGTCTTCGCATACGCGTCAATCCGGTCCGGCAGGAAGCCGTCGATGCTGATGCCGCCGATGGCGACGTGCACGACACCTACCTTATGGCCTTCCGGCAGATACTCCAGCAGGGTACGGCCGAAATAGTCGACGGGCGTGAGTCCGGTGTTCTCGCGGCACAGCGGCGGAAGCGCCTTGTACCACTTCCCCATTTTCCGTGACTTGTCGGAGAAGTTCACGGCGGAAAGATTCAGGAAAGCATCGGGAACCCCGACGGAATCCTGCGGTTCGATACGGGCGTTTCCTTCCATGTTGGACTGCCCGAAGCAGAGAAAAATGTGAAAGTTTGGGTCCTGGGCGGTTGCGGTCAATGCAATCAGGACGGCAACCATTGAAAGAAAGATCTTCTTCATGGTGCATTGGTTTTGGTGTGTTGGAACCCGGGTCGGGCATCACCCCGGCCCGGATTGATGATTCAAACCTTGTCAGTTTGACAGGAAGATTCCATTATTCCGCAGAACCGCTGGCCCAGCCGCCGATCTGGTGGAGGTTCGGATTCTGACGCATGGTGATGTCCGGGAACGGGAACACTTCGTGCTTGCCGGCCTTGAAGCCCACATCCATGCCACGGTCTTTCGCCTCGTGCGTAGAAACGGTGTAGAAACGGCTGTTGCCTTCCGAACCGTTCTCCCAGATGACGTTCTTGTCGCTGCCCTGAGGGGCGCGGAACAACTTGTCATAGAGGACGGGGACATCGGAACCGGCCGCCTTGGCACCGTCCAGGTCACCCCAACGGAGCATATCCGGCCAGCGGCACATCTCGAGCCAGAGCTCGAACTTCTTTTCCTTCTTAATCACGTTCATGTCCACGGAAGCGCTGATGGTCTTGGAACCGGCACGCTCCTGGATCTGGTTGACAGCCCACTTGGCCTGGGCGGCATCACCGCTGTTGACGCAGGCCTCGGCATACATGAGGAGCACCTCGGCGTAACGCATGATCACGAAGTTGTTGACGCGGACGTTGGCTCCCGGCCAAGTGCCGTCTACAAAATTCTTGGTATACTGCTTCTTGGCGAGGTAGAAAGACTGTCCGTAAAGGCCCTGGTCATTGATACCGAAAGCCTTGCTCTTCTTTTTCTCATCGAGGCTCAGTTTATCCACATCGTGACCGTATGTGGTGTTGTACACGACATCGTCGATATGGACGAGGGAATTCTTGAAGCGGATGGAATTCGGACCGTCGTTGGCAAGGAACTCGTCGGCGAATGCCTTCGGAACACCGAGGCCGCCCCAGCCCTCGAAGCCGGTCATGATCTGCCAAGGGTCGTTGCCCACCTGGCCTTCGCCGTTCTTGATGAAGTGGGAGGAACGCCAGCCCCAGATGTTGGCTTCCATCCAGGTCGAACGGTTCACGACATCCCAGAACACAGACACGCCGCCGGCATTCTCGAGGTTGGCCTCGAAGACCTTCTCTTCATTGCAGTCACCGTCAGCGTGGAAGTTGGACTCCCAACGGTCACCGGGCACCAGCTCGTACTTCTTGGAGTCGATGACCTTCTTGAGCGCGGTCTTGGCCTTGGCATAATCGCCGGCGAACAGATAAGCCTTGCCGGCAACGGCATTGGCAAACCCCTTGGTCACCTTGACGGCGCCGTTCTTGTCCTGGGGATTCTCCCTCTCATCGAGGTCACCGACAGCCTTCTCGCACTCGGCGGCGCACCAGAGCAGCATCGCATTGTGATCCATCGGATTCTCCGGCATCTCGTCGCAACGGTACAGAGGCTCATCATACTCGAGCAAGTGGTCCACCAGCGGCGGGCAGCCCCAGCCGATGGTGAGCATCAGCTGCATCCAGGCACGGAGAACCCGGGCCTCGGCAACGCAGCGCTTGGTCGTTTTGGTAGGTCCGCCATCCGGCAGGCCGTCCTTGAACCGGTCAATCACGATGTTGGAATAGTACATCGCATAGAACAGGTTCTTATAGCAGTTTTCGAGGACGGCGGTGGTGGCGTCGAAAGTGAACTCGTTCATGGCACGCATGAAGTCATTGTCACCGAAGAACTCGCCGGCAGCATACATATCATCACCGGGGAGGTCGAAGCAGGCGCGGAAAGGAGCGTAGATACTGCCACCTTCCTTCGAGCAGACATTGTAGAGAAAGCCTTGATAGGCAGCGACCAAAGCACCTTCGCAATCCTCGTCGGTCTGATAGAATTCATCCACGAGGACGACGCCCTTCTGCGGGATCTCGAGACGGTCCGGGTCGCAGGCCGTGAAAAGACCGGCGGCAAGGAGAAGAACAGCGGGGATAATTATCTTTTTCATATCTTGTTTTCTTTATCAGATTAGAACGTGAGGTTGACACCGAAGACGACCTTCTTCATGGTCGGGTAGGATCCGACATCGAAGCCTCTCACACCGTTTGCCGTGGTAACCGTTTCAGGATCGGCACCCGGATACTTGGTAAAGGTGAAGTAGTCGTCGAGGGAGACATAGACCCGGAGATTGCTGATGGCAACCTTCTTGGAGAGGTTCTGGGGCAGGGTATAACCGAGCTGAATCTGCTTGATCTTGAAATAGGAGCCGTCGAAGACCTGGGCGCTGGAGCTCCAGTACTTCCAGCTGGTGCTGACCTGCTTCATGTCGGCCAGCTTGCCGCCCTTGTTGTCTTCCTTCCAGGAATTCGCCCAGAAATAAGTGAGGGAGTTCTGCGTCGGACGGTCGGCGGAATACATCAGCGAGAAGATCTGGTTGCCGATGGCACCGGCACCGTACACCGTGAAGTCGAAGTTGCGCCAGTCGAGGTTGATCGTCAGACCGTAGGTAGCATCCGGAATCGGCTTGCCGATGAAGAATTTGTCATCGTCCTCCGGCTCGCCTTCGATGAACCCGTCAGGATGGGCGGCCGTGTTGTGGGTGGCGTAGCGGGGAGTACCCGTTTCGGGATTGACACCCTCGAACTTATAACCATAGAAGTACCAGATCGGATAGCCCACCTCGAAGGCGGCGGACACCAACTCGTTGGTACCGGAAACCGGGTCATTCTCAAGGCGGGGGACGGTGAAGTGGAGGTCGGTCACCTTGTTCTTCAGCGTGGAGAGGTTGGCGTTGATCCCGTAACCGAGTTCGCCGATGGTGTCCTTCCAGCCGAGTTCGAACTCGAGACCGGTGTTCAGCACGTTACCGGCGTTCTGATAGGAACTCTTGACACCCAGCTCAGGACGAGGAGTGATGCTGATGAGCAGGTCCTTGGTATTCTTCTTGAACCAGTCGAAGCCGAAGGTCAGGCGGTTGTTGAACAGGCGGGCGTCAAGACCGAAGTCAAGCTGTTCCGAAATCTCCCAGTGCAGGCCGGGATTGGCGATGTTGGTCGGACCGGAACCATAGATCAGGTCGTCGGTTCCCGGATGGTACTGGTACCACTGGGAATTCAGGGAGATGGTGGCGTCGTAGCGATAATCACTCAGGATGTTCACGTTACCGTTGCGTCCCCAGGATGCGCGGAACTTCAGGAAATTGAAAAGGTTATGGTCGATGTTGTCCTTGAAGAACGGCTCGTTGCTCACAGTCCAGCCGGCGGAAACGGAAGGGAAGTAGCCCCAACGGACGTCCTTGGAAAGCTTGGAAGAGTCGAAAGCATCGGCGCGGAAGTTGGCCTGGAGGCTGTAACGGTCGTCGAAGCTGTAGGTCAGACGGCCGAAGTAGGACATGTTGACCGACTTGCCGAGAGGATTGGTGACACCGCCGATCTTGGGCGCTATCTTCAGGTAGTTGATATACCGGAAATTCTCGGCATAGGAGCGAAGCGGATCGGTATCCTGGATCGAGACACTCATATTGTCGTAGTTGTTTTCGACATAGGACATACCGGCCATCACGCCGAACGCACTCTTACCGATGTTGAAATTATAGTTGGCGAAGTTCTCCCACTGATAGTAGTAGCTGGAATTGACCCCGGCGGAGATATTATAGTTGTCGTCTTTCGCCATGCTCGTTGCATAATAAGGAGCGGCATAGCTGTGAGTGCTGCTCTGGGCGATACGATAACCGAAGCGGGAAGTAAAGACAAAACCCTTGAAAGGAGTAAAGTTCGCAAAGAGGGTACCGCGGATGTTGAGACCGGCGTTGGTGCGGTCCGTGCGGGAACGCTGCAGGAGGGGGTTACCCGTCGCTTCCTCGTGGAAACGGGAAGTGGCGTAGAAATCGTTGTTATGGTTCGGGTCGCGAAGGATCTTGCCCGGAGTCTCGGCATACACCGTCTGCACGGAACCCGTGCAATCCTCGATCTTGCTGTAGTAAGCGGGAGTCAGCGGATCGAGGGCGATCACCGACTGGAGGGCGGAACCATAGTTCGCTTCACCCACACTCTTGGTGTCATATTTCTCGATGGAGAAGTTCGTTCCGACCTGCATCCATTTCTTGATCTGGTAGTCGGCATTGATCTGGGCGGAAAGACGCTTGTACACATCCTCCTTGCCGATGACGATACCATCGTTGTTCAGGTAATTGAGGGAGGTGAAGAAATGGCCGTTCTTGTTACCACCCTGGAAGGTGATGCCATGCTGCTGGCTCCAGCTGGGAGCGAAGACGGCGTCGTACCAGTTGTGGTCCTTGCCATCCCAACCAAGGGAATTGACGGTTTCATCCGTCAGGCGGCCGATGTATTTCTGCTCCGCGATATAGTCGGTGGCATTGAGCAGTTCGCCGTGGTGGCCGAGGCTCTGCAGCGCCATCTTCAAATCATAGGTGATGGAAGAATGGCCATCCCTACCGGACTTGGTGGTGATGAGCACGACACCGTTACCGGCCTCTGCACCGTAGATGGCGGCGGAGGCGGCGTCCTTCAGGATTTCCATGGATTCGATCATGGAAGGATCGAGGTACTGGATGTTGTCCACCTTCAGACCGTCAACGATGAGAAGCGGTCCGATTCTGCCGGAGTTGGACGAATAACCGCGGACACGGATGTCAGCGCCTGCACCCGGACGACCGGAGCTGTTGATGATCTGCACACCGGCAGCCTTACCCTGCAGGGCGGCGGCGGCGTCAGTGGTGGAACGGTTCTGAAGGTCCTCTTCACGGACGGAAGCCACGGCGCCGGTGAGGTCGCTCTTGCGCTGGACGCCGTAACCGATCACCACCGTTTCATCGAGGAATTCGGTATCCTCCTTCAGGGTGATGTTGAACACGGACTGGTTCACCGTGGACAGTGTCTGGTCGGCGTAGCCGATGCAAGACACATTGATGTTGGCGCCGGCAGGGACATTGAGACGGAAGGTACCGTCCTGGTTCGTCACTGCACCAATGGAGGTGTTGCCGACTACGACAACGGCGGCTCCGATGATGGGAGCGCCGCTTTCATCGACAACCGTTCCGCTGATGGCGCGGTTCTGGGCGGATGCAACCGTTCCCAGAAGGCCAGCTGCAAGAATCATCGCAGCGGCGGCCATTTTTGCAAAAAATTGCCTTGTCATAAAAGCTTTGTTTTGGTTGGTTAATATGGTTATTAAAAAAATTTAGGTTCTCGTAGCAGGTTTTGATGGTTTTCCTGTCATATCTGCTTTTTCACGGTTACAAATTTATTGTAATAGGTACAATAATACTTTCAAAAAAGGACCGAAAAACACTACAAAACAACCAGCCCCGACGTTTTCTGCGACCTCCGGGCCGGAAATTGGGGGTTAAAATGATTCTTTTTGATACTGAGGGGATTTTTTCGTTACTTTGCAGGACCAATGATCGAAGAATGAAAAAACTGCTCACCATAGCCGCGCTGATGGCTTCCCTGTTCTGCGCCCTGGCACAGAATAATCCTGTCAGCTTCCGCAATTTCAGCACCGACGACGGCCTTCCCGACAATTCTGTCCGTTCCATCTTCCAGGACAGCAACGGCCTTATATGGTTATGTACGCGCGAGGGCATCTGCATGTACGACGGCCTCCACTTCAAACCGCTCGAGGATCCCGACTGCGATATCCTGGACGGCCTCGCGATGGCCCTCGCCGAGGATCGGCAGCATCGGTTGTGGTTCATTACCACGCACGGAATCGGCTTCCACGACCTGGAGTCCGGGCGGACGCGGACCGTCCGCCACAACACCGCGCGCGGCCTCGTCGGCGCGGCTGACATTGCGGTGGACCGGAACGGAATGGTGTGGATCGCGAACGAAGACATCTTCTGCTGGGACCCTATCCGGCAGGTCCTCACCGATTACAGCCCCTTCGCCACCTTCCGGAGCAATACCGTGGAAGCCGACAGCAACGGCAGTATCTGGTTTCTCTCCACCAGCGGCGACCTGTACCGTTTCAACACCATCTACAACAGTTTCGAACTGATCCGGGACAGCGGCGCAGGCGAACGGTTCTCCCGCCAGGACATCGCTTCCGACCGGAACGGGCACCTCCTGTTCTCCGCTCCGGACGGAGTCGTCCTCCAGATCGACATCCTCACCAACGTCACGACCCCGCTTTACAAGACAAACGCCGCAGAAATCCGCTGCATCGTCCCCGAATCGGCCGGACGCTGCTGGCTGGGCACCAACCGGGGCATCATCCTGATGGACGGAAACGGCAGCCACCTGTTCACGCACGAGAATTCCGACCCGGATTCGGTCGCGGGCGAAGATATCTGGTCCATGCTGCGGGACCGCCAGGGCAATCTCTGGGTGGGCATGTTCTACAACGGTCTTTCCCTGTTCCGGAATCCCCGGGACCTCGTCCAGCGCCACTTGGGACGCAAGTCGGGCGGTGACCTGGCCGGCGACATGATCCGGCCGATCCTCGCCTTGGACGACAGCCACATCCTCGCCGGAGCCGAAGACGGCGGACTCTCCCTCCTGAACCTGTCGGACGGGTCCATCGAGGACCTGACCTTCCCGGGCCCCGACGGCAAACCCGTCAATGTCCAGGGCCTCCTGCTGGACGGGAACGACCTCTGGATTGCCACGTTCGGCAACGGTATTTACCGGATGGACCTCCCGAGCCGCCAGATCCGGAAAAACTATCTCGTGGACCTGTCCACCGCCACGGTTGCCGGAACCCGTTCCGGCGACATCTACCTGGGGACGACGTCCGGGCTGTACCGGTATGACCGGGCGGAAGACCGGTTCCAGTCCTGCCCCGAATTCGGCAGCGCCTTCATCCACGCGCTGTATGAAGATTCCCGCGGGTCTCTCTGGATCGGTTCCTACGGAAGCGGACTCTGGACCGGGAAAGACGGAAAATACCGGCATATCCGCGTGAGCGACAAGGACTTCGGCCTGACATCGGATTACATCACCAGCATCCGGGAAGACAGCCGGCACCGCCTGTGGGTCCTGACGGAAGCGGGTGGCGCCTGTTATGCCGGAATGGACGAGATCGCCTCCGGTAACTTCCGGTTCCAGAACCTTTCCCGAAAGAACGGTCTCCCCTCCTCCATCACCTGCTGCCTCCTGGAAGACCTGGACCAGGTCCTCTGGCTCACAACCACCCACGGCATCGTGAAACTGGATCCCGGAACCCTTGCGATCCGCGAACTGTACATCGAAGAGCACGGCAATACACTGAACCAGTATGCCTACGGATCGGCCTGTTCCACCTCCAGCGGCCGGCTTTTCTTCGGAACCAGCCGGGGCCTTGTGGGGTTCAGCCCCTCGGAACAGACCGCCCGTCCACCCCGGCAAATGTTCATCACCAACATCATCGCCAACGGCCCCAACGGATCCTACCCTGTCACCGAAGAAGGAAGGTCCACCCCCCGCACCGACAAGATCAAACTCCGTTATGCCGATCTCTCGTCCCTGACCATCAACTATGCCGCCCCGGACTTCCAGTCCTCCCGCGCCGGCCTGTATGAAACCGTCCTGGAAGGGAAGCGCAAAACCGTCCGCAGCATCTCTTCCGACGGAGAGACCACCTACACGGACCTCGCCCCCGGCAAATACCAGTTCCGCGTCAACGGCATCGGGGCCCGGAGAGGTTCCACCCGGTCGATGGAAATCGAGATCGTTCCGCCCTTCTACCGCTCCCGGATTGCCTACGCACTGTATCTGCTGGCCTTCCTGACGGTCCTGTTCCTGGTTGCCAAACAATGGGACTTCTTCCGCCGGATGCGGATGAGCCGCCAGGTGGAACGGCTCCAGGCGCAGACGCAGAAAGAACTCTACGACGCGAAGATCAATTTCTTCACCAACATCACCCATGAGATCCGGACACCGCTCTCGCTGATCAAGACGCCGCTGGACAAGATTATCTCGAGCGGCAACTATACGGAAAGCAACCAGCAGGAACTGCTTACGATGCAGGCCAATGCCGACCGCCTCCTCAGCCTCACCAACCAGCTCCTGGACCTCCGGAAAATGGAAAAGATGGAAGTCAAGCCCACCTTCCTCACCAACGACCTCGTGGCCCTGATCCGGAAGACCTGCGACCGTTTCGCCAACGTGACGACCGACCAGCACATCCAGATGGAATACTCGCTTCCAGAGACTCCCTTCCCCGTGGATTGCGCCGGGGAGATGGTGGAAAAGATCCTCGGGAACCTGATATCCAACGCCTGTAAATACGGAAACGGACACATCCGCGTCTCGCTGGAACCGCTTCCGGCACAGGACCGCGTCCGTGTCCGCGTGGACAGTGACGGCGAACGCATTCCCGAGCGGGACGGAGAGCGCATCTTCGAAAAATTCTACCAGGGCGACCTTGTCCGTCAGGGACAGGGAACCGGACTCGGCCTGCCGTATGCCCGGAGCCTTGCCACCCTCCACGACGGGACCCTGTTCCTGGACCGTTCCGTCAAGGATTTCAACTCCTTCGTGCTGGAACTGCCCATCCATCAGCAAGGCCGCGTGGGCATGCCGCAGACGGCTCCCCCGGCGGAAGATCCCGAAGGAATCGTCCCTGCCTTTGACAATATGCTCCACACGGTCCTCGTGGTGGAAGACGACCCGGATATGCGGGGATACCTTTCCAAGGCGCTGTCGGAACAGTACAACGTTCTGGTCGCCCCTAACGGCGAGGATGCGCTGGAACTCGTCGGCAAGCAGCGCATCGACCTGGTAGTCAGCGATATCATGATGCCGGGCATCGACGGATGCACCCTCTGCAACCGGATCAAATCCACGACGGAATACAGCCACATCCCGGTCATCCTGCTGACGGCGGCCGTGGGGATGGAAACCCGCATCGAGACGCTGGAAGCCGGTGCCGACGGCTACATCGAGAAGCCGTTCGCCATTGAACTGCTCCTGGCGAACGTCGCCAACCTGTTCAAGAACCGGGAGATCGCGAACCGGCAGTTCACCCGCTCGCCGCTGTCGCACTTCAACTCCGTGGTGACCGGCGGGATGGACCAGGAATTCATGGAGCACCTGCACGAAACCGTGATGAAACACCTGGCCGAGCCCGACCTGAACATCGAAACGCTCACGACCGAACTCGGCACCAGCAAGTCCACCCTGTACCGGAAGGTGACGGCCAACACGGGCCTGAACATCAACGAGTACATCCGCGTCTGCCGCCTCAAGAAGGCCGCCGAGATGCTCTCAACGCAGAAATACAGGATCAGCGAGGTGGCGTATATGACCGGCTTCTCCTCGCCGTCCTACTTCGCCACCTGCTTCCAGAAACAGTTCAACGTGTCCCCTTCCTCCTTCCTGAAGAACCTGAAAGGCTAAAGCGTATTCCGGAAGGTCTCGCCGAAGATCAGATAGCCGGTGTTGCCGGCGATGGTACCCTCGTTCTGTCCCCAGAGGAAAGGCCAGTCGTCGAAATTCTCGAAGTGGTCCGGATGGCGGAAGAGCAGTCCGGGCGCCACATTGCCGGGGATGAAGGAGAAGTCCGCCCGGTTGTTGCCGTAGAAGACCGCCTTGGGACGGGTCGCACCGACTGCGGCCACCCAGGAATAGTTGTGGTACGGATGACAGCCGAAGAGCCAGCCGGGCACCTTGAAGATGTGCTCCCGGCCGATGATGTCGGGAAACCAGCGGTGCGCGTTGCACACGGTCGTACCGAAATTCACCACCTGGCCGCCGCCGGCCCAGTTGCCCGTGCCGATGGGAACGCCATAGGGATTGTCCTCTTCCAATGAAAGGATATAGTCGCGGTACTGCTCCATATAGGGACGTAGTTTCTCCTTGTAGGCATCATCCAGATACGGGACGGCATCGAGGGCCACGTTGATGGCAGCCATCGGCATCCGCTCCATGACAGGCCACAAAAGCTCCTGGAAACGGTCCAGATACTGTTTCTCTCCCGTGGAAACATACAGCTGCAGCGGCGTGGAAATATTGCCGAATCCGCCACGGCTGCGGCGGCGGGAAGTGGTGTCGGCCGCCATCAGGGCCGTCGCCTCCTTCTCCAGGCGCAGGGATTCCTTCAGGGCGCGGGCGGCCAGGGACGGGTTGTAATCCGCCAGCACGCGGGAAGCGGCGGCGAACACCGTGGCCGCCTGAAGATCCAGGCCCGGATTGCGGCTGGTGAAGGCCCACATGTCATCCGGGGTACCGCTGGACTTGCCGTCCGCCGACTTCTGGTAGGGTTTCAGGCGCGGGTCGTAGTGCAGGCCGTCGGTGATGCCCGACGCGTCACCCAGGTGGTGGTAGTTGTCCAGCACCGAATTCGACAGCGTCTGGGACATATGGCCGATCTGCTCGGACTGGGCCACCAGGTTCAGCATGCCGTGCTCGATGTACTGGAGGATGTCCGGCACGCCGTCCGGACGGTGCAGGTCCACATACCGCTGCTCCTCGCTCACGAACGTCTCGTCCCGCTGCGAATGGAACTGCTCCCATAGGGTGATCAGGTTCTGGACCACGCTGATGTTGGAACCCGTTTCGATGTCGAAGTCTCCGGCGTCGAAGTAGCCGCCCACGTTCAGGCCCGGAATCAGCTGGAGGGGCTTATACTTCGTATCGGTGGTGGGACCCTGCCAGTGAAGGTCGAAATGGTCGGTGCTGGGCGGTGCCTGCAAGTAGCCTTCCTTGAAAGGTTCGCCGTGCCAGAGCCGGTAGCCCTCGTTCACCGCCATGTGGTTCATGTGGATGGGAATCCAGACATCGCTCGTCGCCACCGTGATCTTGTCATAGACCGACGGGTCGATGATGAAATTGTTGGTCTCCACATCGCCGTAGCGCAGGAAATACACGCCGCTTTCGGTCACGGACGAGAAATCGAACTTCGCATACTGATACTTGTAATAATCGCCCCACAACCTGACGGGGCCGGAGAAGACCTCCTTGACGGAACCGTCGGCCTCCACCTTCATCAGGGAAGCCTTCGACTTCACCTTGTCCTTCCTGTCCAGTTCAATCACGGCTACCTTGGGCTGATCGGGGACATAGCCCATCTGGGAGAAACCCACGTTCGGTTCACGGATCCAGCCCGGAACGGCATTCGGTTCCACGGTCCAGGTCAGGACCTTTCCGGTCTGGCCGGCCGGGAGTACGCTCCGAAGGACAAACCAGCCGTTCTGCGCAAGCATGCGGCCGTCATACAGCTGAAGGTCAATTTCTTCCGATGTTACCTTGATCATCCTCTCCGGCGTGTCGGGCGCGAGGAGGATCTCGTGGCCCGTTTCCAGCGGAAGCGGTTCCACGAAGCGGCCGGTTCCCCGGTCGTCATAGGTACGATACCCCTTGAACTGACGGACTTTCTCCTCATTGGGACGCGTCCTGGTGTCGCTCACCGCATAGCGCGGGAACCGGTTCGGACGGCCATCCATCAGATAAGCCTTGTTCCAGTACTGCGAAGGCAGGAACTCCAGGTTGAACCCGGCCTCCCCGGCGAGTGTTTCCGGTACGGGCTTGTCCAGGAACACGCTGATCTCCACCGCCTTTCCCTTCGGGGTGACGACGATGCGCGAATCGAAGTCATACCACTCGTAGCGCAGTCCCACCTCGATGCAGCCGGAAAGCGAATCCACAGTGCGGGAAGTCATCGTAGGGACCAGGTCCCACTGTTCGGGGGTCACGCTCAGGCGCACGGCACCGCCCTGGACGGTACGGACACCGTGATGGACAATCTCGATGCCGGAGTCCTTCTCGTCATTGAAGCCTCCGCTGAAGGGATTGCTGTACACGAGGACATTCACGCCCTGGCGCTCGAAATACGACAGGTCGTTCAAGACAAGGTCCGGAGCTTCGGCTTTACAGGCAAAAAGCAGCAGCGCTGCGGCAAAGGGGAGAAAGCGTTTCATACTCATATGGTTATGAATGCAAGATACAAAATAATCTCTAAATAACGTTTTTTTTCACTATCTTGTGCAAAGAAATACTGAAACCTATGCGCTCTTTTCCGCTTTTTTTTCTTGCAGGACTCTTGCTTCTCTCCTGTAACACGCTGGTAGAAGCTCCCCTGCAAGACGGGACGGACCTCTGGCTGGCCGCCGGACGGCCCGTCAGCGAGATCCGGACGACCGTGGAAACCCAGATTGACCCGAACCTTCCGCCGGAAGGATACCATATCTACAGCTTTGACGGACGGTACCATGTGGACGCAGGCTCCGAGGCGGGCCTCCGCTACGGCCTCTACGCCCTGCGGCGCGCCGAACTGACCGGTCAGGCTGGTCCTGACCTGGATCTTGAAGAAAAGCCCTACTACGACCTCCGCCTCCTGAACCATTGGGACAACCTGGACGATACCGTGGAACGGGGCTATGCGGGTCTGTCAATGTGGGAGTGGACCTCGCCGGAGATTCCCGTGGAGCGCATCCGCCGCTATGGCGAGCTGTGCGCCTCCGTGGGTCTGAACGGCGCCGTCCTCAATAACGTGAATTCCAATCCCCTGGTCCTGGATGCCAGGCATATCGCACGGGTGGCCCGGATTGCGGATATCCTGCGGGAATACGGCATCAGGACCTACCTGTCCATCAAGTGGACCAGCCCCATCGCCCTGAGCGGCCTTACGAGCGGAGACCCGCTGAACCCTGCCGTCCGGAAATGGTGGAAAGACAAGGCCGACGAGATCTACCGGGCCATCCCGGACTTCGGCGGCTTCCTGGTGAAGGCCAATTCCGAAGGCCAGGCCGGCCCGCAGGACTACGGCCGCACCCACGCCGATGGGGCGAACATGCTCGCCGAGGCGCTCAAGCCCCACGGCGGCATCGTGATGTGGCGCGCCTTCGTCTACAGCCCCACAAGTCCCGACCGGGCCAACCAGGCCGTGGAAGAGTTCCTCCCGCTGGACGGAAAGTTCGCGGACAACGTCATCGTGCAGGTCAAGAACGGTCCGGTGGATTTCCAGCCCCGGGAACCCTTCAGCCCCCTTTTCGGGAAACTCCGCAACACGAAAACAATGATGGAGTTCCAGGTCACGCAGGAATACCTGGGCTTTTCCAACCACCTGGCCTACCTGGGCACGATGTGGGAAGAGTGCCTTAAATCAGACACTTACCGGGACGGTGAAGGCTCCACCGTCGCCAAGATGGTCACCGCCATCGCCGGCGTGGCCAATACCGGTCAGGACGCCAATTTCTGCGGCTATGCGTTCGCCCAGGCCAACTGGTACGCCTTCGGCCGCCTGGCCTGGAACCCGGAACTGCGGGCGGAGGACATCGCCGACGAGTGGATCCGCCAGACCTTCATCAAGCCGGACGGCCTGTCGAAAAAGGCTTTCGAAAAGGAATTCATCAAGCCGGTCCGCGAAATGATGATGGCCTCCCGCGAAGCGGTGGTGAACTATGAGATGCCCCTGGGCCTGCACCACCTGTTCGGCGGATCGCATTATCCGCCCATGCCGTGGGACCGCCTGGGCCGGCCCGACTGGACGCCTTCCTACTATCATCAGGCCGACAGTGCGGGCATCGGGTTCAACCGCACCCGGACCGGCTCGGGCAACGTGGACCAGTACAACGAGCCGCTCGCATCGACCTTCAACGATCTGGAAACCTGCCCGGAGAACCTCCTGCTGTGGTTCCACCACCTTCCCTGGGACTATCGCCTGAAGTCAGGACGGACGCTCTGGGATGAGATCTGCCTGCACTACGACGCCGGCATCCAGGCCGTGGAGGGATTCCGGAAAACCTGGAAACGCCTCAAGCGCTACGTCTCCCCCCTCCTTTGGGACGAGGCGGATGCAAAACTTGCGATTCAGGCGAACGACGCCCGCTGGTGGCGGGATGCCTGCGTGGGTTACTTCCAGTTGTCCTCCGCCCTGCCCCTCCCCGCGGAGGTGGAGCCCTTATCCAAGGACAACGGTTGGATAGCAACCTGGGCTACTGCCCTACAAGTAGCTGAACCTCATAACCTTCCGCCCGAACCCGGACTGGCTGGAAACTCTTTCCGGCAAATCGTCCAGGTGTCGCTGGGGGGAGAGGAACTCCGTCTCCACCTGTCCAACGCCTTCAATGAAACGGACACGGAAATCCTGGGCGTGGAAATCGCCGTCGCCGAGACGATGGGCGAAAGCCCCTCCATCCGGGAAGGGACCTCCGTATCCCTCACCTTCGGCGGTCACCCGGGCGTTAAGATGGCCCCGGGCGGGATGGCCGTCAGCGATCCGGTAAAGTTCAAGCTGGAAGACCGGATGAATCTCGCCGTCACCCTCCATTACGGAAAGGTGTCCCCGAATCCGCTCACCAGCCATCCCGGTTCCCGGACCACCTCCTATATCGCGAAGGGATCCACCTCCGATTTCTCGGCTCCGGAAGCAGAAACAAATCATTGGTATACAATCAGTTCCATAGACGTAAAGCGGAAGCGCGGAGGCGCGGCCATCGCCGTCCTCGGCGACTCCATCACCGACGGGCGCGGCACCACGACCAACGGCCAGGACCGCTGGACCGACCAGCTTTCCCGTTCCCTCCTCTCCGATCCGGCCACCTGCGATATCGCCGTGCTGAACTTCGGCCTGGGCGGCAACTGTGTCCTCCGGGGCGGCCTGGGACCGACCGGACAGAGCCGCTACGTCCGTGAACTGTTCCAGCATCCCGGCGTCAAATACATCATCCTGTTCGAAGGGACGAACGATCTGGGAAACAGTCCTGACGCCCGTACGACGGCGGAAAGCATCAGACAGGTCTGGTCCCGGATCGTGCGGGAGGCGCACGCGGCGGGCATCCGGGTCTTCGGCGCCACCGTCACGCCCTTCAGGGACAGTTTCTATGATACCGAAGACCACGAGGCCGGGCGCATCGCCCTGAACGAATGGATCCGCACCAGCGGCGTTTTCGACGGAGTGATCGACTTTGACCGGATGGTCTCTGACCCGGCCCGGCCCGACCGGCTGGACCCCGCCTATCTTTTTGAAAACGACTGGTTGCACCTGAACGCCGACGGCTACGCCAAGATGGGCGCCGGCATCGACCACGGACTCTTTAAATGAACGACGATGGAAAAAACCTGGAGATGGTTCGGTAAGAACGACAAGATTACGCTGGAAATGCTTCGGCAGATCGGCGTAGAAGGCATTGTGACCGCCCTGCACGACGTCCCGCTGGGACAGGTATGGACCCGGGAAAAGATCCGCGACCTGCGCACGTACATCGAAGGTTACGGCATGCGCTGGAGCGTAGTGGAGTCGCTTCCCGTAGTGGAAACCATCAAGTACGGCGGCCCCGACCGGGACGAGCAGATCGAAGTCTACAAGCAGTCGCTGCGCAACCTCGCCGCAGAGGGCATCCACTGCATCTGCTACAACTTCATGCCGGTCCTGGACTGGGCCCGGACGGACCTCAACCACGCGAATCCGAACGGCACGACGAACCTCTATTTCAACTACGCCGAATTCGCCTATTTCGACATCTATATCCTCAAACGCCCGGGCGCGCGCGAAGAATGGGCGAGGTTCCGCTTCCCCGCCGGTTTCGGCGAAGACCGGAACGTTCTCGCGGAGGCCGATGCGCTTGCGGAAACGATGACTCCGGAGAAGGACCACGACCTGGTGGAAACCATCGTCATCAAGACCCAGGGGTTCGTGAGCGGGAACTTCAAGGAGGGAGACGAAGCCCCCATCCAGAAGTTCCGGGAGTTTCTGCACCGGTACAAAGGCATCGACAAGGCCGCCCTGCGGGCCAACATGAAATACTTCCTGGAGGCCATCATGCCCGTATGCGAGGAGTGCGGAATGAACATGTGCGTGCATCCGGACGACCCGCCCATCGAGGTTCTGGGCCTCCCGCGCATCGTCCGGACGGAGGAGGACATCGAGTGGTTCCTCAACGCGGTTCCCAACAAGCATAACGGATTGACTTTCTGTGCCGGAAGCCTGTCCGCCGGGGCCTACAACGACGTCGTCGCGATGGCCCGGAAGTTCGCCTCCCGTACCCATTTCGTGCACCTGCGCTCCTGCCACATCTTCCCGAACGGCGACTTCACCGAAGCCTCCCACCTGGGCGGCCGGGCGGACCTGGTTGAACTGGTCCGCATCTTTGAGAAGGAAAACCCCGCCCTGCCGATGCGCGTGGACCATGGCATGACGATGCTGGATGATGGCGACAAAGGGTACAACGCCGGTTACTCCTTCCTCGGACGGATGTTCGCCATGGGCCAGATCCAGGGGGTCATCGCCACCGTGGACCGCGAACTGGGCCTCCCCTACAAACAACCCGGATTCTTCGACTAAGCTATGAAACTGACCGATATCCTGAGCGGGAATTACAACCCCGCCGAATGGGAGTCCAAGGGTTACCGGCTCCCGAAATTCGACATTGCGGCCGTCCGGGCCAAAACCCACGCCGAGCCCACCTGGGTCCATTTCGGCGGCGGCAACATCTTCCGGGCCTTTCCGGCCGCCATCCTGAACGAGGCACTGGATTCCGGTCGGTATGACCGCGGTGTCATCGTGGCAGAAACATTTGATTACGAGGTTATTGACAAGGTCTATACTCCCTATGGGAACTTGGCCCTGTCCGTCAGCCTCCAATCCTCCGGGACCATCGAAAAGACCGTCATCGCGTCCGTTACGGAGGCGTTGAAGGCCGATTATGCCTTCCCCGACTGGACGCGGCTGGTGGAAATCTTCCGGAATCCGTCGCTGCAGATGATTTCCTTCACGATTACGGAAAAGGGCTATTCTGTCGCTCCCCCGGACCTGGAGCGGGGACTGAAGCCGGTCCTGGCAATGGGCAAGGTCGCCGCCCTGCTCTACGAGCGCTGGCAGGCGGGCGCCCTGCCCCTGACGGTGCAGTCGATGGACAACTGCTCCCACAACGGCGACAAGGTGAAAGCCGGCGTGCTCGCCTATGCGCAGCGCTGGGTGGCCGACGGACTCGTGCCCGCCGGATTCCTTACCTGGCTGCAGGACAAAACCAGGATATCTTTCCCCTGGTCGATGATTGACAAGATCACCCCGCGCCCGCACGAGAAGGTGAAGGCCATGCTCGCCGCAGATGGCTTTGAGGACAACGATTACATTGAAACAGAGAAACATACGTTTACGGCTCCGTTCGTGAATTCCGAGGAGGTACAATACCTTGTCATCGAGGACGATTACACCTGCGGCCGACCGCCGCTGGAACTGGGCGGCGCGCTGTACACCACCCGGGGTACGGTGGACAAAGTGGAGACGATGAAGGTTACGACCTGCCTCAACCCGCTGCACACGGCGATGAGCCTGTACGGCTGTCTGCTGGGTTATACCCTCATCAGCGCCGAGATGGCCGATCCGGACATCCGCCTCTTCATCCAGAAACTCGGTTACATGGAGGCGATGCCGGTCGTGACGGACCCGGGCGTGCTGAACCCGTACGAATTCATCGGCACGGTCATCAACCGACGCCTCCCCAACCCCTTCATGCCGGATGCACCGCAGCGCATCGCCATGGACACGAGCCAGAAGATTCCCATCCGCTTCGGCGAAACCCTCAAGAAATACGTCGCCCGGGGACTGGACTTGGACAACCTGGTGCTGATCCCGCTCGCACTGGCCGGCTATGCGCGCTACCTCAAAGGCATCCGCGACGACGGGATGCCGTTCGAGCCCTCTCCGGACCCGCTGCTGGAAGAAATGATGGCCATCGTGGCGCCCCTGGAAGTGGGCCGGCCGGACCAGGATTTCTCCTGCCTGAAGAAACTGTACAGCCGGAAGGACGTCTTTGCGGTGAACCTCTACGAGATCGGTCTCGGGGATCGGATCGAAGGGATGGTGAAGGAACTCTATGCCGGTTTTGGCTCCGTGCGCACCACCCTGCACAAGTACGTGGCGGCAAGATAGCGCTTCCCGGACGGTTTTTTGGAAAAGTCCGAATTATTCGTATATTTGTAAAAATTACAATAATCACGCACTATGGCCAATAACGAATCCAAAGGCTTCTACAAACTGAGCTGGCTCCAGCGCATCGGTTTCGGTGCCGGAGACATGGCCCAGAACCTCATCTACCAGACCATCAGCATCTGGCTGTTGTTCTTCTACACGAACGTGTTCGGGCTCGATCCCGGCGTGGCAGCCCTGATGTTCCTCATCGTCCGCCTCGTGGACGTCCTGTGGGACCCCGTCGTGGGCACCATCGTGGACAAGGGCAACCCCAAGTGGGGCAAATACCGCTCCTGGCTTATCCTGGGCGGCATTCCGCTCGTGGGTCTCGCCATCCTGTGCTTCTGGAACGGTTTCAGCGGCTCCCTCGTGTACGCTTACATCACCTATGTGGGCATGTCGATGTGCTATACCCTCGTGAACGTCCCTTACGGCGCCCTCAACGCCTCCCTCTCCCGTG
>JAEEGL016400970.1_pt1 | contig 21615 bp, 18 predicted proteins | sample 9134231 | NCBI WGS metagenome assembly JAEEGL01 (sample SAMN16246548, study PRJNA631951) | gut metagenome | biome: gut microbiome; feature: rumen; material: fiber-attached | host: Bos | place: Iran: Karaj | collected 2018-10
GCGCGCCGCCGGCTTGCGGCTGCCCGGCCTCCGCCTTCGGCGAAGGGGCGCGTGTCTCCTCCGGCGCCTTGCCTGAGGCGGGCGGCGGGGCGGCCTCCTCGAACTCGACCTTGATGGCGTAGGGGCCGATGGCAAGGACGTCGCCCGGCGAGAGCCGCGCGGCGAAGTCCGGCGCGAGCATCGCGTCGCGGAGGAAGGTGCCGTTGCTCGACCCGAGGTCCTCGACGGTCACCATGGAGGGGGTCGCGTGGATGATGGCGTGGCGCTCGCTGATCGCCGGGTTGCGGAGGCGGATCTGCGCGCCGTCGCCGCGGCCGATCAGGAAGTCGCCCTTGGGGAGCTTGCAGGTGACGGGGGCGGCGCCGGCCGTCGTGATGGTGAGCGTGACGTTCTTCATGGCGCCGCCTCGTGCTATTCGCGCTTCTTGAGGAGGACCCGCTGGCGATAGGTGTTGAGCTCCTCGATCTCGGACTCGATCTTCTCGAAATCGACGCGCGGGAGTTCCTTCTCGTAGGCGACGTCGGCGGGGTTGCGGAGGGCGAGCGTGAGGCGGCCCTTGATCTGCTCGGCGAAGACCAGCATCTCGGCCTCGCGCGGCGTGACCTCGAGCGTGACGGTGTTGTAGGAGCCGGCGCGGGCCGTCGAGCCGGCGGCGGTCTTGGCCGTCTCGGTGCCCGTCGCGAGCACCGTGACGTCCTGGACGACCGTGAGCGTGACGAGCTGGAGTTCGTCTGGGCGCTCCTTGGCGGGGAAGGAGAAGGTGCCGAGCACGTCGACGTGGTCGTTGGGGCGCACCATGCCGCTGACGGCGGAGGCGCCGGAGACGTTGATCGAGAGGGCGCGGCAGTTGACCTTGATGTCGTCGGAGAGGCCGCGCCGGCCCGGCGCGCCGCCCTCGATGTCCGTCCAGAAGACCGGTGCGCCCTTTTCGAGGCGGTGGGCGGCCTTGCGGCCGATGATGTCGCGGTAGTCGGACTCGCGGATGCAGTCGGAGCGCAGCTGCTGCTCGAACTTCTTGACGAGGCCGATGTCGGCCGTCTGGATGACGCTGCCGGCGGGCAGGTCGCGTGTCACCGTGACGACCTCGACCTGACGGTAGCGGTGCGTGATCTGGGCGAGGCGTTCCGCGACTTCGCGGTCCTTCGCCTTGAGATACTGGCGGGTGAGAAGCGCGGCGCAGAGACCGAGCGCCACGGCGATTGCGAGAACGATGCTCTGTTTCATTTTTCCGCGCCCTCCCTTTCGGCTTTACGCGCCGAAGCTTTCCACCGCCCGCCTGAAGGCGCCGGCCGAACGCTCGATGACGTTGTTCTCGACGCTGTAGCTCAGGCGCATGAACCCCTTGCGGCCGAAGCCCGACCCCGGCACGGCCAGCACGCCGTGCTGCATCAGGTGGGCCACGAACGCGACGTCGTCGCCGCCGGGCGTCTTCGGGAAGACGTAGAAGGCGCCTCCCGGCCGGACGTAGTCGAGGCCGGCGCCGTCGAGCACCGAGAGCATCAGCTCGCGGCGCTTCTCGTAGATCGAGAGGTCGACGCCGCAGTGGATCGTCTTCATCGCCAGCTTTTGCCCGATGATCGGGGCGTTGACGAAGCCGAGCGTGCGGGTCGTCAGCGTCACGGCGCCGAGGAAGAGGTCGGCGTCGGGCATCGCGGGGTTGATCGCCAGGTAGCCGATGCGCTCGCCGGCCATCGAGAGGCTCTTGGAGAACGACCCCAGCACGACGGCGAAGGCCGACTTGGAGAGAACCGGGGCGACCCGAGCGCCGCCGTAGGTCAGGAAGCGGTAGGGCTCGTCGGAGAGGAGGAAGACCGGACGCTCGCGCCCCCGGTTGAGTTTCTCGACGAGGGCGGCGAGGGCGTTGACCGTCGCCTCCGAATAGACGCAGCCGGTCGGGTTGTTGGGCGAGTTGAACATGATCACCCGCGTCCGCGGCGACGTGGCGGCCTCGATCGCGGTGATGTCGGCCTCGAAGGTGTCGGCGTGCGACGGGACGGCGATCAGCTTGCCGCCGAAGTGGCCGCAGTAGGAGCCGTACTCGACGAAATAGGGGGAAGGGACGATGACCTCGTCGCCCGGGTTGAGGACGGCGCGGAAGAACGACGTGATGGCGCCGGCGGCGCCGCAGGAGACGATGACGTGCTTCGCGGCGAGGTCGGGGACTTCCTGCTCGGCGGCCAGCTTCTCGGCGAGCGCTTCGCGGAAGGGCATCCAGCCGGCGTTGGAGGGATAGCCGAGAGAACGCGGCTCGGAGAGGGTGTCGGCGATCTCGTGGAGCGCCTTGGCCGCTTCGGGCGGCGGGGGAAGGTCCGGGTTGCCGAGGCTGAAGTCGAAGACGTTTTCGGCCCCGATCTTCTTGCGCAGTTCCGCGCCGGCTTCGAACATCCGGCGGATCCACGACGAGCTGCCGATTGCGCCGGCGATTTCGTCAGATACCATCTTCATTTTTCGCTGTCTCCTGTCTTGTTGGTGGAATGGGGGGCGTTCGTGCGGGAGGAAATTGCGATCATCTGCTCGATGATGTCACGGGAGGTCTTCATGAATCGCGAGCCGCGGGTGATCTTGCAGAGGCTGACGCCGAGCACCTTTGAGATTTCGCGCTGCGTCATTCCGGCGGCGAGCATCTTGAAGATCAGCCATCTCAGCCGGATGTCGCGGCGCTCCGCGCTGGTGAGCATAGCGTCGAAGGCCCGGTCGATGGCGTCGGGCGTGTCAAGGGCGGCCATCGCCGCAAGCAACTCGGCGTGCGCCTCTTCGGCGTACGCCTTTACGGATGGCCGTGTCCGGCCCTCGGTTTTTACTGTATATCTCCCCATGGCTTCACGCATATATTATAGCATACTGGCAGCGGCAGAGGCCTTGGCCCTGGGTGGAATTGTTCACAATTTTATATTTTGACCACTGCCACCATTGTTCAACAATGCCAGCAATGCATAGCTGATTGGTGGACAATAACCAATGGCCCGCCCGGCGCAATGAAGTCGCGAGTCGCAAATCGTAGGTCGCCCGCGCGAGTCGCGTGTCGCCTGTCCCCCTTGCGGCCGCGGGCTGGAAGCCCGCGCGACCAGGAAATGGCGCCCTCGTCGGAATCGCCACGGGAAGCGTAGCTGGAAAGTTTGTGGCGACGCTTATGCCTCCGGGCTTAAAAAGCGTTGTGGCAGCAAGCGTGATTTATTGTTAAGGGAAGGCCGCCAAGACATACTTCAGATCAGGGAAGAAGTTCTGCCCCGAATGCGGGGCGAAGGTGTAGAGGAGCGTAGGGAACGGCAATATGCCTCGTCGTGACATGGGGTTCGCGCGTGTGGAACGCCATCCCGTGGGACTTGGGTTTCGGCAAGGCGGAAAAGGTCGTGGACGACATCTTCCGCTATCCGTTTGACGGCCGCACCTTCCTCCTTGTCGGCCTCCACCATCCATCAATCGGCTACCCCAGCGACGCCTCTCACAACCTCCTCGTCCCCGTCGGCGCGGCGGTCGAATAGGCGGCATCCCGCAGACAAACGCGCCTGGACGAGACGCGCAGTTTGATGTTTCCTTGACAGGATTCACATGATTTACAAGATTGCAAAATCCTGATAAAAGATCAACTTGAACAACAGCGGACTATTTCATCAGTTGACAAAATCCATATCCCTGTGGTAGAATTGAAGTGTTTGGAAACATCTTTTTCGTGGAAATAAAGTGTTTGGAAACACTTTTTTGGGGTGGCATGGAAGACCGTGAATCGGAAGTCCTACTGAGGTCTATGGAGCGCAGGATAGGTGGCGTCGAATCAGACTACCATCGTCCGCTCTATCGGGAGATTGACTGGAACGACAGGCTTGTCTGCATAATGGGGGCGAAGGGCACCGGCAAGACGACAATGATGCTCCAGTACCTAAAGGAGCATCCCGGCGAGATCGACCGCTCCCTCTATATCTCACTTGACAGCCTGTGGTTCGCCAACCACGCGCCGCTTGATGTCGTTGAGTGGCACCATAACAACGGGGGCGAGCGTCTGTTCATCGACGAAGTCCACCACTTCCGGCACTGGCAGACGCTGGTGAAGAACATCTATGACGAGTTCCCCAAAATGAAAATCGCCTACAGCGGTTCGTCCATGATGAAGCTTGCCGCCGGCTCCGGCGATCTTTCGCGGCGACAACGGGTCTATGAAATGAAGGGGCTCTCGTTCAGGGAGTTCCTGTCGTTCGAGGGTATCGGCGACTTCCAAACATACGGTTTTGAGGAAGTGCTTTCCGACCACAGGCGCATTGCGCGGGAGATTGTGTCGCGGACTCCCGTTCTACAGCATCTCAAACGGTACTTCAAATGCGGCTACTATCCCTTCTACAAAGATGCCCGCAACGGCTATCTTGAAAAACTCCACAATGTCGTTGAGCAGACTCTCGAACGCGACTATCCCGAAGTCGAGGACATATCCCTTTCCACCGTGAAGAAAGCGGAAAAAATGCTTATGATCCTCGCGCAGTCATGCCCGCAGGTCCCGAACATGAAGAAGCTTTACGCCGAACTGGAGACGGACAGGAACCAGGGGCTGAAAATTCTTTACGCCCTCCAACGGGCCGAGCTTCTTTCGCTTGTGTCGTCAAAGTCCGCCGACCTTGGGAACTTGTCGCGCCCGGACAAGATTTACTGTGACAATCCGAATCTCATGTTTGCCCTCGCGCAGACCGTGGATGTTGGGACGCTTCGCGAGACCTTCTTCGTCAATCAACTCAAGGCATCGGGACACAATGTCCAATATCCGCCCGCTGGCGATTTCAGAGTCGATGGCAAATGGCTTTTTGAAATCGGGGGGAAGGGGAAAACCTTCAAGCAAATCGCCGACATAAAGGACAGTTTCGTGGTGAACGACGACGTTGAAATTGGCATTGGAAACAAGATTCCCCTCTGGCTTTTCGGTTTCCTCTACTGACAAATCCCATGAAGTGTCTTGAACAGGATTCACATGAATGACTTCACGACATTCCTATCCATCTTGCGCGACAGGGGGACGCCCCTCGACCAGCGCATATTCGCCTTGCTTGAGGTGGTGCTGTTCCCGGTGAGCCTGGCGACGGTCGTCGCGATATTCCGCCAGCCGTTCCTGCGCCACTACGGCTATGTCCCGCCGCCTTGGCTTGACCAGATCGCGATGCCGATTCTCGTCGCCGGCGCCATCGGCTACCTGACGAACCGACTGGCTATAGAGATGCTCTTCAAGCCCTATCGGCGGACGAACAGGCATCTTCTCACCTGGCTCACCTTCGGCTATTGGAAGCAGGGGCTCGTGCCGCGCAACAAGGCCCGGATCGCCGAGGTCGTCGGCAAGCAGGCCGAGGGGCGCTTCATCGACCCCGTCCAAATGGCAGACGACATCTGCGCGGCTGTCGGCGCGGCATTGTCCGACCCACAGGTCGCAGAAGCCGTCCGCGAGGCCGCCAAACGCCAGATCGACGCACACGGCGGCGAAATTGCGACGGCGGTCGCCGGCCATGTCCGCAAGGCGGTCTCGCGCCAGATCGCCGAACGGCTCGGCCCGCTCGGTGGCGCCGTGGCGCCGGTCGCCGATGCCGTTGTCGCCTCGGCCATAACGCCCGACGCCGTGGCGACTACTCTGGGCGGCCTGATCGACTCTCCCGACGCGTCGCGGGCGCTTGACGCAATACGGCCTGAAATCGAGAGACTTGTCCGCGAGCAATGCCTCCCGCGCATCTACGGCAGCCTGAACATCGGCGGCCGCGTCGTGGACGCCATTGACAAGATGGATGTCGAGGAATTCCACCAGGTCGTCAACGAAGTCGCCGCGCGGCACCTTGGCGCAATCCAGGTGCTGGGCTACATCCTTGGCGCCATCGCCGGTGCGGTGATGGTCGCGCTGAAATAGGCAGAATTTTCGTCGGCCGCGTCGGTTTGCGCGAAACGCCGCGATGTGGTATCATGTTTTCAACATGGAGTTCGGAGACTGACAGGCCAAGCTCCACAAACAAGGACGAGGTTGCGGCAAAGACGGGTTCCGTCCCGTCTCAAGCTCCCTAAAACAATGAAAACATCCTTTTTTTCAGCCCTGAGCGGGTTGACGATTTTCCCGGCTATCGACCTCAAGGGCGGCAAGTGCGTCCGGCTCCGCCAGGGGCGCGCAGACGACGCCACGGTCTATGGCGAAGATCCCGTCGAGATGGCGCGGCGCTGGCGTGACGCGGGCGGCCGTGCCCTGCACGTGGTCGATCTCGATGGTGCCTTTTCCGGCAGACCGGTCCATGCCGCCGTGGTTGCGAAGATCGTCTCCGCAATCGACATTCCAGTCGAAATCGGCGGCGGACTCCGCACCGACGACCATGTGCGCGAAATGCTCGACGCCGGTGCCTCGCGGGTCATCCTCGGCACCCGCGCGCTCGCGGACGAATCCGCCATTGCACGTCTCGTCGCCACCTTTGGCGGTGAACGCATCGCAGTCGGCATCGACGCCCGCGACGGCCTCGTCCAGGTCAAGGGCTGGGTCGAGACCTCCTCGACACGGGCCGTCGACCTGGCCGCGCGGGTCTCGGCCCTTGGAATCGGGGCGATCATCTACACCGACACCGCAACGGACGGCATGCTCGCGGGCCCCAACATTCCGGCGCTCGACGCCATTTGCGCTGCCGTCTCATGCCGGGTCGTCGCTTCCGGCGGCGTCTCCTCGCCGGATCATGTCGCCGCACTGAAGGCGCTTGGACGGGCGAACCTCGCCGGCGCCATCGTCGGCAAGGCGCTTTACGAAGGCCGCGTCACCGTCGCCGAAATGCAGGGGGCCGCAGATGGCCAGTAAGGCATCCGTCCCCGGGGGCGCCTTTGGCGTCGCCCCGGCGCGGCTTGCGCTCTTTACGATTCCCAAGGTCGCGTTTTCGGAGCTTCGACGGTGATGCGCTTCCTCGTTTCAGCCGGGCCGACCCGCGAGTTCCTGGATCCCGTCCGCTTTCTGAGCAACCGTTCCACGGGAAAGATGGGCTTCGCCGTTGCCGAGGCCGCCGTCGCGGCGGGCCACGAGGCGGTCCTTGTGGCCGGGCCCGTCACCCTGCCGACGCCGGATGGCGTGCGGCGCATAGACGTCGTCAGCGCCTGTGAGATGCTCGCGGCGCTTGAGAGGGAGTTGCCCCGGGCGGATGTCCTTGTCATGACGGCCGCCGTGGCCGACTGGCGCCCGAAGGCCCTTTCGCCGGTGAAGCTGAAGAAGGCGGGAATGGCGGCGACGCTGGAACTGGTGGCGAACCCCGACATCCTCAAGACGCTTGCGCCGCTCAAGGGGCGAAAGGTTTTCGTCGGCTTCGCGGCCGAGACCGGCGACCCGACGGAGGAGGCGCGCCGGAAGCTCGTCTCGAAGGGGCTCGACCTGATTTGCGCCAACGACGTGACAGTGTCCGGCGCCGGCTTTGGCGTGGATACCAACATCGTGACAATCTTCGGCCGCGACGGTTCCCGGACGGAACTTCCCTTGATGTCGAAGCGCGCGGTCGCCGACCATGTTGTCGCGAAGGCCTGCAGTTTGCTATAATAGTGGTGTGGATGTTCAACCAATAATTGGCAAGATTCCCGCCCATGTGGCGATGATCATGGACGGCAACGGACGCTGGGCGAAGAAGCGCGGCGCCATCCGTTTGCGCGGCCACCGGGCGGGCGCCGACACCGTCGAGCGCGTCCTCGGCTACTGCGAGAAATACGGCGTCCGCTATCTGACGCTCTACGCCTTCAGTACCGAGAATTGGTCGCGTCCGAAGGCCGAAGTAGACGGCCTGATGAAGCTCCTGTCGAAATTCCTGAAGGAAAAGGTCGACGCGTTGGTCAAGTCCAAGTGCCGCTTCCGGGCTATCGGCCGGATTGGCGACCTCTCGCCGGCGTTGCAGAAACTCATCGCGCGCGTTGAGGAGGAGACGAAGGGCTTCGAGCGCAACTTGATCCTCTGCCTCAGCTACGGCGGACAGGCGGAGATCGTCGATGCGGCGCGCAGCCTCGCGGCGGACGCCGCCTCGGGCAAGATACGGCCCGAGGAGATCGACGAGCGGCTCTTCGCCTCCCGTCTCTACGCGCCGGACGTCCCGCCGCCGGACTTGATTCTTCGGACGAGCGGGGAGTTCCGTCTCAGCAACTTCCTCCTTTGGGAGGCGGCCTACAGCGAACTCTACGTCACGCCCGTTCTCTGGCCCGATTTCGGCGAGGAGGATTTCGTCGAGGCGCTTCGCAACTTCGCCTCGCGGACGCGCAAGTTCGGCGGCTTGGCCGATGCCGCGCCTGGTGAAGGGAAGGAGTGCGGCAAGTGCTGAGACGGCGCGTGTTTGTCGGCCTGGGAGTCGGGGCGTTTTTCGCGGCGATGCTGGCCATCGCCTGGGGCCCCGTTCTTTTTGCGCTGATTTTGGCGCTTTCGACCATCTGCCAGTTGGAGTTCTATGAACTCGCCAAAAAGGCCGGCTACCGCGTTTACAGGATGATGGGTGTCATCTGCGGCGCCATCTGGCTCACCTGCGAGTATCTCTGCCTCCCCCCATTCCAGCTTGCTCAGCCCATTGCTTCGGCCTTCCCGGTCTGGAGCGCCGTGGTCCTTTTCTCCGTCTTCTTCGCCGTCTTCCTGCGGACGATGTTCGACACCGGCGTCGAAAAGGCCTTCGAGTCGGCGGCGATTACGATTCTCGGCTTCTTCTACCTCCCCGTTGTGCTGAGCTACTTCATTCGTCTGGCGCAGTGGGACGCCGAGACTCGCTATGCCACGACTCGCACAAGCGTCTTCCTCGTCTTCTTCATGACGGCTGTCGTCAAGCTGAGCGACACGGGCGCCTTCGCCGCCGGAACATCCTGCGCACAGACTTGCGGGACGCATCCGCTGTTTCCGCGCATCTCGCCCAAGAAGTCATGGGAGGGCCTTTTCGGCGGCATCTTGACGGGTGCGCTGACGGGAATGGCTGTTGCGTTTCTGGCCAGGCGCTTCAACTGGGGGCCCGAAGGCATCTTCTGGTCTTCCGGAACAACCCAACCGGCAATATCCGTCCTGTCTGCGGCGCTTGTCGCGTCCATCCTTGTTGTCGTCGGTGTCTTCGGCGACCTTATTGAATCAATGTTCAAGCGCGCCGCCACGATCAAGGACAGCGCGTCGCTTTTCCCCGGCATGGGAGGCCTTCTCGACGTGATTGACAGCCTGGTCTTCGTGCCGGCGGTCTTCTACTTCCTTCTTCAGGTTTTTCTCATCAAGTAGTGTTTGAAAGGAGCACGCAATGGAACGTAAACTCAAGATTCAGGCAGTCACAGCCGCAGTCGCCCTGGTGGCGGTTCTGCCGCTCTGCGCGACGGAGGTCTCCAAGGTCTTCTCCTCGCACATGGTAATACAGAGGGAAACCGCCGTTCCCGTCTGGGGCAGGGGGGAGCCGGGCGAGCGCGTGGAGGTTTCGTTTGGCGGGAATACCGTGTCGGCAACGGCCGACGCCGCCGGAAACTGGCAGGCGAAGCTGCCGGCCATGGAAGCTTCGTCCGAAGGCCGCACGCTGACGGTAGTCGGCGCGACGACCAATGCCTTCAAGGATGTCCTCGTCGGCGATGTCTGGCTCTGCTCGGGGCAGTCCAACATGGAAATGAGCTTCGGCTGGGGCATCTACGGCGGCGCCGAATTCAAGGCGGAGTCGGCGAACTACCCGCAGATCCGGCGCATGAAGGTTGCCCATACGACCAAGCTTGCCGAGGAGCCGTTCGAGTTGACGCTCGCCGATTCGTGGAACGTGGCCTCCAATGTCTTCCAGAGTGTGACCGCAACCGGGTATTTCTTCGCGCGGAAACTTGTGGACGAGCTGGGAATCCCGATCGGCCTCATCGACTGCTCCTGGAGCGGAAGCCGCATCGAGCCCTTCATCTCGGCGGACGGATACAGGGGAATCCCCGAGCTTTCCTCCTATGCCGCGCAGATTGCCGCGCAGGATGCACGGACGCCCGAGGGGAAGGCGAAGCTGAAGGATTCCATCGACAATGTGCGCAAGTGGGTTGAGACTGCCGAAGCCGCGCTTTCCGAAGGCCGCAATCCGGTGAACCAGCCCCCGCGTCTCCCCGATTTCGGCGGAATCACCGGCCAGTTCAACTCCATGGTGTCGCCGCTGACCCGCTTCCCGGTCAAGGGCCTCATCTGGTACCAGGGGTGCGCCAATGGCTCCGAAGGCGACAGCTACATCGACAAGATGCGCGGCCTCATCCATGGCTGGCGCAAGGCCTGGGGAATCGACTTCCCATTCTACTATGTCCAACTTGCCAGCTTCCACGCCGCGACGGATGATCCCGCCGGCGGCAACGGCTATGCCCGGATTCGCGATGCGCAGCGCAAGTCGATGGCGGTGATCCCGTCGTCCGGCATGGCCGTCACGATCGACGTCGGGAACGGCGGCGACATCCACCCCAAGGCCAAGCTCTTCGTCGGCGAGCGCCTGGCCGCCTGGGCGCTCGCGAAGAACTACGGGAAGGACGTCGTGCCGTCTGGTCCGCTCTTCAAGGCGATTGAGCGCGTCGAAGCCAAGGGGGATGCCGCGCCGGCCCTCCGTCTCCGTTTCGACTATGTTGGCTCCGGCCTGATGGTCGGGAAGAAGCTCTTCAGCAACAACGACCCCGTCGTCGAGGATGCCGAGGCAAAGGGCGCGCTGAAGGGCTTCGCCATTCGCGACGGCGACGACAAATGGTACTGGGCCGACGCCGCGATTGACGGCGACACGGTTGTCGTCTCCTCGCCAAGCGCGAAAGCCCCCACGGCCGTTCGCTATGCCTTCCGGGCCAACCCGCTTGGAAAGTGCAACCTCTACAACAAGGAAGGCCTTCCGGCATCGCCGTTCGAGGCCGTGATCGACAAGGAGTAGAATGATGAAATCATTTCTCGGCAATGTCTGCGCCGCAGCGCTTGCGGCTGCGGCTCTCTCTGCAGCTGCCGATCCAGAGTGGTTTTTCACCGACCGGGGCAACGGCACGCTTGAGGTGGCGGCAGTCAATGCGAACGGCGAGGATATCCTCTACGTTCCTGCCGCCAGCGGCGGCCAGACGGTGGTTTCGGTTGCCGACAGAGTCTTTTCCTCGTGCGCCGGTCTCACGGCTGTCGTCCTTTCGAAGCAGCTTGTGGCAATTAACGAGGAGGCCTTTGTCGGCTGCGATTCCCTTCTTGAACTTTACGTCCCCGTCGGGGCGAATTTCGGGACAGCCTCTCTGTGGCTGCCGGCGCAATGCACCATCATCTACTACGATTCAGCCTCTGCCGGAGGGACCTCGGCCTCGAAGCCGCCAACGGTGAAGTACAGCGTGACATTCCATCCCAATGGCGGAAGCGGCAAGAAATTCAAGCAGAAATTCACTTGCGGCAAGGCCCAGAATCTGACCAGGAATCCTTTCAAGAAATCCCGGTCCGTCTTTATCGGGTGGTCTGCAACGCCGAAGGGCGCCGTTCGCTACGCCAATGCACAGGCTGTTCTGGACCTGGCCAACAAGTCTGGCGCAAATGTCAATCTCTATGCCCAGTGGGCCGTGAAGAGCTATGTCGTCAGCTTCTATCCCGGTGGAGCCACCGGCAAGATGAAAAGACAGAAGTTCACCTACGGCAAGGCGAAGGCACTGCGAAAGAACGCTTTCAAGTACAAAGGCCATACTTTCCTGGGGTGGGGCAAAAAGTCAGGGGGCGCAGTCAGGTACCTTGATGGCCAGACAGTCAAGAACCTCACGCGGAAGGGGGGAACCGTCAAACTCCTTGCGAAGTGGCGTGCCAATACGTACACCGTCCATTTTGACGCCAATGGCGCCACGGGAACGATGGCCGATGAGGCATTCACGTGGGGAAAGAAGAAGAAGTTGTATGCCTGTGCCTTTACAAAAGACAATTACGTCCTCATGGGATGGGCGACCACTCCCAAGGGCAAGGTCGTCTTCACCGACGCCGAGAAAGTCAAGAACCTCACTGCCAAGAACGGAGTGGTCATCACCCTCTATGCCCGCTGGGCGGTGAAGAACTACACCGTTCACTTCGATGCCAACGGCGGAAAGGGAAAGATGGCCGACGAGGCCTTTGTCTACAACAAGGTCAAGGCCCTTCGCAAGAACACCTTCACGAACGGCAGCAGCATCTTCGTGGGCTGGGCGAAGACACCCGATGCCACCAAGCCCAAGTTTGCCAACGGCCAGAAGGTCTCGAACCTCACTGCCAAGGGCGGGACTATCACCCTCTACGCCGTCTGGCAGTTGAAATGCGATCCCAATGTCATCCTCTGCGCAGGCGACTCCATCACGGCTGGCATTCGGTGCAGCGGCGATCCCTACCCGACCCGTCTTCAGAAGCTGTGCGGCAAGACGGTCATCAACAAGGGCGTCGGTGGCGTGACCTCCTGGTACGGCGAGGAGCACATCAATAAGTACCTCAACGAGACCCATCCTGGAACGGTCTGCATCCTCTACGGTGCCAACGACGCGCGTCGCGTCGAGAAGGTCTCGACGACAATCTCCAGTCTTCGCGCCATCATCAGGGCCTGCAAGGCCTACGGCTCGCGGCCCATCATTGCCACGCAGACGCCGCAGATCTGGGACCATTCCGACAACACCAAGAAAATCGCGGAGATGGCTTCGGCGGTGCGCTCCCTCGCGCGGAGCGAGGGCGTCACCCTTGTCGACCTCCATGCCGCCTTTGGGGATGGCACCAAGTACCTCAACCCGGATGACGGCCTCCACCTGAACAATGCCGGCGGAGACCTGATGGCGAGGATGTTCTACGAGGCCCTCTAACGGCCATCGGCTACAGTTCGCAACACGCAGGGGAAAGATGAAGGAGTCGAAAATGGAAAAACTGACACGGGAATACCTTCGGGAACGCACGGGCCGGATCGAACAGGTCGCGTCCATCCGTCGCGCCGTTCTGGATGACGGGAGGGGACGCGGCATGCGCGCCATTGACGTGCGGAACGCCAGCGGCCTCGCCTTCACGCTCTATCCCGACAAGGGACTCGATATCGGCCCCGCCGACTTCCAGGGGCTTCCCCTTGCGTGGATGTCGCCCAACGGCGCCGTCGCGCCGGCCTTCTACGACCAGCAGGGGTTCGAGTGGCTCCGGACGTGGTCGGGCGGCCTCATGACGTCGTGCGGCCTCATCAATGTCGGTGGCCCCTGCGAAACGGCCGAGGGCTGCCAGGGCCTCCATGGCCGTGCCGACCACATCCCCGCCGATGACGTCGCCACGCGCTGCGAATGGCTGCCGGACGGACGCTACGAAATGGCCGTCTCCGGGACGATCTCCCACACGCGGGTCTTCGGCGAGAAGCTGATTGTCAGGCGGACGATCCGCACCTGGATGGGGGCGCCCGAAATCGAGATCGTCGATCGCACGACGAACGAGGGCTTCGCCACGATGCCGCTCATGCAGCTCTACCACATGAACTACGGCTGGCCCCTCGTGGACGAAGGCGCCGAACTTGTGACCGCCGCGCACGAAGTCGTCCCGCAGAACGACTACTGCCGGGCCAATCTGGCCGACTGGGCCAAGATCACCGCGCCGATTCCGGGTTTCGCCGAACAGGTCTTCTACCACGACATCCCGGCGGATGCGGACGGCATGTGCCGCGCCGCGATTCGGAACGCCCGGCGCGGAATCGAGCTGACCGTCTCCTTCCGCAAGGCCGAGCTGCCCTATCTCGTGCAGTGGAAGATGACGGGGCAGGGAGAATACGTCTGCGGCCTTGAGCCGGGCAACTGCTTCCCCGAAGGTCAGGAGGCGATCGCCAAGCGCGGCCTTCTCCGCCACATCGAGCCGGGGCAGACCGTCGAGACGCTGGTGCGCGTCTCCGTTGCCAGCCTCACCCGCCAAAATCCCTGAGGTGCCCGACGAGCGAGAGGAAGCCGCGGAAGTAGAACTTCGCGTCCTCGAGCGGATGGCGCGTGTGAACGAGGCGGTTCACGAGCGCCATCGGATGGAAAAAGCCACGGTAGATGCTCCGGATGGCCCCCTTGATCTCCGAGGCGGGCACTTCGGTGCGCATGATCTGCGTGCGCATGTCGTAGTCTTCCCAGTTCTCCGTGAGGAGTAGCTTCTTCTCCTGGCACTCGCGGAAGAGAGGCGTTCCGGGGTAGGGGATGATCATCGTCGCCTGCAGCGTGTAGGCCCAGCCGCGCCGCAGCATCTCGCGCGCGAGCGCAACGGTCCGCGCAATTTCGGCTGAGTTCTCCCAGGGATAGCCGAGCATGACCGTGATGTGGACGTCGAGGCCGGCCTCCGCCGCAGCCTTCGCGCCTTCGCGGATCTGCTCCACCTTGAGACGCTTGTTGATCAGGTTGAGGGTGGCCTGGTTGGCGGACTCGAAGCCGAAGAGGACGAAGCGGAATCCGGCCTTCTTCATGAGCCGGCAGTCTTCCGCGGAAAGTGCGCCGAAGCGCATGTTGCAGTCGAAGTAGATCTTGCGGTTGTATCCGCGCTCGATCATGAGGTTGCAGAAGGTGCGGAGCCATTCTCCGGCGGGGAAGCAGCCGGTGTCGTCCATGATTTCGCGCACGCCGTAGCGCTCGATGAGCATCCCGACCTCGTCGACGACGGATTCGGGCGTGCGGACGCGGTACGAGGGGTAGAGCGTCGTCCAGGAGCAGAACGTACAGCGGCCGTGCCAGCAGTCGCGGCCGGCCATGATGTAGGCGCCGGGCGTGCGGCGATAGTTGCCGTTGTGGACGCTGTACTGCTTCCAGCAGGTCAGCTCGCGGTCGATGACGGGAAGCGAGTTGAGGTCGTGGTCGAGACGGAAGGGACCGGTGGTCTCGGCCTTGCCGTCCTTGCCGCGGAACCAGATGCCCGGTTCCAGCGGGACGTCCGGGTTCTCGATGTGCGCGGCGAGGTTGACGAGCAGGAAGTCATAGTCGCCGCCGGTCAGGATGTAGTCGGCCTCGGAGTTCGCCATCGTCTCTTCGGGCAGCGCCGTGGGATGGTCGCCGCAGACCGCGAAGGCGGTGGCGGGGAAGGTCTTCTTCAAGGTCGAAATCCAGTCCCATGTGCGCTTGACGACGGGTGTCTTGGTTTCGAGGAGAACGAGGTCTGGCGCAGCAGTGCCGAATGTGGAAATGAAATCTGCGGAGGACATGCCCGCGCCAATGCCATCGAGCCAGAAGACGGAGTGGCCGGCGTTCTTCGCCATGGTCGCGGCGTATGCCGGAACGACGGGATAAATGTATGTCGGCCGGTTGAACCACTGGAACTGGCGATTCTGGGAAAGCAAGGGAACGCCCTTGTCGGACTCCATGGGCGGATAGGCGATTGCAATTTTCATCGGTGGATGATCATTTCGCAGGGCAAAAAAATGGCGGAGAGGGTGGGATTTGAACCCACGATACCAAGGTGTGGTATACGGCATTTCCAGTGCCGCGCCTTCGGCCACTCGGCCACCTCTCCGCAAAAGGATGTATCAATTTTACCGAAGATCGGCGAAAAAAGCAAGGAAAATTTGTTTTGGCTCGACATTCGTCACTTTGCCTGGTCGGCGAAGAGGATGCGGCCGTCGCGGAGAATGAGCCGCGTACCGAGCGACGCGCTGATGGCAGCGAGGCGTTCGAAGATTTCCCTCGCCGTCTTGTCGGAGGCCTTCCGCGGCAGGCCGTTGCGGAGGTCCTTGCGGTTGAAGGCGAGGTCGACGGGGAGGAGCTCGAGCGCGGCGAGTTTCCCGTTGCGGAAGGAGAGCTTGGGTAGGACGGTCAGGAAGTTGCGGCGCTCCGCCTGCAGGCCGATCTTGCCGCCGTGCGACCGCGCGGCCAGTCCTTCCTGCGCCGTGGCGTTCGGCGGCAGGCCGTATTTCTCCATGAAGTCCGCCGGCAGGAACTTGACGCGCATCCCCTGGTAGATGAAGTCGCCTAGCGAGTAGAAGATCGGTGCGCCCCTATAGCGCTCGACAGGCCGCAGTTCATGCGAGCCCCCGCCGAAGACGGCGCTGGCGCCCGCGTCGATGCAGCCATGGGCGAGCTCGCGCAGGAATGCGGGCGCCTCGGCGGGATCGGTCCCGTCGATTTCGTGGCAGTGCAGCAGAGCGAAGACATAGCGGCAACTCTTCTTCGCCTTCCGGATTGATTCAACGATGCGGGCGAGGTCGCGTTCGTCGCAAACGGACGGCGGATGCGTCCCCTCTTCGCAGAAGAGCGCGCCGCCGACTTCGACGACGCCCTTCTCGCCGGGCTTGGTGAAGCCCTGGGCGATCATCAGGCTGCGGTAGGCGCTTTCGCCGCTCTTCAGGGCGAGCTTGCGCAGGGTCTCGAGCTCGTCTGCCGGCAGCTGGTAGTAGCGCCGGCGGCGAACGTAGTTCACGCCGGGACGCGGCGCGGAACCGAGCGAGGCGCGTCCGGCACGAGAGGCGTTTTCAAAGGTCGTCGTCGCCGCGATGATTCCAACGCGTCCGGCGGGCGTTTCGATGACGGCCGGCGCGCCGGCCTCGTCGAGGCTTCGTCCCGTCCCGGAAAAGGCGAGCCCGCGCGACTTCAGGGCTTCCATGGTGGAGAGAAGCGCGTGGTAGGAGTAGTCCATCGTGTGGTTGTTGGCAGTCCCGAAATAGTTGAAGCCAAACCCCGCCATCGAATCGAAGGCCTCGGGCTCGGTATTGAGCCAGGTTCCGCCGCTGTAGGCCGAGGCGAAGTCTCCGAACGCGCCGACATTGGTCTCGAGGTTCGTGATGCGAACGTCCGCGTCGGAAAGATAGTCGCGCAGCAACGCCATGTCCCTGGCGTAGCCTGCGGGGAAGGGCGCAACCATCAGGGAGTCGCCTGTGGCGGCCACGGTGAGCGTGGCGCGTGTCGTTGTCGTTTTTTTCTGTGCCATTTCAGCCACCTTTTTGAAGATTATACCACATTTTGCTATTCTGTATGCGCGAACCCTGCGCGAAGCCCAATTGGATCTTTCAATGAGTCTCCATTTCAACAATGTCTCCTTTGCCTACGACGGCATGGTCGGGAATCTCCTCGAAGACGTCGATGCGTTCTTCTACGAGGGTTCCTGGACCGGCATCGTCGGGGCCAACGGCTGCGGCAAGACGACGCTGCTGAAGCTGGCGTCCGGCGAACTTCAGCCATCGTCGGGCCGCGTCGTGTCGCGCGGCCGGGCGGAATACGTCGTGCAGCGCACGGACTTTCCTCCGCCGGGGCTGGACGCCTTCCTGCTCTCCGGCGAGCGCCCCGATGTCGAGTGGCGACTCCGCCTGGGGGTGAGCCCCGACTGGGAGGGCCGCTGGGAAACGCTGAGCCACGGTGAGCGCAAGCGCGCGCAGATTGCCCTCGCCCTTTCGCGCGATCCCGACGTGCTGGCCCTGGACGAGCCGACGAACCACCTCGACGAGAAGGGGAAGGGGATTCTGCTGAAGGCCCTCGCGGCCTTTAGCGGCGCGGGGCTGATTGTCTGTCATGACCGGGACTTTCTCGACGCGCTCTGCTCGCAGTGCCTCTTCGTCTTCCCCCCGCACGCGACGATGCGTCCGGGCGGCGTGACCGAGGGCCTCGAGCAGGATCGCCGCGAGCAGGCGCACCGCCGTGAGCGCGACGAGTCGGCGAAGGGGGAGGCGAAGCGGTTGAAGGAGACGGCGCAGAAGCGCCTGGAGCTGGCGCAGCAGCTGGCGGCGAAGAACAAGGCGGCGCGGAATGCCAAGATTGATCCGGGCGACCACGACGGGCGCGCCAAGCGCCAGATCGCGAAGCTCACCGGCAAGAATTCGTGGGCCGTGTCGCAGTCGGCCTCTGTCGCCAAGCGGGCGGGGAAGGTCGAAGCCTTGCGTCGGGCGGTGGCGCCGCGTAAGGAATACGAGATGGGCTTCTGGCTCGATGGCGGCGAGACGTCGAAGCGCGACTGGGTTCTCGTCGCCGAGGGAGGCGCGCTTGCGCTGGGCGACGGGCGCACCCTCGTCTATCCGGAGATCCGCATCGCGCCGACGGATCGGATCGCGTTCGTCGGTGACAACGGCAGCGGCAAAAGCACCTTTCTCAGGCACCTCCTACCCTTTGCCAGGGTCCCGGAGGAAAAGCTGCTGGTCGTTCCGCAGGAAATCTCCGAAGCGGAGTCGCGGCGCATCCACGCCGAAGTGCGGGCGATGGACAAGACCTCGCTGGGCCGGATCATGACGAGCGTCAGCCGTCTGGGGTCGCGTCCGGGCAGGCTGCTTGAGAGCGAGTGCCCAAGCCCCGGCGAGATTCGCAAGATCCTTCTCGCGATGGGCGTGAACCGCGGCATTCACCTTCTCGTCATGGACGAGCCGACGAACCACCTCGATCTGCCAGGAATCGAATGCCTTGAGGACGCCCTTGCCGACTGCCCCTGCGCGATGGTTCTCGTCAGCCACGACCGACGCTTCCTCTCCCGCCTGGCGCGGAAGGAGTGGCGCCTCGTCCAGACCTCGCCACGCGAGGTCTGCCTTCGCATCGAAAATCTGTAGCCCTGAAGCCGCCCGCCTTCACGCGGCGCGTGGCGTGGGAGAAGACGATTTTGCGTCGCGGCAAGCGACCCGCTGTTGACGAATCTTCCGAAATCGGCTAGAATGTAACTGCTTTCATTGAGGGAGCGGGCGTAGTTCAATGGTAGAACACCAGCCTTCCAAGCTGGTCACGAGGGTTCGATTCCCTTCGCCCGCTCCATTTTTTTCAACGCATGCAAACGACCGACCTACTGATTATCGCAGGAAAAGGACAGTATCCGCGCCGTCTCCTCGAAGGGGCGCGGAAGGCGGGTGTCAGCCGAATCGGCGTCATGTCTTTCCGCGGCCAGACCGACAGGTCGCTCGCCGCCCTGGCCGACGTCCACTGCCGGCTCGGCATCGGCGAGGTCGGGCGCGTCCTCGACTGGATCGCCTCGTCGGGCTTCCATTCCGTCGTAATGGTGGGCCAGATCTCGCCGGCGGCGCTTTTCGCAACCCGCTTCGACGCCATCGGCCGCGAGGCCCTCGCGAAGCTTCGGGCGAAAAGCGCGCACACGATTTTCGGCACCGTTGCCGAACGTTTCTCCCAGCTGGGGGTCACGGTCATCCCGGCTTCGTCGTACATGGACGAATGCATTCCCGCCGCCGGGGTCCTTTCGCGCCGCGCGCCGGATGCGCGCGAACTTGCCGACATCGCCCGCGGCGCGGATGCCGCGCTGGCCGTCGGGAAGATGGACGTGGGACAGACCGTCGTGGTCAAGGACGGCATGGTGCTGGCGGTGGAGGCCTTCGAGGGCACCAACGCGGCGATCCGGCGCGGCTGCGCCCTTGGCGGTCGCGGCGCCGTGGTCTTCAAGGCTGCCCGCGACGGCCACGACATGCGGTTCGACATTCCGGTTGTCGGCCTTGAGACGATGAAGCGCCTCGTTCGCTCCCGCGCCTCGGCGATCGCCTTCCAGGCCGGGCGCGTCATCCTGCTGGACAGGGAAAAGTTTCTCGCCCTTGCCGACCGCCGCGGCATCGCCGTCGTCGCCGTTGACTCGGGCCTGCCGCCGGCTCCCACACGACCATGAACGACGACGCACCTCTTCGGATCTACCTGGTGGCGGGCGAGGCTTCGGGCGACGCCCACGCCGCCCACCTCGTGCGCGCCATCCGCGCCCTCTCGCCCCGGCCGGTTGTCTTCCGCGGCATCGGCGGCGCCGCCCTGCGCGCGGCCGGCCAGGAGCAGCTGATGGACTGCGACTCGATCGCGGTCGTCGGCATCGTCGAGGTGCTGAAGCGCCTCCGCTTCTTCGCCCGCCTCCTCCGGCGCACGACTGACGACATGCGCGACTGGAAGCCCGATGCGCTCCTGACCGGTGACTACCCCGGCTTCAACCTCCGCCTGGCGGCCAACGCGAAGAAGCTCGGCATCCGGACGATCCACTACATCTGCCCGCAGGTCTGGGTATGGCACCGCAGCCGCATCTGGAAAATCGCCGAGACGATCGACACGCTGATCACGATCTTCCCGTTCGAGCCGGCTTGCTTCGAGCCGACGAAACTGCGGCCCGTCTTCGCGGGCCACCCGCTGGTGGACAGGGCGGCCGAGACGCTTGCCTCGCCCGAAGCCCCGCTCCCGTGGCTCCCCGGCAGTCGCCGCGTCGCCATCCTGCCCGGCAGTCGCCCGAGCGAAATCGCCACCCTTCTTCCCACGCTCCTGGGCGCGGCCGCGCGCCTTGAGGGCGACCTGGGGCAGCCTGTGTCCTTCGTGCTTCCCGCCTCCTCGTCGCGCATCCGCGTCCTGGTCGAGTCCGTCATCGCGCGGACGCGCGAAAAGCCCTCCCACCTGGCCGTGGTCGATGGCGGGGCGCGCGAGGTGCTGCGCCAGGCCGAGGCTGCGGCCGTCGCCTCCGGCACCGCGACCCTTGAGGCGTCGCTCATGCTCTGCCCGACGATTCTCGTCTATCGGGGGTCGTTCCTGTCGTATCTGCTGGCCCGCTTCGTCCTGCGCAAGGTCGGATGCCTGGGCATTGCGAACCTCATCACGGGCACGCGGGTGATGCCCGAGCTGCTCCAATACGATTTCACGCCGGCGCAAGTTTCCGCCGCGCTGGCCGCCTACCTGACCGACGCCGCCGCGCGCGCCAAGGCGCTCGACGGCCTTCGCGAGGCGAACGCGGCGCTGGGCGACGGCAATTCCGCCGAGAGGGCGGCCCGCGTCGTGCTCGACGCCCTTCGCGCCACGCCTTCGGCCGGCCAGGGATGATTGGGGCGCTTCGCCCCGACAGGAGATGCAATGGATACGCGCTACTTTCTCGCAATAGACATCGGGGCCTCCAGCGGACGCCACATTCTCGGCCATGTCGAGAACGGCAGGATTGTGCTTGAAGAGGTCTTCCGCTTTGACAATGTCCAGGTCCGCCGCAACGGCCACGACTGCTGGGATGTCGACCAGCTCTTCGACAGCGTCGTCGCCGGCATACGGAAATGCGGCGAGATCGGCAAGGTTCCCGAGACGCTCGCGATCGATACCTGGGGCGTCGATTTCGTCCTTCTCGACCGCGATTCCAAGCCATGCTCCGACGCCGTCGCCTACCGCGACGCCCGGACCGAGGGAATCGACGCGGTCGTCGAGGCTGCCGTCCCGGCCGCCGAGCTCTATTCGCGCACGGGCATCCAGAAAATGCCCTTCAACACGATCTACCAGCTTGTGGCCCTCAAGCGGGAGGATCCCGCGTCCCTCGACAAGGCCGCCTGCATGCTGATGATGCCGGAGTATCTTGCGTTCCGGCTCACCGGGCGAATCGTCCACGACTACACCAACGCCACCACGACCAACCTGGTTGACGCGGAGAGGAAGGACTGGGACTTCGCGACGATCGACAAGCTCGGGCTGCCGCGCCGCATCTTCGGGCCGCTTTCGATGCCCGGGACGCCGGTTGGGCCGCTCCTGCCGGGAGTTGCCGCCGCGACGGGCTTCCCCTGCCAGGTGGTCCTCACCGCCAGCCACGACACCGCCAGCGCCTATCTCGCCGTGCCGGCGCGCGACGACCGGGCGGTTTACATTTCGAGCGGGACGTGGTCGCTCCTTGGCGTGGAGAACGCGGCTCCCATCACGAGCGAGGCGAGCCGCCGCGCGAACTTCACCAACGAGGGCGGCTACGCCTACAGGTTCCGGTACCTCAAGAACATCATGGGGCTCTGGATGATTCAGTCGATCCGTCGCGAACTCAACGGCACATTGTATGTCAGGGGCAAGGACGCC